>Ga0209720_1000237_pt1 | contig 60404 bp, 57 predicted proteins | sample AD_JPNMR3_MetaG_FD_184426 | JGI IMG/M metagenome (GOLD analysis project Ga0209720, IMG submission 184426) | Active sludge microbial communities of municipal wastewater-treating anaerobic digesters from Japan - AD_JPNMR3_MetaG (SPAdes) (version 2) | ecosystem: Engineered > Bioreactor > Anaerobic... | reverse complement strand
GCTTATATCGGTCGGCACACTTGGGCTTATAAAGGCGGTAAAAAGCTACAATTCGGACAAAAAAATTAAGCTTGCAACCTACGCCAGCAGGTGCATAGAGAACGAAATACTTATGTTCCTGCGTAAGATGGTAAAGACCCGCTACGAGATGAGCCTCGATGAACCGCTTAATGTAGACTGGGAGGGCAACAAGCTCTTACTGTCGGACATTCTCGGCACAGACAGCGACCAGATTTATAAGGACATGGAAACAAATGTTGAAAAATCGACGCTTAAAGAGCTGTTTTCCCGCCTGAATGCCCGTGACCGCGCAATAATCTGCATGAGGTACGGGCTATACGGCGCGCAGGAAAAGACCCAAAAAGAGATAGCGGATATGATGAATATCTCTCAATCCTACATAAGCAGGCTGGAGAAAAAGATCGTGGACAAATTGAGAGAGGAATTTATAGAAAAGACAATGAGCGAAAATTAACCGAGGCTGTGGTATTACCACAGAGAGTTGAAAATCGAATATGAAAATCTGGCGGTTCTGTGGTATTACCACAGGCCGCCTTTATATTTTTGTGGTAGAATAATAAAAAAGCACCAAGGAAACACAATGAATTTTTTCGAATCGGTATATAAAGCTGTAAGCGAAATCCCCAAAGGAAAGGTAGCGACATACGGGCAGATCGCGGCAATGTGCGGCGCGCCAAGGGCGTCGCGAGCCGTCGGCATGGCGCTTCACCATAACCCAAAACCCATAGAAATCCCATGCCACAGGGTGGTAAACAGGTTAGGATATGTCGCGAGATGCTTTGCTTTCGGTGGCGGAGAGGCTCAGATAGAACTTCTGAGGGCCGAAGGGATAGAGGTATCCGACGACGGAAGGGTGGATTTAGATATATATCTCCTGCGCTAAGCCAGATTTTCTCTTTTTATATAATAGCCCCGTTGGCGTATAACTATTTTTTACGGGAACATACTTCTCTATGCCGGGAGATAGTATGTCCAATAAGGTTACCATTACTGGTATTTCTACCTCAACTCTGCCCAAGTTAACCGCTAAGGAGTCCGAAGAGATGATCCGGCAAATTAAGTCCGGCAGGAGTGATTTAAGAGAGACTTTCCTTATGGCGAACGCGCGCCTTGTACTGAGTATGGTACAGCGGTTCGGAAAATCGAAGGAGTGCGCCGACGATCTTTTCCAGGTAGGTATGTTGGGGCTAATGAAAGCGGTGGACAACTTTGACATCAGCCTGAATGTCAGATTCTCGACTTACGCCGTTCCCATGATTTTGGGAGAAATCCGCCGTTATGTGCGCGAAGGTACGGCTATGAAAGTAGGGCGCAATCTCAGGGACATTGCTTATCGGGCAGTACAAGCCAGAGACCGATTGGAAAGAGTAAAGGTCAAAGAAGTCAGTCTCGCGGAGATTGCGGCCGAAATCGATGTGCCGTATCGGGATGTGGTTTCGGCGCTGGACGCCATTGCCGAGCCGCTCTCGATTTACGACCCGGTTTTTTCGGATTCGGACGACGGAATGCTTGTTCTGGACCAGATTAAAGACAGGGGAACGGATATCGACTATGTAGACAGGCTGACATTAAGAGAAGGCATCAAGGCTTTGCCCGAGCGCGAAAGGCTTGTAATCATTTACAGGTACTTTATGGGCAAGACGCAAACCGAGATTGCCGCCTCGTTACAGATGTCCCAGGCACAGGTTAGCAGGCTTGAGAAAAACGCCATAGGGCGGCTCAAAGAAGCCTTCTAGTCTAAAAATCCCCTCGCTGCCATAAAATGGATAGCAGGGGATTTTTTTTATGAACGGCATAGATTATACCTTTTGCGAACTGCGCGAAAAGATGGTCGTAAACATATGCGACGGCAAGCAGCTGGGGCGAATCATAGATATTTGCGTGCATTGCGGCGGAAAGGTAGTCGGGCTTATCGCGCCCGGCGACACCAAGTTTTTCAAAAGCCTTAAAGGCTGCGACGGCATATTTATACCCTGGCAGAATGTCGTACGCATAGGCGACGATGTAATTTTGGTCGATCTGCAATCCGGCATGCCCCCTATGCCCTGCAACAATTGTTAAATAGTCTAATTTTGTTTACTTTCGGGCGAAAATAGTATATAATCTATATAAACTAACCAAAGAGGTAGGCTATGAAGTGTCCGTTTTGCGGCAGTATCGACAGTAAGGTTATAGATTCCAGGCTAAACGAAGACGGGACATCGATTCGCAGAAGGCGGGAGTGCATTTCTTGTCTAAAACGCTACACTACATACGAAAAAATAGAGTACACGCCCATTCTCGTGGTAAAATCCAACGGCAACAGGCAGATATTCGACCCCGCCAAAATAAAAAACGGCATCCTTAAGGCCTGCGAAAAGCGCCCGGTGCCCATCGCCAAGGTAGACAAGCTAGTGGCCGATATAGAAAAGCAGGTTAACAACAGCCTTGCGCAGGAGATAAGTTCCAAAAAGATTGGTGAAATGGTGATGGACGGCCTAAAAACTCTGGACGATGTCGCCTATGTGCGCTTTGCCTCGGTGCACAGGCAGTTTAAGGATATAAACACCCTCAAAGAGGAAATCGAGCGCCTCATAGGCAACAAAAAAGACGAATAATGAGAGAGTTCACATATAACGGCGAAGGCGAAAAACTTGTAAAGTATTTAGGCAAGGTTTTTCCCGAACTCGGCAGAGGCTACCTTATGGAACTTCTGCGCAAAAAGGATATAAAAATAAACGGCAAGAGGGTATCCAAGGATACCCCGCTTTTATTTGGCGACAAAATAGAGGTTTACGCCGACCAAAAGAGGCTGCGGATGGTCAATATCGAGCTTGCCCTCCAAACTCCCGATATCGCCGTTTTTGTAAAGCCTCGGGGCATTGCCACCGAGGAGTTCGCTCGCAAGGTAAGCGAAAAATATTTCGGCGCCGAGGTATGCCACAGGCTGGACACCAACACGGCGGGGCTACTTATTTTTGCCTTGAGCCCGCCCGCCCATGCCGCGATAAAGAGCGCCTTCAAACAAAACTATATCCGAAAAAAATACCTCGCCAGGGTGGTGGGGCGGTTTGAAAAAGAGGGGGTTCTTACCGCCTATCTCACAAAAGACGAAGCTTTGGGGCTTGTCAGGGTTTCGGACGAAAACACAGAAGGCGCTTCTCGGATTTTTACAGGTGTGAGGCCCGTAAGCTTCGATAAAGAAAGCGGCACAACCCTTATTGAGGTCGAACTCATTACGGGTAAAACCCATCAAATTAGAGCCCATCTTGCCAATTTAGGTTACCCGATTGTTGGTGATCCCAAATATGGCGACTTTTCTTACAACCGCCGCGCGGGGGTAGAAAAACAGCTGCTTTTTGCCTACAGCCTTTCCTTTGCGTTCCCGCAAAAATCCCCGCTTTACTATCTTAACTCCGAACCGATAACCGTTACCCCCGACTTTAATTGACATATTATTGCAATTTTCGCCTTCTTCCCTCATATAATAGTTAGACACGGAGGTGCCTTATTTTATTAGAGGGGTTTTTTGCCGTACTGTCAAATATCTTGCTGTTTGCCTCAAAGCTCGACAACAGCAATTCTTTCCCGCACCCTCTTTCGCCAGAGAAAGAAAAGGAATACATAAAAAAATACCGTGAAGAGGGCGACATTTCCGCCCGTGACACCCTCATAAAATACAACCTGAGGCTTGTCGCCTACATAGCAAAAAAATATACAAATTACCCGGACCAGGACGAGCTTATTTCGGTAGGGACATACGGCCTTATAAAAGCCATTACTTCATTTCAGCCCGACAAAAACACCCAGCTTGCAACCTACGCCAGCAAGTGCATAGAGAACGAAATCCTTATGGCCATGAGAAGCTACAAAAAGCGTCAGGGCAATATCTCTATTTTTGAAACCATCGGTATGGATAAAGACGGAAACGAGATGATGCTTATCGACCTTCTTTCGGTGGATGAAGAAAGCGTGTACAGCAAAATGGAGTGCGAGCTGCTTCGCGACAGCCTGAGAAAAATCGTAGGCAAATACCTGAACGAAAGGGAGCAAAACATAATCAATTACAGATTCGGGCTTTCGGGAGGCACAACGATGACGCAGCAGGAGGTAGCGGATATCCTAAATATTTCCCGTTCGTATGTATCGAGAATAGAAAAAACCGCTTTGAATAAATTGAAAAACGCCATAAGGAAAGAAAACCTGCAGGTGTAAATACTAATTCACCGTTAAGGAAAAAAAGAATGCTTCGCTAAATCGCGAAGCATTTTTCGTTAATCGGGTGCTAAGCCAGTCTGTAAGCCGAGTTCTGTATCTGACGGTCATCTGTCTAGACGCATAGTCGCCTATGCGTTCAAGCGATTAAGGAGCCGGACGGGTCATCCATAGGCTCTTTTCTCTTGCACCGGGCGGGGTTTACACGGCCAATTTCGTCGCCGAACTGCCGGTGAGCTCTTACCTCACCTTTTCACCCTTACGCGGCTTTAGCCGCGCGGTACTTTTCTGTTGCACTTTCCTTGAAGTCGCCTTCAGCAGGAGTTACCTGCCGCCTTACCCTGTGGTGCTCGGACTTTCCTCATCTTGCGATGCGACCGTCTGACTGACTTAGCCTAGACATTATAGCATATTATGCGCCTTGCCGCAAGCAATATTACTTTAGGCTAAAGCCAAATAAAGCCATGGCATACGCGCCTTTATGTTATAAGCGGATTTTGATTATTCCTTTTTGTATTGTACATAATCAAAAGGTAGAGGTTATATGATGATTTATTACATTATCGGCATTCTTGCCGGCATTTTTGCGCTTACGGTATTTTTCTCGCCCAAGAAAATGCCGCCAAAACAAGAGCTTAAGACCCTTAACGAAACCGATTTTGTAAACGGAATAAGAAATTTGGCCCGCGAAAACAGGATAATTGAGCGAGGGTCGGGGCTAAATCTTAAATCCGTAGTGCCGTACTTAGACAAAGCCAACAGGATTATCACCCAAAAAGCCAAAAAAAACCTGCCTCTCACCGAGGGCGAAAAATGGTATTACGACAACATAAACTATGTAAAGCGGTTTGCATATAACTACGGCACCCGCACTTTTGCGCGCTTGCCCGCCTCCGACGGCGGCATTAGGATACTTACCCTTGCCCGCTACATCGTGCAAAACTCTTTAGACTGTCTTGATTATGAAAGAATCCGTCTCGCCATCGACACCGTAAACAAGGAAGTCGCCTTAACATACGAGGAGGTAATTTCCCTGCGCTCGGCGATAGGCTACGCCATGATAGAGTTTATTTATATCCTCTCCCGGCGGCTTATACATTTTAACAGAATGCAAAGGTTTGCGAAAAACGGGCAGATTATGAGCAAGCACCTCAAAAGCGATATCTATCTTCATTTTGCCTTAAAAGGCAGGGCGGGAGCCGCCGTTGCCGCCGAGCTAGAAAAGATGAGCATACAAAAAGAAAACATAAGCTTAAATTACGCCAAATCTGTGGTGGAAACCACCAGAATGGCGAGGTTTTTGTTTGACGGAATCCGAAACTTAGGAAGCCTTATAAGCGGCGAGGAAATGCTTGCTCTTCTGACGAGTAACCGCATCCTTTGTTCGCGAGGCCCGTATAAGGATATGTCCTTTGACACAAGAAACATCGTGCTTTCGGCTATTGCCGACATAAGCGAGCGCATTAACATAAGCGAAACGCATATAACCCGTAAACTTATGAGCTTTGCCGAGTACAATGACACGGATATCTGCACGATTTTATTTAATTACCGCAAAAACCTCATTAAATATACCAAGGACAACTATTATCTCAAAAAGGTTAGGGAAAAAAGCCTTATTCCCCGACAGGTTGCCTATATAGCTGCTAGCGTTTTGATTGCCGCCGGGCTTTCGTTAGGCAGTTATTTTTTGTTTTACAATATTGCTCTCACGGTAATTTTATACATCCCGTTTTTGCTTCTCGCGCAAAACTTTCTAAACTTCCTTTTGGAAATGGCGGTTAAGCCCCGCCCGCTGCCTCAAATGGCGTACAAAACGGTGCCCTCGGAGCACTCCGCCCTTGTCGTTGTGTCCGAATACATCACCAACGCAGACCAGATGAAAAGGGCAATCCGAAACATAAAAGTGCTTAGGGCGGGCAATCCCGACAAAAACATATATGTCAGCCTTCTGGCCGACTTTAAGCCATCGGACTCTCCCGAAGACAACAACGACGCGGCTCTCATCGCTATCGCGAAAGAAGCCGAAAACGAACCAAACCTAATAGTTTTTGTAAGAAAGCGCACCAAAATCGGCAAGCGTTATCAGGCGTATGAAAGAAAGCGCGGCGCCGTTATGGCGCTTGCAAGACTGTTGGTCACGGGTAATAAGGATGATTTTTCGTATATATCCGTAAACTCGGTGCCTAATTTCGAGTATATCGTCGCCTTAGACGCCGACAACACCATGCCTCCCGGAAGCGTCAAGGAGATGGTAAACATCATAGCCCATCCCGCCAACAAAAAGTACGACCTCATAGCCGCCCGAAGCAAATATAACCTATTTAGCATAAATACGCCGTTTTCCAAGCGGTTTATAAGGGAAAGCGCCTTTGTTAACTACCCTAATTACAGCTCGCTGTATTACAACTGCTTCGGAGTAGACATCTTTTGCGGCAAGGGTATCTTCCGCGTAAAGCAATTTTACAATAAACTGGACGGCATATTCCCCGACAATAAGCTTTTGTCACACGACATAATAGAGGGTGCGGTGCTTACCACGGCATCGGGCTATATCGTCTACGAGGACGCCCCCAAAAACTTTATAGCCGACAGGGAGCGGCGCAAGAGATGGCAAAGAGGCGATATACAGTTTTTGCCCTTCCTCGGCAAGCATTGGAAAAATAAAGAGGGCGAGCGCTACGCTTCCGAAATAAGCCCGATTTATAAATTTCTTATGGCAAGCAATGTACTTGCTATAATTTCGCCGATACTCATATTCGCGGCGGGGATTATCGCTTTAGTTTATAAAGAGCTTTGGCCTCTGTTTGTGTTTGCCGCCTTCGCGCCGCTCGCGTTGGAGATTTTTGCGGTATTCAGAAACGCCGTATACCAGCGTTACAGGCCGATGTACCTGTTTTGCGACCTGGGCTCCGCGATTCTCAACTACATTATTGAATTCGGGCTTTTGCCATACTATGTCTTTTCCAATCTCCAGGTGCTTATTACCACGCTTTGGAGAATGGCTGCAAACGGCAACTTGCTGGAATGGAAGACCTATTACCAAAGCCAGACGCAGGGCGGAAAATTCGCAAAAGAGGTATGCCCCTCTATGCTCATTTTGCCCGTCGCGGGTATCGCGCTTATGTTGGGCGGGGCAGGGGTTATGCCTCTGTTGATTTTTGCCGTTTTTTCTTATCTTGTATATCTTGGCATCTATTTGTCGGGGTATTCAAGGCCCGAAAAGACGGAATTCAAAGACATCATAACGGGCTACGCCGAAAAAACCTATGGATATTTCAAGTATATGCGCAAGGAAGGCTCGCTTATCGCCGACAACCTTCAGATAAAGCCTTACAAAGGAATGTCGTCCACGACCTCGCCAACAAATATAGGTATGCAGATTATCGCCGAGATTTCGGCGCGCTGCCTCGGTTTCACCGCCGAGGCCGAAACGGTTGACATACTGGGAAAAATAATCTCAGACATCGAGGGTCTTAAGAAGTGGAAGGGCAATTTATATAACTGGTACCGTGCCGACGATAAAACGGTATCGATAGAATTCGTGTCCAGCGTCGACAGCGGAAACCTCATAGCCGCGTTGATTATCGCCCGCGGATTCTTAAAAGACATAAAAGGGACTGAAGAGCTGCGCTCGCGGATAAAAAAGATTATCGACAATACCGACCTCGAGGCGCTCTACAACTTCAACAAGAAGCTGTTTTTTATAGGCTATAACGCCAAGACAAAAAATTACGAGGGGCATTATGACCTTCTGGCGTCTGAGTCGAGGCTTTTAAGCCTTATTTGCGCCTCAAAAAACGGCGGCGAGAACTGGAGGGCACTGCTAAGGGACTACGCCCCGTACTACGGAAACACCCTATATTCCTGGGGCGGCACGGCGTTTGAGTACCTTATGCCCGATTTATTTATTTTGCCGCCGAAACATTCGTTGCTGTATACTTCGGCGAGAAACGCCGTAAAGATTCAGAGAAAGCATAAGACCTACGGCTTGTTCGGCTTATCCGAAAGCGGGTATTACGCTTTCGACGACGCCCTGCGTTATCAATACAGGGCTTTCGGCGTAGAAGATATCGCTCTAGGCAGGGATAAAGAGAAGAGGGTAATTTCGCCTTACAGCAGCTTTCTTGCGCTGCATTACTCGCCGAAATGCGTTGTCAAAAACCTGCAAAGGCTGGAGAAAAAGGGGGTGCTGTCCGATTACGGATTCTACGAGGCGATCGATTTAGAGGGCAAGCCCCGCCTTCTGCAATCGTATATGACCCACCACCAGGGGATGTCGCTTGCAGCCATGTGCAATTATTTGACGGGCGGCAAACTGCGAAAATATTTTATGTCGGACTACTCTGTCGAGGCGGCGTCCTTGCTTCTTACCGAGAGCAGGGAAAAAAGGTATTACCATTACAGATTGATAGAAAAGCAGCCGAGAAGCATAGATAACGCCCCGCATTATTATGTAAGTTGTGATAAAATAGAATACTCTACGCTGGCCGTCGGGCTTACGGACGGCTCGATTTGCTCCTATTGCGACGCGCGTGGAGGCGGTTACACCATGTGGAACCAACGCCTCATAAACCGCTTTACCAAAGGCATTACCGAGGCGGGCGCAAGGCATTTTTATGTAAGAACGCTAAGCGGCATAGCATCGCCGACTTACGCGACAATGGGCGGAAATCCCGAGGATTATTCTTTTTGCTACACGCCCGTAAACGCGAGCTACTTCAACTCCCGCCACAACATCAAATTGGATTTAATAATAGAGAACAACCTGGGCGCCGAGATTTGCAAGCTCACCTTTGAGAAAGAAACCGCCGCCGAGGTCGCTTTTTATGAGCCGCTCGCGCTTGCCTCGTATGACGCCGCCAACGCCCATCCCGTTTTTAATAACTTCTTTGTTGAAACCACTTTTGACAGGGAAAACAACGCGATTATAGCCAAACGCCGCGCCCGCCACGGCGAATCGCCGATGTATGTCGCCTATGTGGCAAGAGGGTTTGCACAGCTTAACGCCTGCTGCGACAGGTTTACCTTTGTAGGCAGGGGAAGGAGCGAGAAGAACCCGATTATTTTCTCCGAGGGTAGAACGATGAATGCAGGCGAGAAGTCGCTGGAGCCCTGCGCCGCTTTTTACGGCATACCCGCCTCGGATACCGTGGAAATAATCAAGCTGGCCGCGGGAAGCCTCGAGGCGCTAAAGAAAAAGATCGCCGATTTGCCTTCGGATTATTATAATTTTGCTTTGGAAATCGGAGAAAACATTAAGCTGGAGGCGCTAACAAACAGGCTGCTTTTCCCTCTTATATCCTTGCCTTACGCAAACGACGCGTTGGCGCAGGCTGAGGACGCCGGCAAGACGGGCGAATTTTTGAGGCTTGCCGACTGGCGAAAGCTGATAATTTACGAATATGAGCCCGACAACGCCTCGCAGGAGGCCCTAACTAAACTTATAAAGTCGATAGACGAGTTGCGATTCTTCGGGCTCAGGCCTTCGCTTGTTGTCGTTATGCCCGACGACGCGCAAGGCGCCTATTCCCGAAGCGCCGAAAGGCTGATAGCAAGCGTACCGGGCGCCAAAGTTATCGCTAAAGCGGATTTAGATGGGGTATTGTCTGATTGCGGATTCATTGTTTTAGACAAACGGCTTGCCTGCCCCGATTTCTTCAACCTGACCCTGCCGCCTAAGGACTTTGTTTCGCCCGAAAAGAAAGCTCCGCGGTAGAGGATTACTATATAAAGACGGGGAACGGCGGGTTTTCGGACAAAAACGGTTCTTTTGTGTACGAGCTTCCGCTCGCCGGCCCGCCCGCTTTGCCGTACTCTAATGTGGTTTGCGGCGAGTTCGGGGGCTTTGTCGCCACCGAAAGCGGCGGGGGTTTTGTTTATTTTGGCAACTCGCACGAAAATTGCGCCCTGCGCTTCGATAACGACCCCGTAAAGGATATTCCGTGGGAGAGGGTGTGCGTTGCGGGCGAAAAAGGGTTGTATCGCATAAACGGCGGACAAGGCACAACCGACAAAGTAAAGATAACTCTCGGGAAAATCACATATTATTCCTCTTTTGAAAACACCGAGGCTATAACAGAAAGCTATATTCTGGACAGGGGGGCGGTGAAAATAACCGAAATAAGAATCCTGCCCGCCGAGACTCATAAAAGGTTAAAGCTTGTATATTCGTTTACGGGCACGCTGGGCTGGGAGAGAAACTGCCCATTCGTGTTCTGCGAAAATATAAGCAGAACCGCCGTGAAAATGAAAAACCTTCTTAACGGGCAGGAAATTTATATTTCGCTTCTTAGTGGCCGTGCGGATTGCTCGGATATCGAAATAAGGGCCGACTGGAATAACTGCGTAATATCCTGCGCCTTAAGCGGTTCGGCGGAAGTTTATATCGCCGTGGGGCTGAAAGAAGCCGTTACGGCGCTTAACCCGGCGGATATTCCCATAAAGAAGAGCGAATCGCTTATGTATTTTGAGTCGCTTAACAAAATAAGCATTTCCACTCCCGACAAATCGTTGGATATGCTGTTTAACCACTCGCTTTTATATCAGGTTGTTTCCAGCCGCCTGAACGGCAAGTGCGGTTACTATCAGGCAGGAGGGGCAACGGGCTTCCGCGACCAGCTTCAAGACACCCTCGCACTCCTGCAAAACGACCCTCTGCGCGTGAAAGCGCAGATATTGTACCACGCCGGCAGGCAGTACAAAGAAGGGGATGTAATGCATTGGTGGCACCATCCGTATTACGGCTTAAGGACAAAAATAAGCGACGATAAGCTCTTTTTGCCGTATCTTACCGCAGAATATGTGTTCGCGACGGGCGACAAATCCATTCTCGTGGAGGAAATCCCTTACCTCGAGAGCCCCGAGCTCGGCGAAAACGAGTACAGCAGATACGAGGCGGCAAGGGTATCCGACGAGAGCGGCACGCTTATGCAGCATTGTCTTAGGGCGATAAAGAGCGCCTTAAAGTACGGCGAGCACAGCCTCTTGCTTTTGGGTACGGGCGATTGGAACGACGGGCTGGACTTCATAGGCGAAAGGGGCAGGGCGGAAAGCGTAATGCTGTCGATGTTTGCTTACGAAACGATGAGAAAATTCGGCGAGCTTTGCGAACCTAAGATAAAAACCGAGCTGTTTGCTATTTCGGAAAGGCTTAAGGCTGCGATAGAAAACTTTGCCTACGACGGCAAGCAATATATGCGCCTTTTCGGCGATGACGGCAGATGGTACGGCTCGCAGCAGACGCCTTGTTTTACGGTGGATCTGGTTAGCCAAAGCATGGCGGTTATAAGCGGGGTAGCCCCGACGGAAAGGGAGGAGTCGGCAATGGATTCGGCCAGGACGCTTGTAGACGAGCAAAACGGTATTATAAAACTTCTCGCGCCACCACTTGACGAAGATAATTATTTGGGATATATTTCGGCTTACCCCGCGGGCATCCGTGAGAACGGCGGGCAGTATACCCACGCCGCCGTGTGGTATATAATGGCGCTTTTAAGGCTTGGTAGGGCTGAAGAAGCCTACAAAATGTTAAAAATGATTAACCCTATTTCCAAATGCCGCGACAGGCTGGCAAACGCAAGCTATAAAGGCGAGCCTTATGTGCTTTCTGGCGATGTATATTCGGGCAAATACGCCGGGCGTATGGGCTGGAGTTGGTACACGGGCAGCGCCGCATGGATGTATAAGGTTATTCTGGAAGAGTTTTTCGGCGTAAAGCGCAAAGGCGGAAGGCTTTATATCCGCCCCCGGCTTCCCGACGAGCTGAATATGTCGGTTATGGAATACCGCTGGGAGGGCGGAGTTATACGCATAACCTTCAAAAAGACGGGAAATTACAGGCTTATTGCCGACGGGCTGCCCCTGCACGCGAGGGAGTTTATAAGGCTTGAGGACAACCACTCCGAAGTGGTCGCGGAGTATTAAGTTAGTGCGCGTTGCGCTCCCGTTTATATTGACTTAATTAGTAAATTATGGTAACATTACAACATGGACTTGTTTGAGGCTACGAGAAAATCCAATATGCCGCTTGCCGAGAGAATGCGGTGCGAAAGGCTGGAGGATTTTCTCGGCCAGGAACACTTGCTTAAACCCGGCTCCTTACTCGAGCGGGCAATAAGGGCGGACAGGCTGGGCAGCTGCATTTTTTACGGCCCTCCCGGCACGGGCAAAACGACCTTGGCGCACATCATAGCGTCCACCACCCAATCGGCGTACGCGTATCTTAATGCCGTGTCCTCGGGTGTCGCCGACGCCAAAAAGGTTATTGACGACGCCAAAAAACTGATGTCCTTATACGGCAAACGCACCTACCTTCTCTTAGACGAATGCCACCGCTGGAACAAGGCCCAGTCCGACTGCGTTTTGTCGGCGATAGAAAAGGGCGAAATCATATTCATCGGCAGCACTACCGAAAACCCCTTTGTCACCATGACAAAGGCTATTTTGAGCCGCTGCCGTGTTTTTGAGTTCAAGCCACTAAGCCCCCAAAACATAAAAACGGGGCTTCTGCGGGCGATATCCGACAAAGAAAGAGGGCTTGGCAATTACAATCTCGAGGTAACGCCCGAGGCGCTCGAGCACTTTGTGTTCATCTCTAACGGCGATATGCGCACAGCCCTAAACGCCTTAGAGCTTGCCGTGCTTACAACCCCGCCCAACCCGAACGGAAAGATTGTTATAACCTTAGAAACCGCCGAGCAGTCCGCCCAGCGCAGGGCTATGTCGGTGGATGAATCTTTATACTACGATATACTTTCGGCTTTCTGCAAAAGCCTAAGGGGAAGCGACCCCGACGCTGCTTTGTATTACGCCTCGAGGCTTATAAACGCCGGCTGCGACCCCTTGCTTGTGGCAAGAAGGCTTGTGGTGCATTCCGCCGAGGATGTCGGCATGGCAGACCCCCGCGCGCTAACCGTTGCTACCGGCGCACTTTACGCGCTGGAAAAGTTAGGGCTTCCGGAAGGGCGCATACCTCTTGCGGAGGCGATAATCTATGTAGCCCTCGCCCCCAAGTCAAATTCGGTGGTTACTGCGCTTTCGGCGGCAGACGAAGCCTCAAAGCAGGCGGAAGACCAGGGCATACCACCGTACCTAAGGGATAACAGCTTCAAGCTGAACCCCGACCGCACATATAAGTATCCGCACGACTTCGGCGGCTGGGTAGAGCAACAGTACCTGCCCGACAAGTTCAAAAACGCAAGGTTCTACTTCCCTTCGCAAAACGGCGAGGAAAAAGACATAATAATCAAAAAAACACAAAATAACCGACAGAAAAATTAAAAAAGGAGTCTATATACTATGGCAAAATCTTTAAAAGGTACCAGAACAGAGGAAAACCTCAGGATAGCTTACGCGGGCGAGAGCCAGGCGCGCAACAAGTATGACTTTTTTGCTTCGCAGGCCAAAAAGGAAGGATACGAGCAGATAGCCGCCATATTCCAGGAAACCGCCCTTAACGAGAAGGAGCACGCCAAACTCTGGTTTAAGCTCTTCGAGGGAATAGGCGATACATACGCTAACCTTCTTACCGCTGCCGCCGGCGAAAAGTACGAGTGGACAGAAATGTACGCCGAATTCGCCAAAGTCGCCAAAGAGGAAGGCTTCGACGACATAGCCGAAACCATGCTGGGCGTCGCGAGAGTCGAAAAAGAGCACGAAGCGCGCTACAGAAAGCTCGCCGAAAACATCAAAACCGACGCCGTTTTCAAAAAGGAAGAGGAAGTCGAGTGGAAGTGCCGCAACTGCGGTAACATCGTAAAGGCCAAGAACGCCCCCGACAAATGCGAGGTTTGCGCCCACCCGATGGCTTACTTCGAACTTAACGCAAAGAATTACTAAATATAAGCAAATCAAAATAAGGTAATTTGATAAGGTAACGGAATGATAGAAGTCTCTAATTTTTCAAAGACATACTCCGGCAGCGGGGTCAAGGCTGTCGACAATGTAAGCTTTACCGTAAACAGCGGCGAAATTTTCGGCTTCCTCGGCCCCAACGGCGCCGGCAAGTCCACTACAATTAAGTGCATGACCGGTATACTAAGTTTCTCGGAGGGCAGCATCAGGATAAACGGCGCGGATATCCGCGAAAACCCCACCGAGGCCAAGAAAAAGATAGGGTTTGTACCCGATGAGCATATCGTTTACGAAGGGCTCACGGGCATGCAATACATCAACTTTATAGCCGATGTTTTTGATGTCTCCACCGAACGCCGCAAAGAGTTGATGGGCAAATATATCCCCATGTTCGGTATGCAGGACAAAATCGGCGAAAAAATCTCCAACTACTCGCACGGTATGAAGCAAAAGGTCTGCATACTCGCGGCATTAGTTCACGACCCCGAGGTGTTTATCCTCGACGAGCCAATGACGGGGCTTGACCCGCAGTCCTCCTTCCAGCTCAAAACGATAATGACCGAATTCGCAAAAGAAGGAAAGACCGTCTTTTTCAGCTCGCATATACTGGAAGTCGTCGAAAGGCTTTGCACCCGCGTCGCGATTATTGATAAGGGCAGGCTTGTAACCGTGTGCGACATGAAAGAGCTTCGCGAAAAGAGAAGCGACCTCTCGCTCGAGTCGCTCTTCCTTAGCCTTACACAAGGTAACAGCGGGGATGCCAAGCTATGAACAGGGATTTAGCTATCCTCAAAAGCCTGTTGGGCGTGCTTATACGCAACACCTTCAGGATAGACAGGGCAAAAGGAGAAGGCAAAAGGCGGCTCAGCCAGGCGAGCAACGCCAAAATAAGCATGCTTATCGCCTCGGTAATGTTCGGGCTGTTCGGCGCGATGATGGCGGCGATGATTACCTACGCCGCCATTCCGATGGGGCTTCATGTAGAAGTCTTGTATACCCTTATTCTCATAACGCAGGTTATAGTGCTGTTCTTCGGCGCGGTAGCCGTAATGGGGTATCTTTATTTTTCTAACGACAACGCGCTCCTGTCGTCGCTGCCGATAAAGCCCACGTTGATATTCTCCGCCAAGTTTATTATGTCGTATCTGTCCGAGCTTATGTTTTCGGCGTTCATTTCGATACCGATGCTCACAGCCTACGGCATCGTATGCATGGTGCAAGGCGCGGGGGTAGCGTGGCATTACTTTGTTTTCATGCTGCTCGGCGTGCCCCTTCTGCCTCTGGTGCCGCTGTTCGTTATAACCCTTATATCCATGCCGCTTATGCGAATAGTGTCATACTTCCGCAGGCGCACCTTAGCGAACACAATCGTACTGGGCATATTGTATGTGATATGCATGGCGGGATATCTCGCGTTTGTGTTCGGGATGCAGTCGGTAACCGTCGAAGTCGGCGACCAGACAGTAATAGCCGCGCCCGCCGTAGCTTTGTTCAAGGCTGTCAGAAAGTTTACAATCTTTAATTACAACCTTGTTACGGCGCTGGCAGGGCAAAAAGCGCTTCTTAACTTTATTATTTACCTTGCCGCGCACATTGCTCTGCTTGCCGCGATAGTAGGGCTTTCGGCTTTCTTCTACAGAAAGTCAATATCCTCGCTTATGGAAGGCGAGGGCGGCTCAAAATCCGCCAAAAAGAAAGAAAAGGCCGAAATCGCCGCGAAAACTTCCTTCTACAAGAGCTTCTTCCTTAAGGAAGTCCGCACCCTTGTAAACACTCCGGCGCTCATGCTTTCCACCATATTGACGCTGCTTCTGCCGCCCCTTCTGATGGTCTTTATGGCGTTTACGATGGGGAGGACAATGGGCGAAGATGACGGCTTCAACGGCAAAATATTCATAACGGGCTACGCCACATTCCTTACATTTATGCTTATCAGCTCCACAAACATGGTGTCTACGATAGGGATATCGAGAGAGGGCAAAAACCTATATATCCTTAAGACTCTGCCGCTGCCCGTAAGGACTATAATAAAGTGCAAACTGTATTTCGCGGGCATAATAACTTTGTCCTCGACGGTTATTATGAGCATTATGTACCCCGTGATGTTCGGCATAACCAACCCCGTGGCGATTGTAATGTTCCCGGTTGTTGTGTTCTCGGGTTCGTTCGGCGTAAACGCTTTGGCTCTTTATTCCGACCTCAAAAAGCCTGTGCTGAACTGGACAAACATAAGCCAGCTCACAAGCAACAACAAAAACACGCTAAGGTTTATGCTGCCCGTATTGGGCGTAGGCTTCGCGTATCTCGCGGGCGGGCTTGTTCTCGCCATGCAGACGGCGATAACCGGCGGCTGGGAGTATGTTCTGTTCTTCGGGCTGGCGGCGATCCCCGCGGCTATAATCCTCGTGGTATCTCTGTCCAGATTGTTCAAAAACCCCGAGGAAATGTTTGAAAGGATAGGTAACTGATGAGAAAAGCGGCACTTGATATCGGCGATGTCCGCATTGGTATCGCGACAAGCGACATGATGGGAATAATAGCTTCGGGCTACGAAACCTATACCCGAAAGGGCGGCGAGGCGGACTACAAATATATAGCCGAGTTTTGCCGGCAAAAGGAAGTGGACACAATAGTAGTGGGGCTTCCCCGAAATATGGACGGAACCGAGGGCGAGCGCGCAAAGCTAGTGCGGCAGTTCGGTGAGGGACTTTCCGCCCACACAAACGCCAGAATCGTATTCTGGGACGAGAGGCTTACGACCGCCCAGGCCGAGCGTATGCTCATCGAAGGCGGCGTCAGGCGCGATAAGCGCAAACAAGTTATAGACAAGGTGGCCGCGACAATTATATTACAAAGCTATCTTGACAGTTACTAATATAAAAAGGAGATTCATTATGGACGAAAACAAAAAGAAAGGTTGCTGCTGCGACCACGACGAACATGCGGCCGAGGACTGCTGCTGCGATTACGAAGACGACGAGATAGTCACGCTGGTATCCGAAGACGGAGAGGAGCAGGAGTTCTTTACCCTTGCCACCTTTGATCTTGACGGCAAATGGTACATCGTGCTTGAGCCTGCCCAACCCATCGAGGGCTTCCAGGAGGGCGATGTTATAATCTTCCGCCTCGAAGAGGACGAAAACGGAGAGGACATCTATCAGCCCATCGAAACGGAGGAAGAGCTCGAGAAGGCCTTCGCCGAATTCCAGAGAATGCTCGAAGAAGAAATCGAATAGCCGTATATACGGCTTCCACAAGGTAACGGGGGCAGAATTATTCGCGTTATCTGCAAGGAGAGAGCTTTATGCGTAAGAAAAGTTTGTTCGCGATAATAGCCGCGGTTGTTTTGGTCGCCGCTGTTTCTGTGTGCGTCTTTGCCGCGCCCGCGGCGGCAGCCGAGCTGTCCGAGCGCACGCTTAAGACGGACAATGTTTCGGTTAAAGGCAAATTCGAGGATATCGCCGTCTTAACGGCTTATCAGGTATTTGACTCCGAAGCCATTGTCAGCGAGCTTATCAACCGCAACCAGATAAGGAACAAAAAGCAAATTATAGCCATCTATAATGTGACGGTTACGGGAGAGCAGGAACCCTTCCCGGTTTATACCATATCTATTGAGGGCGTAAAGCTCAATCCGCTGGCAAAAAACAAAGTGGCGGTCATCGATTCCCAGGGCGCCTATTATTCGATAAAAGGGCATAACTACAACAGGGCTAAGCAAGCGATAAGCTTCAAAACGGACACTTTGGGCGATTTCGTTATATACAGCGACATGACATTGTTTTATGTCATCGCCGGGCTCGTTGGCTTGGTTATAATAATGGTAATAGCCCTTAAAATGCTGGATGTCAACCGCTACAAGAAAGCCCGCCAAGCCGCAAAACTCGCCAAAGAGGAGCGCGGCAAAAAATCGGGCTGGTAAACCGCGTTTTTCGGTTCGCTTAAACCAAAAGGGTTCTCCTTACGGAGAGCCTTTTTTGTTTGCTTGAATCTTTGTTTCGCTTTTAATTTTATATAGCTTCCCTTTAATGTATATATTTGGGCATTGGTTAGAAAATAATCATAGCGGAGGAGCAGCATGCGAAAACCAATTATGCCCAAAGAAGAAATCTTCCATCCATTAAAAGAAAAACCCGGGAGTATTTCGGATGAACGAGCCTAATCAGGAATACTTGAAGCTTGTAAGAAAGACTATGCCCAAGACAAAGCATTTCAGCACTTTACTGAGGGCTTTTCTTGTGGGCGGGACAATATGCAGCATAGGGCAGGGCATAAACGACATCTATACCCTTGTCTTTAAGGATATGCCTAAAGAGGACATAACGGCGATAACGCTTCTTACTATTATATTCATTACCGCCGTGCTTACGGGCTTCGGGGTGTACGACAAGATAGGGGCCTTCGGCGGCGCGGGTTCGATTATCCCCATCACAGGCTTCGCCAACGCCGTAGTTTCGCCCGCAATGGAAAGAAAGCAGGAAGGCGTCGTTTTGGGGCTTTGCGACAATATGTTCTCAGTCGCGGGCCCTGTTATCGTATTCGGTATCTCCTCCTCGGTGTTGGTAGGAATAATCGCGCTGATATTTAAGAGCTGGTTTATATGAAAAATCAAACGATTTTTTTCAAAAACAACATACTTGTGATGGATACCGCCACCATTGTGGGCCCCAAGGAACACGAGGGGCCGCTGGGCGTTTATTTCGACAAGGATATCGAGGACGACCTTTTGGGGCAAAAAACCTTCGAGTACGCCGAAATAATGCTGCACACGACGGTTATAAAATACCTTCTAAATAAGACAAAACTTAAGCAGGACGACATAGATATGTGCTTCTGCGGCGACCTTATGGACGAGATTATCGCCTGCAACTACGCCATGCGTAACTTCAGTATACCCTTTATGGGGCTGTTTAACGCCTGCGCTACCTTCGGCGAGGCGGTAATACTCGGCTCGGTTATGCTGGACAGCGGTCACGCCGACAGGATAATCTGCTCGACAAGCAGCCATTTTTCCACAGCAGAAAGGCAATTCCGCAATCCTCTGGAGCTTGGCACACAGCGCACGCCGCTATCTCAAACTACTGTAACTGGTGCGGGAGCCACGCTTCTCAATAAAAAGTTCGGCAAAATCGCAGTCGAATGCGCCACAATAGGCAGGGTAATAGATTACGGCGTAAAGGACGCGAACGATATGGGCGCCGCTATGGCGCCCGCGGCAAGGGAAACATTGCTATCGCACCTCGAGGCAACGGGAAGAAGCCCTAGCTATTATGACCTTATCCTTACGGGCGACCTCGGCAAGGCGGGCTCCAATCTGTTAAGAATTCTTATGAAGGAAAAGGGCGTAATCCTCGGCGACAACTATAACGACTGCGGCGCGATGATGTTCATAGGCGACCAGGAAAAGATAGGGCAGGGCGGAAGCGGACCCGCCTGCGTTAATGTCACCTTCAACGGGTATGTCTATAAAAAGATGATGTCGGGTGAGCTTACCAAAGTGCTTCTTATCCCCACGGGGGCGCTGTTGTCCAAAATCTCTAACCTTCAGGGCGAAACCATACCCTCGATAGCACACGCGATCAGCTTTGTTCGCAAAGCCGAATTTCAGTAAGGAGTACGAAATGGAAATATTCTTGACTTATCTTAAAGTTTTTCTTGTCGGCGGGTTAATCTGCGTGATAGGGCAGCTCCTTATAAATTACACAAAGATGACATCCTCGAGAATTCTTGTGATATTTCTGCTATTAGGCGCTTTTCTGGAAACGATAGGCGTTTACAAATATATTGAGGAATTCGGCAAGGCGGGGGCGACCGTACCCATTCTCGGTTTCGGTAGCTCCCTCGCCAAAGGGGCAATAAAGGGCGCTCTCAGCGAGGGTTTTCTGGGTGCTCTGAGAGGGGGTATCGAATCCGTCGCGGTAGGCTTTGCCGGGGTAATTGTTATAGCGTTTATTGTAGGGCTTTTGGCAAGGCCGAAAACAAAACAATAATTTTGCTTCAATGGCTTTCGCAAAAAGCTCAAATTGTATTATAATAAAGTTATGAACGGGCTGTTTAAGAAAGCGGACGCCGTGTGCGTCGTAAATCCTTCCAACCTTTTTTATTTTTCGGGGTATCATAACGCCGACGCGGCGATTGTCCTCACTTCCGACAAAAAGTATTACATCTCAGACCCGCGCTCGCTGGAGGAAGCTTCGCAGCTTCTGAAAGGCTTTGAAATCGTTGACTGCGAAGGCGGCTCTTATCTTGACGCCGCAGTATCGATAATCTCAAAACGGGCTCCCGAGACTCTTGGTTACGAAGACCAAACTATAATTTATAAAGATTACCTCACGCTCTGCAAGGCGCCCTGCAAGTTCGTAGGCATAAGCGGAGCTATAGAGGAATTGAGGGCTGTGAAGAGCCCCGAAGAACTTAAAAAAATCAAGGCCGCGCAGGCGATAACCGACGAGGTTTTTGAGAATGTCCTGGGAATGATAAAGGAAGGAATGTCGGAGAAAGAAGTTGCCTCTTTGCTTAATTCCCGAATTTATTCAAAGGGGGCAACGCTTGCTTTCGATACCATTGTCGCCTTCGGCGAGAACACATCAAAACCCCACGCGCATCCCTCAGACAGAAAACTGAAAAAGGGCGACCCGGTAACCATCGACTTCGGGGCAAAGTGCGAGGGCTACTGCTCGGATATGACAAGGAGCTTTTCCTTCGGCAAGCCTCCCGAGGATTACGAAAGGATATATAATATTGTCCTTGAGGCGCAGCTTAACGCTTTGTCCAAGCTGTACGCGGGCATAAGCGGCAGCGACGGGTGCGAGCTGGCAAAAGAAGTGTTCAGAAGGTACGGGCTTGAAGAATACTTCACTCATTCCCTGGGGCATTCGCTTGGCATTGACATTCACGAATCGCCCCGGCTTTCTGCAAAATACCATAGCCCAATACCCAAAGGCGCGGTTATGAGTGTCGAGCCAGGGTTGTACTTTCCCTCAAAATTCGGAGTCAGGATAGAAGATATTGCGGTTTTTGAGAATAATGGCTTAGATATCTTGACAAACAGCCCAAAAAAATTGATAATAATATAGCTAGTTTTTACCAGGAGGCCTTTTTTATGGCATATATATTGGCAGGAGATTTCAGAAAGGGTATAACCTTTCAGATGGACAGCTCCGTTTGGGTTATAGTAGACTTTTTGCATGTTAAGCCCGGCAAAGGCGCGGCGTTTGTGCGCGCCAAGATCCGCAATGTTATTACGGGTGGCGTTATCGAAAGAACCTTCAACCCCAGCGAAAAATACGAGCTTGCTCACATTGAGCGCAAGAAGATGACTTACAGCTACAACGACGGCGAGCTGTACTACTTTATGGACGCCGATACCTACGACCTCGTGCCCCTCAATAAAGAGCTTGTCGAGGACGCCCTCAATTTTATAAAAGAGGAGTCCACCGTCGAAGTCGCTTTCTTTAACGGTTCGGCCTTCTCGGTTTCGCCCGAAAACTTTGTCGAGCTTGTTGTCACAGAGTGCGAGCCCGGGCTGCCCGGCGCCACCGCCCAACCCGGCACCAAATCGGCTACCTTAGAGACCGGCTTTGTGCTCCAGGTTCCTCTCTTCGTAAACCAGGGCGAGAAGATAAGGGTAGACACCCGCACCGGCACATATATGTCCAGGGTGTAGCCCTAAATAATTTTGTTTGGTTACTCTTTTATAAAGGGGTTGCCTTTTTGGCAACCCTTTTAATTTTGCTATATTTGGTGTTTTGAACGCAATTTTACCAAAAGCGCCTAAGATTCATATTTCGCCATACTGTCACATTCATTGTAATATGCTAAAGGATTTGTTGGGCGGGGAGTTGTATAACGCCATAGTTTCAGTATGCCCCGAGCAGGGGCTCACCGAAATAAGGCTCAGGCTGGGGCTTCCCGTCGCGGTAAGGGTGGGGCTAAACAGAAAGGTTTTGCCTTTTATAGCCACAAAAAAAATGATAGACGGCGTCGTGGCGAGGGCGACGGGATTTTCGCTGTACTCAAGACAGGACGAGATAAAGCAAGGCTTTATTCATTATTCGGGAGGTATCCGCATAGGGGTAGCGGGCAAAGGCATAGCCGAGGGCGGCTCGCTTGTCGGGTTTTCGGAGATAGATTCCTTAAACATAAGGCTTCCGCACGAGATAAAGGGCTGCTCGGACAGGCTGTCCAATATAATAAATAATTTTGAAAACACGCTTATCGTTTCGCCGCCTTTCGCTGGAAAGACTACTCTTATAAGGGATATGGCGAGGGCACTAGCCAAAAATTACGATGTTGTGATAGTGGACGAAAGGGGAGAAATAGGGGGCGGCGAGGGTTCGATCTACGACCTTGGCTCTTTTGTGGATATCGTCGGGAATGTGCCCAAAACGCTTGTAACCGAGGGCATTATACGCTCGATGTCGCCCGAAATAATCGTGCTGGACGAGCTTTCGCCCGAGAAGGATATGAAGATTGTTGAGGAGATTTCGAGGTCGGGGATAAAGCTTCTCGCCAGCGTGCACAGCGACAGCATAGAGCGGCTTACAAAAGCCCTTCCCCACATAGCGAGGCACTTTTGCTACGGCGTTCTATTAAGTAATAAACCGTCCATAGGAAGCATAAAGTCTATTGTGAGGTTCAGAGGTGATTAGACTTGCTGTGGGGGCGACGCTCATGGCAGTTGCCGCTTACATAGGCATAGGCATAGACAAATTCTACAAGATGCGGGTCGATTACCTTAAAGATTTCGCGGACTTTCTTGGCTATGCCTCTAGGGAAGCCGGATTCCTTAAAACCGATATCCTTCGCATAATATCTCTTTATTGCGCGTCCCGTAGCTCTAACCTCACAAAACATTTGCAACAAACCAAACAACAGCTCGAAAGCGGGAATGCCCCGACAATAGACTGCGTTTTTCTGGCTAAAAAGGATAAAAAGCTTTACGAGAGCTTTTTTGAAGGATTAAAAAGCGCCGACTACAGGACGCAGGAGAAGCTGTTTTTGCACAGTATAGCCGAAACCTCGGAACTGATAAAGGAAGCCGAAAAAAATAAAAAAAACAAGGGGGAGCTTATCCGCAAGCTGATGGCGCTCGGCGGCGTCGCGCTGATGGTGATAGTATTATAATGAATATCGACATTATTTTCAAAATCGCCGGCGTCGGTATACTCGCCGCGGTAATAAACAATATCCTGGAGAAGTCGGACAAGAAGGAAGTCGCGACATTTGTGACGCTTGCAAGCCTTATCGTCGTGCTTATGATGGTGATAGATATGATCTCCGGCCTCTTCGAGTCGCTAAAATCCATCTTCAGCCTTACTTAAATGGATATCGTAAAGGTAATATTAGTCGCCCTGCTGGGCGTAATGGTGGTGGTAATATTAAAGGACATCAAGCCCGAGCTTGCCTTTCTTGCCGCCGTCGTGACGGGGGCGGCGATACTCCTTATGATTCTTTCCGAAATCACCGGCATATTCGACAGCTTTAAGGGTTTGTCTGAGGGCGCGGGCGGAGAAGGAAAATCGATATTCGTAACCATCCTCAAGATTGTGGGGATAGGCTATCTTACCGAATATTCGGCGGGGATTTGCGACGATTACGGCTCTCATTCGATAGGCAAAAAGGTTCAGCTTGCCGGCAAGGTAAGCATTTTCGCGATGGCGATACCCATTTTCGCCAACATCATCGCCACCATAGGCGCGATTGTAAAATGAAAAGGGTAATTATATCTGTATTCGCCGTCCTCGCGCTGTGTTTCCTGCTTGTTTTAATACCTGGCGGCGAAAGCGCTTTTGCCGCAACGAAATCACAGGAGAAAATAAAAGAGGAAATAGAAAACGAGGTAAGCGAAAGCCTCAAAGACCTCATAACTTCCGACTTAGAGGAATACTTTAAAGAGCTTAAAAAGACCTCCGATTATAACTTCGGCGACAGCCTAAAGGGTTTTATAAAAAATATAATAGAGGGCAAAACCGAGTTTACGGCGGACGCACTTCTCAAGATGGTTTCCGCCGCCGTAAAAAATAATTTTTTGTCCATACTTTCTTCGCTTTCGTCAATCATTGCCCTTTCGATACTGTACGGGCTTTCCAAGCATATCAATTCGGGATTTATTAAGGAAAGCACCTCGCAGATCGTTTATTTTGCCGTATACGGCTCGATTATAGCTACATTAGGGGCGATTGTCGTCAGCGCCGTTTCGACAACCAAAAAGGCTTTAGGCGCAATTTCCACATTGATGGATATAAGCATGCCCATTTTTATTACTTTGATTACCGCTTTGGGCGGGGTGTCGGGCGCCGCCGTTTATCGGCCGATAACACTTATGGTATCCTCGCTGATAATTAAGACCATCGAGTATGTCGTAATGCCCTTGTTTTTCTCTACCGTGGTTTTCGGTATGATAGGGCACCTTACAAATAATGTAAAGCTCGACAAGATAACAAAGACGCTGCGCTCGGTCGCAAACTGGCTGCTGGGAATTATGTTTTCGGTGGTCGGTATGCTTATGTCGGCGCAGGGCATAGTTGGGGCCAGCATAGACAATGTAAGCATAAGGTCGGCAAAGTTCGCTCTTTCAAGTTATGTTCCCATTCTGGGCGGCTACCTTTCGGACGGCTTCGACATAGTTCTCGCTTCGGGGGTGCTTATAAAGAACGCCTTGGGGCTTGCGGGAGTTATGATGCTAATCGCCGCCGTGGCGGGGCCCGTTCTTAAAATATTGGTAATAAGCCTTGCGCTCAGGCTTGCAGGCGGGATATTAGAGCCCGTGTCGGACGAGAAAATCTCGGGGCTGCTCTACACCACGGGCAAAAACCTGATGGTGCTTGTCAGCATCATACTGGGGCTGTTCTTTTTGGTATTTGTGGTGTTTATGCTTGTTATTACATCCTGCAACGCGGGGGTGGCGTGATGGGCGGATTCGCGGGTTGGATTGCCGGCATTGTCGGGGCGGTGATCGCTACCACAATTATAGACCTTATGATGGCGGAAGGCGAAACCAAGAAGTTTATAAAAGGTATAGCCTCGCTTCTTATTCTGGCCGTCATAATCGCACCTTTGCCCGCGTTAATAAACAACGATTTTAAGCTTATCGAGGATACCGCGGCGGACGAAAAGCCCGGGGAGGATCTGATGGAAGATTACCTGAGAAGGGTGTATCTCCACAGGTACAAAAACTACGAGCTGGCCATACAAAACAAACTTAAGGCCAAGGGCATGGACGAGGTAATCGTTAGAATCGACATAGCCTACGAGGGCGGTCAAATCGTAATTAAGAGCGTAAATGTGGACACATCCAAAATGGTATTAACGGGAAACAGCACGAATATAGATATTAATGGCGCGATACTGGAGGCGGTCGAGTCCGTTTTGGGGCGCGCCGCCGCAGTCAAGACCGTCATTAAGTAGGTGGGAATGGAAGCTTGGGCGCAAAAAATTAAAAACGGTTGGGCAAAAGTCAAGACAATCAAAAACATAGAAATCATCATCGGATTAGTAATAATTTGCCTTATCGTTCTAATATACTCTAGTATAACGGCGGGAGCGGAAAAGAAAAAGCCCGATCCCAAGCTCGACAACGGCGGATACACGCAGTCGGCAACCGAACTGGAGAAGCGCCTCGGCGACATCCTGTCGGAGATAGACGGGGCGGGAAAGGTAAGCGTCATGATAACTTATGAGGCGCAAACCGCTAACTCGGGCGACGGCGACGCTATCGAAGGCATAAAAGGCGTGGTAGTTGTAGCCGACGGCGCCGAAAACCCGGCGGTAAGGATACGGCTTATAGCCGCCCTTAGGACCTTGCTGGATATAGACGCCGATTCGATACAAATATTCGACAGGAAATAAAAATCAATATGGAGGTATTATGAAAGCTAACAAAAAGAAAATTATCGTTTTGGTCGCAATGATAGTATTGCTGGTCGCGACCGGGTGCCTGAACTATTTCCTCAACCTTAAGAAGGTGGACGATGTTAACGCCGACGAAGACACGCCGACCTTCTTCGAAACCTTCAGGGCAGACAGGGTAGCGACAAGGGAGCAGGAGATTAAGCTTCTCGATGAGATTATAGCCGCCGCTACCACCGAAGAAGCCGTAGCCGCCGCCGAGGCTCAGAAGCTCGCCCTTGCCGCCGCCATGGAAACAGAACTCTTGCTCGAAGGGCTCATTAAAGCAACGGGGCACCAGGACTGCGTAGTGACCATCAGCTCCAACAGCGTAAATGTCGTTGTGAAAGACAGCGACCTAACCCAAGAGGAAGCCGCGCAGATACTTAATATAATAGTTACCGAAACAGAATTCACGCCGCCGGATGTAACTATCATACCTTATGTATAACTCCACTCAAAAAAAGAGGCCTGAGTACCTCTTTTTTTGGTATAGCGAATAATATACAGCTTGGCTTAAAGAGCGCCGCGAATGGCGCTTTTTGTATGAGTATTTTCGGAAACGCATTTGCGCTAAGTTTTTGGCAAGATGTATTGCAATTACCAAAAATTAGGTATATAATGCTATATGTGGTATATTGGTGCATTAAATATAAAACATATACTAAAGACAACGAGTTTGTTCTTTCGGATTAGGAGCGTCAGATGTCTGATTTGATTACATTAAAAAGCAAAGAAACCGAGCTATACGCTTCGTCCAAAGGTATCAGGGAATTCCTTGGAGGCATACTGGACGAAGCTTCTTTTGTAGAAACGGATGTTTTCCTAAGCGGAGAAAACCTTATCTACGACAGCGTGCCTTACGGCGAGGGTGTTATAACGGGCTACGCCACGATAGGCGGGTATCCCGTATATGTCGTTGCCCAGAACGGCGAGGCGCTTAAGGGCAGCTTCGGCGAAGCGCACGCCAGAAAGATATTGAAGTGCATTAAGCGCGCCCGCAAAAACGAGCTTCCGCTTATATCGATACTCGACAGCGCCGGCATAAGAGCGGGCGAAGGTCTTGAGGTGCTGGACGCTTTTGCCGAAGTGTTCGCTGCCCTTAACGAATTCCGCTATTACGCCCACCATGTTGCCATCATAAGAGGCACGGCGGTAGGGCTTATGGCAAGCTACGCCGCCATGGCGGACTTTGTGTTTATGAGTGGCAAGGCGACCCTTAGCGTAAACCCGCCGATGGTGCTTGCGGCCAAAGCAAAGAAGGACGGAAAATACGAAGATATCCTGGGCGCGAAGGTTTTTGCCGCCAGCAAGCTGGGCGCCTTCAGATATGAAACCCCCGCCGATGTTTCGGACAAGATTATAAAGCTGTTCTCTTACCTTGATGAAGAGCTTGTCGACAGCAGCGACGACCCCAACAGGCAAACGCCTTCCTTAAATAACGGCTTTAATAAGGACGAGCTTATGGCAGCCCTTGCCGACGAGGGAAAATACCTCGAGGTTTTTGACGGCTTCTGCCCCTCGGTGTTCTGCGCCCTCACCTCGGTAAATTCTCTCCCCGTGGGCGTTATTGTCACCAACGCCGACGGCGCTTCGCCAAGGCTGAATAAGTATTCGATAAAGAAAATCCGCAGGTTCATAAAGATTCTGGACGCTTATGACATACCCCTGATTAACCTTGTGGACAGCGAAGGCATAGATTCTACATTGGAAGAGGAGCAGGCGGGCTTCGCCGTATCGGCGGCAAAGCTTCTTAAGGTTGTAACCGAGTGTTCGTCCCCCAAGATTTCGATAGTGGTGGGCAAGGCGATCGGGTTTGCCTATACAGCCCTTTGCTCCAAGCCTTTGGGCTATGATTTTGTAGCCGCCTTCCCGTCGGCGTCGATTGCTTCGGTTAACGCCGAAACCGCCATCAATGTGTTCTACGACGAGGAGATACGCGCCGCAAAGGATTCCGACAAGGCGAGAAAGGCCCTTGCCGAGAAGTATCGGAACGATATGGCTAACCCGTTTATCAGCGCCAAGGGCGGCTCGGTGGATAACATCATAGAGCCCGCGATGCTCCGCCCCTATGTGGCAAGCGTCCTTACCATGACGGCGGAATAGGAGAGATTATGGCATACTTACTTTCCGCGATAAAATACGAAGTATTAATCATTGCGATAGGGATATTGCTGCTTGTCAATATCCTGCTTACGCTAAGGCTGCAAAGATATGTAAAGAAGGATATGCCCGAGGCGGAAGGCGAGGCAACAGCCCCCAAAGCGGCGCAGGCCGGCGCCGTAAGCGGCGAGGTTGTGGCGGCGATAACAGCGGCGATATCGGCTGTTTTAGAAAACGAAGCCAAGGCAAACGGAACAGACAAACCCAGGTTTATTGTAAGACAGATAAAAAAAGTGAGGTAACACCATGCGCAGATTCAATGTAACAGTTAACGGCACACCGTACATCGTCGATATAGAGGAAATAACGGGCTCCGCGCCCGTCTATCAGGCTCCCGTGGCGGCTCCCGCAGTTGCGCCCGCGCCCGTTGCGGCTCCCGCGGCACCCGCGGCTCCCGCCGAGGCGGCACCCGCTCCCGTTGCGGCTCCCGCGGCACCCGCGGCTCCCGCCGAGGCGGCACCCGCTCCCGCCCCCGTAGCGGCAGCCCCCGCCGACGGCTTCAAATTCACTTCCCCCATGCCCGGCACCCTCGTAAAATACATCGTAAAGGACGGCGCCCAGGTTAACAAGGGCGAGCCCGCCTTTATACTCGAATCCATGAAAATGGAAAACGAAATCGTCGCCCCAGCCGACGGCAAAATCACCTTCCTCATAAGGGAAGGCGCCATGATTAACGCAGGCGATGTTGTGGCTGTAATCTCTTAATCATAAACATCTAAAAATTACCTACAGGAAACAGAAAATGAAAAAAGTATTTATAACCGAAACCATCCTGCGCGACGCCCATCAATCGCAGGCGGCAACGCGCATGCGCATAGACGAAATGCTTCCCGTAGCCGAAAAACTTGACCAAATAGGGTACTTCTCGGTGGAGTGCTGGGGCGGGGCGACCTTCGACTCCTGCCTGCGCTTCCTTCACGAAGATCCGTGGGAGAGGCTTAAACAGCTAAAAGAGGCCATGCCCAAAACCAAGCTACAGATGCTGCTTCGGGGGCAAAACCTGCTTGGCTACAAAAGCTACAGCGACGACATCGTTGATCTTTTTATAAAGAAATCCATCGAGAACGGCATCGAGGTCGTAAGAATGTTCGACGCCCTCAACGATGTAAGAAACCTCGAGCAGTGCATAAAGGCCGTAAACAAGTACGGCGGCATAAGCGAGGCCGCGGTAAGCTACACCACAAGCCCCGTCCACAGTATTGACTACTTTGTAGATGTCGCCCTTAAACTCAAAAGGATGGGCGCGCAGATAATCTGCATAAAGGATATGGCAAACCTGCTTTTACCTTACGACGCCTACAAACTTGTTAAGGCTATTAAGGAAAGCACGGATATGCCCGTGCATGTGCATACGCACAACACTTCTGGCACGGGCGATATGACCTACCTTAAAGCCATAGAGGCGGGCGCCGATATAGTCGATACCGCTTTGTCGCCTTTAGGTAACGGCACCTCGCAGCCCGCAACCGAGCCGCTTGTAGCCACATTAAGAGGCACGCCCTATGACACGGGGTTGGACCTCGAGGCGCTAAACGAGATAGCAAAGCATTTTAATAAAGTAGCCGAGAGGCTCAAGAAAGACGGCTTCCTCAACGAGAGAGTTCTTAAAGTCGATGTAAACGCCCTTATTTATCAGGTTCCCGGCGGAATGCTTTCCAACCTAATAAACCAGCTTAAAGAGCAGGGCGCAGGCGACAGGCTTGGCGAAGTTCTCGAGGAAGTGCCGCGCGTGCGCAAAGACTTCGGATATCCGCCTCTTGTTACGCCCACCTCGCAGATTGTCGGCACTCAGGCTGTTCTCAATGTGCTTACGGGCGAGCGCTACAAGATGGTCACCAAAGAGTCCAAGGGGCTTTTAAGGGGCGATTACGGCAAGCTGCCCGCCGAGCCCGATCCCGATGTCATCAGGAAGTGCATAGGCGACGAGCTAAGGGTTACCCACAGGGCGGGCGAGGGCATCGAGCCGCAATTTGAGAAGCTTAAGGCCGAAACAATCAAGTATTGCAGAAACGACGAAGATGTGTTATCATACGCTATGTTCCCGCAGGTCGCCACCGAGTTCTTCAAGTGGCGTGAGGCCAGGGACAAGGGTATAGATTCGGCTCTCACGGACATAAATAATAAAATCATACCCGTATAAAATCCCGGAAGTTTAAGGACAGAATGAGAATTCTTATCGTTAACGACGACGGCTACCAGAGCCAGGGCATTATCCGTTTAGCGGCCGCCTTGATGAAAGAGCACGAAATCACCGTTGTCGCGCCCTCACATTGTTACAGCGGCGGAAGCCACGCCATGACCTTCCACAAGCCTATATATGTCAAAAAAGCCGAGGGGTTCCCGTATCCTTGTTTGTCGGTTGTCGGGACGCCTTCGGATTGCGTAAAGTTCGGGCTGGAGCTCTTTTCGGGCGACAAGCCCGACCTTATTATTTCGGGCATAAACAACACGCCCAACATCGGCACCGATGTCGTTTATTCGGGCACGGTTAACGCCGCCATAGAAGGCGCCATGAACGGCATACCCTCCATAGCCCTTTCGGCGGATACCGAATCGGACGACGATTTCGACTACGCCATAGAATACTTTTTGAAGCATTTTGATTATTACCTTGCTTTGGTTACCCCCGAAGTCCCCATAAGCATTAATTACAACTCCAGAAAGGTAGGAAACAAAGGGCACAGGATTACGCCTTTGGGCATAAGGAAGTTTGCCGATTTATATATTACGGGCGAAGAGGACGAAAGGGGCAAGCAATACATTCTTGTCGGCGAACCCATGCAGATAGACAACAACCCCGACTGCGATGTGGTATGGTTCCACAAGGGGTACGCCACCATTACGCCGCTTGCGTTTGAGCTTACCGCGTTTGGCCACATAGACCGCCTGAGAAGTATTCCCTTGACGGAGAGGGGCGAATGAGCGTTGTAATTGTCGGGGGAGGGCCGGCAGGCATGATGGCGGCGATTGCCGCGGCCTCGAGGGGCAGGAAGGTAGTTCTTATAGAAAAAAACGACCGCCCCGGGCGCAAGATGTATATTTCGGGCAAAGGCCGCTGCAATATCACCAACAACACGGATATAAAAAGTTTTTTGAATGAAGTTGTTTCCAACCCCAAATTTTTAATGGCGGCGCTTTACGCCTTTCCGCCCTCCGCGGCAATGGAGTTTTTTGAAAGTAACGGGCTTCCGCTGAAAACCGAGCGGGGGGACAGGGTTTTTCCCGCGTCCGACAAGTCCGCCGATGTCATAGACCTTATGCGGAACTTATTGAAAGAAAAGGGCGTAAAGCTGGTTGCTTCCGAAACGGTAAAACGGCTGGAAAAAGTGGGCGAAACAATCACAAAAGTAGTAACCGATAAATCCGAATATCCCTGCGAGGCGGTTTTGCTTGCAACGGGCGGCATATCTTATCCCAAAACGGGCTCGACGGGCGACGGGTACTTGTTCGCCAAAGAGCTTGGGCATACTATTATCGAGCCAAAGCCCGCTTTGTGCCCCGTTTTGCTTAAAGGGGCTTACGATACGGCGGGAAAACTTATCGGATATAACGAGCTTCCCTTCCCGCAAGGGCTGTCGCTTAAGAATGTCGAGGCGAAAATTATTAAAAAAGATAATAGCCCGCTTTATAAAGAGTTCGGCGAGATGCTGTTTACGGACAAAGGTGTATCGGGGCCGTGCGTGCTGTCGCTTTCTTCGCGCATCAACAGAGCCGTTTTTTCTGATATAATGTTCTCGATAGACTTAAAGCCCGCTTTGGACGAAAAGACGCTGGACGCGAGGATTTTAAGGGATTTCGGCGAGGCGCCCAACCGGCAATTCAAAAATTCGCTAAGCGAGCTGCTCCCTAAAAGCCTTATACCGTACATAGTGGCGCTTTCCGGCATCGACCCCGACAAACCCATTAACGCCATAAGCAAGGCGGAAAGAAAGGGGCTTCTCGGGCTTCTTAAGAACCTCAGGTTTTCGATAGAGGGGCTTGAGGGGTTCGACCAGGCGATAGTCACGGCGGGCGGGGTGAGCGTGAAGGAAGTAAACCCCTCGACGATGGCGAGCAAGCTTGTCAAAAACCTGTATTTCGCGGGTGAGATTCTGGATGTGGACGCCCTTACGGGCGGATACAATATACAAATCGCACTGTCTACCGGGTATCTCGCGGGAAAGAATATCTGACGGCGAACTAAGGAGAAGATTATGCTTAATATAGCTATTGACGGGCCCGCCGGCGCGGGCAAAAGCACGATGGCAAAGGCTCTCGCCAAAAAGCTTAACATCGTTTACCTCGACACGGGGGCGATGTATCGGGGCGTGGCTTATTATGTGCTTCAGAGAGGGGTAGATCCCGCCGACGAGGCAAATGTAATCCCGCTTCTGGACGGTATCGAGATGGATATTGTCTACGAAAACGGGCAACAGAAGGTTGTTATCTGCGGCGAGGATGTTACGCCGTACATAAGGGAGCATAATATCAGTATGGCGGCCTCTACCGTTTCCAAGATTCCCGCCGTGCGCATAAAGCTTGTCGAGCTTCAAAGGGCGATTGCCGCGAAAACGCCCTGCGTGCTGGACGGCAGGGACATCGGAAGCTATGTGCTGCCCAACGCGCCGTATAAATTCTTCCTAACCGCTTCCGCAGAGGAGAGGGCAAGGAGAAGGCATCTCGAGCTTGCAGAAAAGGGCGTAAAAATCTCTTATGAAGAAGTTTTGGAGGATATTAAGGCCAGGGACCATCAGGACAGCAGCCGCGCCTTCGCGCCTCTAAAGGCAACCGAGGACGCCGTGATTATTGATACCACAAGCCTTACCCCAGAACAAACGATAGAAATGATTATGTCGAGGATAAACTCCAAATAATGAAGATAATACTCTCGAAGCACCTCGGATTCTGCTCGGGCGTACAGCGGGCGGTGGATATAGCTGCAAACGCGGCAAAAGAGCATGGTAAGGCGTATACGATAGGCAAGCTTATTCATAACGCGGAGGCGCTTGCCGACCTCGAAAAAGAGGGCGTGTATTGCGTTGCGAGCATAGACGATATACCCGAGGGCGGCTACGCTATAATAGGCTCGCACGGGGCGGGCAGGGCGCTTTACGAAGAGCTTGATAAAAGGGGCATACCTTACGCCGACACAACATGCCCTTCGGTTAAGGCGATACACGACAAAGTCAGGAAGTATTCGGACAAGGGGTACTTCGTTATCATAGTCGGAAACCCCGCCCATCCGGAGGTGAAGGGCAGCCTGGGCTGGTGCAATAAAGGGGCGGTAATAAAGCCTAAGGACGATGTATTATTGCCCGAAGATGAGGATAAAATCTTTGTCGCGGCGCAGACTACAATCGACCCTTTGGAATTTCAAAATTGCCTCAAAAATATTACCGAAGCCGCAAAAATAAGTAACAAATCAGTTGAATTCTTTAATAGTATTTGTTATACTACAATAGCGAGACAAAAATCCGCCGTTAAAGTTGCCAATCAGGCGGACGCGGTTTTTGTGATAGGGGACGCCCAAAGCAGCAATACCAAAACGCTTCTAGGCATAGCCCAAAACCACTGCGGTAACGCGTGGCTCGTTACGAATGTAACCGATGTCCAATCGGTGTCAGATAAAATTAAAAATATCACAAAGCTGGGCATCATAGCCGGCGCATCAGCCCCCCAACGGCTGATTATGGAGGTTATCAACAGAATGGATCAAGAGAACAAAGTCGACATCGTCGCAACCGACGAGGTCATCGCCGAGAGCGAAGCGGCCGCCGCCGAGGAGACAACAGAGCAACAAGCAATCATTGCCGAAGAAGCGGTAAGCGAAGAAGCACCCAAGACCGAAGCCGTAGAAGCTAAGGAAGAAGCGCCCGCAAAAGCGCCCAAAGCTGCCGAGCACCCCATGGAAAAAGTCATGAGGAGCATCCGTGTAAGGCCCATCAAAGAGGGCAGCAAGCTTAAAGCCAAAGTTATTTCGGCAGACGCAACAGGAATTTCGGTGTCGCTGGTCGGAGTAGGCAAAAACGACAGCGGCTTTATAGATAGAGACGAAGCGGAATTAGACGGAAGCTACGATCCCGCAAATTACCCCGCAGATACCGAACTCGATGTCGTTGTAATAAAGGGAGCCGACAAGGCAAAGGGTTACAACCTTTCCAAGAAGGCTTACGACATCATCAAGCTCGAGGACGAAGCAGTAAAGAAGATTCTCGACGGCGAAGAGTTCACTCTCGTTTGCAACCAGGTAGTAAAGGGCGGCCTTCTCGGGCACATCGGCTCTTACTCGATTTTCGTTCCCGCCAGCCAGATCCGCATCGGTTTCGTAAAGAATCTCGAAGACTATGTAGGAAAGAAGCTAAGGCTGCGCGTGCTTCCCCCCAAGGAAGGCGAAGTCGAAGAAGAGGAAGGCAAGCGCCGCGCCAACCCCAAGCGCATAGTCGCGGGGCAGAGGGCTATCCTCGAAGAAGAGAAGAAGGCCCGCGAAGACGCTTTCTGGGAAGTAATGCAGGTTAACAACATCATTAAAGGCAAGGTAAAGAGGTTTGCTCCGTTTGGCGCCTTCGTGTCCATTATGAACTTCGACTGCCTCGCCCATATAAGCGACCTCAGCTGGACAAAGATAAACGACCCCAGCGAAGTGCTCGAAATCAACAAGTCCTACGACTTCGTTGTCCTCAAGGCAGACAGAGAGACCGGCAGGGTTTCCCTCGGCTACAAGCAGCTTCAAAAGAAACCCTACGAGATAGCCGCCGAGAAGTACCATGTTGGCGATGTCATTAAGGGCAAGGTCGAGAGAATCAAAGACTTCGGCGCCTTTATCGAAATCGAACCCGGCATCGACGGCCTCGTGCATGTAAGCGAAATCGGGCACAAGTGGATAGCCAGCGCCAGCGAAGCCCTCAAGATAGGCGACGAGGTAGAGGCAAAGATAATCGGCTTCGAGAACAACAAGATTACGCTTAGCATCAAGCAGCTTCTTGCTCCTCCCGAAGCAGAAGAAGGTACCGCCGAGTCCGACAAGCCCGCCCGCAAATCCAGGAAAGCCGACGGCGAAGGCAAGAAGGGCAAACCCCACCGCGAGGCGGAGGACGATGAGCCCAGAGAATGGGTAAGCGCCTCTTCGGGCGGCGCGACCTTCGCGGATCTGTTCAAGGATCTCGACCTCAACTCCTTTGCTTCCAAAGAGGAAGAATAAAACAAAGCGCCATATAATAAACAGAGTCACCCAAAACGGTGACTTTTGTTTTTCGGGGCAAAATGTTAAGGAGAACTATGGAAAATTTCGACATCTACAATAATCCCCTTGTAACCAGATACGCTACCAAAGAAATGAGCGCCATATTCTCGGAAAAGAACAGGATAACCTACTTTCGGAAGCTATGGCTCGCTCTCGCAAAAGGGCAGCAGAAACTCGGGCTTGACATAACCGACGACCAGATTGCCGAGCTTGCCGCCCACCTTGACACCATAGATTTTGATGTTGTAAAGGAAAGGGAAAGGGTGGTAAGGCACGATGTTATGGCGCACATTTACGCCTACGGGCTGCAATGCCCCAAGGCTGCGCCCATAATCCACCTTGGCGCGACAAGCTGCTATGTCACCGACAACGCCGATATAATCATTTATAAAGAGGCCTTGGAACTTATTATAAAGAAGGTTGTTGCCGTGATGGCAAGGCTATCCGGCTTTGCTCTTAAGTATAAGAGCCTTCCCGCGCTAGGGTTTACGCATTATCAGCCCGCCCAGCTTGTTACGGTGGGCAAGAGGGCAACGCTGTGGATTCAGGATTTTCTCCTTGACTACCAAAACCTGTGCTTCGTCGCAAAAAACCTCGTGATGAGAGGCGTAAAAGGCACGACGGGCACGCAGGCAAGCTTTCTTTCGCTTTTCGACGGCGATATTTCTAAAATTAAAGCCCTCGATAAGTACATAACCGAATACTTCGGGTTCAGAAAGTCGATACCTGTTTCGGGGCAGACATATACCCGCAAGATAGATTATAATATCGTGTCGGCACTTTCGGCGCTCGCGCAAAGCGCGTATAAATTCTCGATGGATATCCGCCTTCTGCAAAGCATGAAGGAGATAGAGGAGCCTTTTGAAAAAAGCCAGATAGGCTCTTCTGCGATGGCGTACAAGAGAAACCCCATGAGAAGCGAAAGGATAAGCTCGCTTTCGAGATACCTTATGTCGCTTCCCATAAACTGCGCCATGACAGCCGCAACCCAGGGCTTCGAGCGAACTCTGGACGACTCGGCTAACCGCCGCATAGTGATGGGGCAGGCCTTCCTCGCCGCCGACGCCATACTCGAACTGCTTCTTAATGTAACCGACGGGCTTGTCGTTTATGAGAAGGTTATCCGTAAACATGTTATGGAGGAACTGCCGTTTATGGCTACCGAAACCATACTTATGGAAGCCGTAAAGGCGGGAGGCGACCGTCAGGAGCTGCACGAAAAGATAAGGTCGCACTCAATGGAAGCCGTAAAGAGGGTAAGGCTGGAGGGCAAGCCCAACGACCTTATCGCAAGGCTCTCCGCCGACCCCGCGTTTGCCTCTTTGGGCGACCTCAGGAAACTTCTAGACCCCAAAAAGTTTGTCGGCTGCGCTCCCAGGCAGGTTACCGAGTTTATCGTCAAGGAAGTAAAGCCCGTTATAAACAAATATAAGGACGAGATAGGGCGGTTCGCCGGCAAGATAGAAGTATAAGCGTTGTTGACAGCGCCCGTCTATTTGATATAATAATATGTATGAGGAAAACATTTGTCCTTATATGTTTACTAATAGCTTGCTTGCTGGTATCGGGGGTAATGTTTTCCTGCGTCAAAAAAGGGCAGGCCGTCTATGTTATTTCTTTTAACACCGACGGCGGCACGCCCATTCCTGCCCAAAGGCTGTCGCCCGGGCAAGAATTTAATCCGCCCGACCCGCCCACGAAGGAAGGCTATGTTTTTGACGGGTGGTTTACCGACCCCGATCTTAGGTTCCCATATAACCCAAACACTTTTAAGGTAAACGCCAACGCCACCCTTTACGCGAAATGGGTGGATGTCAATCTGTATCCCCACCCGATAAGCGTACAGGCGATTGGGCTGTCCTTAAGGGTTTACCTTATTTCGGAGGGCATAGACAGTAGCGAGCTTACCGAATATGACGCCGATGTCGGGTTAAGTAAATTAAGGGCGGTAAAAAACGACCAGGTTACAATTTCAATCAAGATAAACAAAGAGGGCTATCAGATAAAATCGGGCTCGTTAAAGGCAAACGGCGAGCTTATAAGCGATAATAAATTCAATATGCCCGCCGCTCCCGTGATAATCACATTTGAAATCGAGCTTGCCGACTTTTCGATATTGATTATCGGCGCTTCTAACGGCATAGTTTTTGCCGACAAGGCCACCGCGAAGATGGGCCAGACGGTAAACCTGCAAGCCATTCCCGATTACGGCTATAAGGTGTCGGAGCTTAAATATAACTCCCATACCGTAAACGGTTTCAGCTTTGTTATGCCCGCCGAGAATGTTATCATCACGGCGACTTTTGCTCCCATCTCCGAAACTTATTATGCCGTGAATGTCGTTCATTCGGTTGGCGGTTCGGTCTATGCCGATAAGACAACCGCCAGAGGCGGCGATTATGTCGGGGTGGATTTTGAGCCTCAGGCGGGATATTATCTTAGTTATTTAGCAGTAAACGGCAAGCGTTTAGACGAGCCATACTTCCTTATGCCCGAGGGAGAGGCCACCGTTGAGGCGGTATTTTCGCCCATTAATTATCAGGTAAGGTATAATATTACGGCTTTGAGCGGCGCGCAGGGAAGCGTTTACATAAACGGCGAAAGCGTAACCAATTCCACCCAAACCAGATTTTCCGAGGGCGAAAGGGTGACCCTTACAGCCAGCCTGGGGACGGGATACGAATTATCTTATTTCGTAGTAAATTCGGTGCCGCTGTACGGCAATACCTTCTATATGCCCGCAGAGGATACCGTCGTATCCGCCGTCTTTGAGAAAAAAGCGTACACCATAAAAGCGGTTAGCGGCGCGGGCGGAAGCATAGAGATTTCTTCGGGCGCTTCGGCGTATTTCGGAGATGTCATCGGGATTATAATTGAAACCGACGAAAACGCCGTGCTTAAGCCCGGAAGCCTTAAAGTAAACGGGCAACCGATAGTCGGCAACATATTTGTGATGCCCGCGGAGGATGTAACCGTCACCGCCGAGTTTGTATTGACTGATGCCGTCAACGCCGGCCCGCTTTATGACGTTTCTATAGCGGATACATCGGGCGGAAGCGTAACTGTTTCAAAGCATAAAGCGGCAAAAAACGATGTTTTGTTTGTAACCGTATATCCCGATCCCGGTTATAGGCTTAAAGAGGGAAGCCTTAAGGCAAACGGCGAGCCCTGTGGCGAATACTTCGTTATGCCCGAAGAGAATGTAAAAGTAACCGCCGAATTTGAGAGGATATACGAAATAACCGTATGTTCGGGGATATCTAACGGATATGTCTACCCCGATAAATACTTTGCCGCCGAGGGCGAAACGGTTAGCCTCGCGGTTGGCGCGGTAGGCGAATACAGGACGGATAACGCGCTGATTTATATAAACGACGAACGGATTAATGGCTTAACCTTTACAATGCCCGCCGCGGATGTGAAAATTAAAGCCGAGTTTGAGGGCGCAGGCGAAAGAAGTTACAGGGTTTCTTTCCAATCTTCGCCAAACGGCAGACTTTCGTCGGATGTAGCGAGAGCCAAAGCTGGCTGGGCTGTTCACATTAAGGCAATCCCTGCCGCGGGCTACAGGCTGGATTATCTTTATTATACGAGAAACGGCAATGCCGTTATAATTTCTACAACCTTTACAATGCCCGAGCATGATGTCGTAATATCGGCTGTGTTTGCGCCCGAAGAGCGGACATTGGATTTAGAAAAATTCTATACGGAAAACCGCCTTGTTTACGCGCAAAACGGCGGAAAGCTCAGTTACTTCTATACGCCTAACGCCATAAAAGGCTTTCTGCAAAAGAGCGGGCTGCAAAGCTTTACGGGTATAGTCGAAGAGGCGCTGGAAGGGGCGTTCAATACAGATTTCGTTGCGTTGAAGCTTTCCGATGTAACCAAATCGCCGTATATCGCTCAAAAGATAGCCGATTATCTTAGGGCAAAAAGCGGCTTGAGCTATTCCGGCGGGCTGTACGGGGAGTATCTGCTTATAACCTCGTGCGGAGACACAATCGAGGATTATTATATGCTCCTAAGCGGGCTTACGGCGCACAACGGACTTGTGCTGTATACCCGAGCAGACGGTAGCTTAGGCCTAATTTACGCCGATATTCCGCTTGGCCAAAACTTCCTTGCCATCCCCGACTATGTAGGCGGAAAGGCGGTAACCAGGATAGGAAGACGGGCTTTTGAGAAGCTCGCAAACCTGCAAGAGCTAAGGCTTGGCAATGTAAGCGTACTCGCTGCCGAAGCTTTCAAAGGGCTTACAAAAATAACGGAATTGGATTTGAGCAAGGTAAGAAGCATAGGGAAGGACGCGCTGCTGGATTGCCTGGGGCTTCAGAGATTTATCGTCGCGAATAATCCAGTATACGCCACCGACACGGACGGCTACGGCTTGTATGAGAAGCAAAACAACCGGCGACGCAAGCTTATAAGGTTCGCGCCTTCGGCGAAGCCTATGCAAGGCGGGTTTGTTTCTTACACGATTCATACCGAATGCCGCACGGTCGCCCCGTATGCTTTCTACGGCGCAGCTTTGGAAAAGCTATATCTCGGCTCTGTCGAAACTTTAGAAGATTACGCGCTGTACGGCACGGACAACCTCATATATCTGAACACCCAATACCTGAAAACGGCGGGATACCGCTCGATATATCATAACAGGCAAAACAACTTTGAGTTAGACATACACGCGGCAAACAAGATAACCGCCTCGCCTTCCCCGATATTTACCGTTGGCGAGGGAGAGGGCAGCCTGACGATAAGCGTGCAAACAAGCATATCTCTGCTTAATCAATACAGGAACGACACTGTTTGGAGGGTTTATTCCGAGAGCTTTTACCTTAAAAACTCGTCCAATTGGATTGTGTACTTCGAGAGCAACGGAGGAAGCTATGTAAACGCCCAGCAGGTAAAAAATGACGACGGGTCTAGGGCGGAGAGGCCTGCAGACCCCGTGCGCCAAGGTTATATCTTCGGAGGTTGGTATACAGACAACGGCACATTCGTAAACGAGTATAATTTTACAGAACTTGTTACTTCCGACCTCAGGCTGTACGCCAAGTGGATTGAGGCCTGAAGCAGTTTTACGACATCACAGCAATAACATAATCAAACTTACCTCCGCATATATTTTAATGAAAATGCGAGCGATTTATGGGTAATTATACATAATCAATCAATTTTCGACAGTAAAGACAGGCTAATATGGAGGAAGTAATGATAGTTGTCGTAAAGAAAAAATCCGTTATCATAGCGGCGATATTAATAATCGTAATAGCTGCCCTGTCGGCGCTAATCGGTAGCCAACTTTCGGTAGCAGCGGCAAACGCCAAGATGGTGCCGATATATTGCGTAGACAAGGCCGAAAAGAAGGTAGCCCTTACTTTCGACGCCGCCTGGGGAGCGGATAAGACAAGCCGGATAATGGATGAGCTCGAAAAATATGGATATAAGGGGACATTTTTTCTTGTTGGCTTCTGGATAGACAAATACCCCGAGGTCGCAAAAGAGATTCACGACAGGGGGCATCTCATCGGCAACCACAGCACCAACCATCTTCACATGAGCAAGCTGTCCGAAAAGCAGATCGCCGAGGAAATATCCATAACATCAAACAAGATAGAAGCAATTACGGGATACCGACCCAAATATTTCAGGGCTCCGTTCGGAGAATATAACAATAAACTGCTTACCTACGCCGAGGCCAACGGAATACAGGTTATTCAATGGGATGTCGATACCCTGGACTGGAAAGGGCTGTCGGCCGGAGAGATCGCCGACAGGGTAAACGCCAAGGCAACCGAAGGCTCGATTATACTTTGCCACAACAATTCCGACCACATAGTAGAGGCTCTGCCTATGATACTTATGGGTCTGAAAAACAAAGGTTTTACGCCGGTAAGGCTGGACGAACTTGTTTACGCGGACAATTACATAATCGATCCCGGCGGCAAACAAATACCTAAAAGCTAAAACAGCACCTTTATATAAGAACAAAAGGAGGAGATGATAGGGATGACAGAAAACCTCATGAACAACAACTGTGTAACTTTAATCGGTAAAGTTATCAAAGATCCGATTTTTTCGCACGAAGTATACGGCGAGGGATTTTTTGAGACGATGCTTCAGGTTAACCGCCTGAGCGAACAAGTGGACATCATACCGATAACCATTTCCGAAAGGCTTATGAGGTGCTACCCGATAGAGGTAGGCGCCGAAATAGGGGTTGCGGGGCAATTCCGAAGCTACAACAAGATGGTGGACGGCAAATCAAAGCTAATGCTCACGGTATTCGTGAGAGAAATTTTGGAAGATCTCACCGACCAAAACCCCAATATGATAGAGCTTATAGGCTATATTTGCAAAGATCCTATATTCCGCACGACGCCCTTTAAGCGCGAAATCTGCGATATTCTGGTCGCCGTAAACAGGGCGTACAACAAATCCGATTACATACCCTGCATAGCCTGGGGCAGAAACGCCCGCTACGCCTCGACCTTGCCCGTTGGCTCTAAGATCATCATAAACGGCCGTATCCAGAGCAGGGAATATCAGAAGGTTTTAAGCGAGGATGTAGTCGAAACCAGGGTTGCGTACGAGATAAGCATAAACCGAATTCAGCTGGCGGACGACTGCGCCGAAAATTATTCCTAACGGTTGTTATCCATAACTTTATTGTGCTACAATAAAGCTATGGAAAAGATTCTCGCTAACCTCGAATTAATTACTCGAAAAATAAACGAAGCTGCCGCAAAAGCAGGCAAATCTCCCGACGAGATCGAAATTGTCGCGGCGTCTAAGACCAGGGACATAGATACCCTCAAAAAGTTATACGCCACGGGAAGGATTTCGGCTTTCGGCGAAAACAGGGCGCAGGAATTTTTGTCCAAATATACCCCCGAACTAAAGTGGGACTTTATCGGGCAGCTTCAGACAAACAAGGTAAAATACCTTATCGGCAAGGTGCGCCTCATACATAGCGTAGACCGCGACAGCCTTGCCGCCGAGATAGACAGGCTGGCAAATAAAAATAACATCGTGCAGGATGTCCTTATCGAAATAAACAGCGGCGCCGAGGAAGCTAAAGGCGGGCTGCTTATAAGCGAAGTCGAGCCCTTTGCCAAATCGCTTGAGCGCTACCCCAATTTGAGATTAAGAGGGGTTATGGCTGTGGCGCCAAGAGAAGCGGAAACGCAAACGCTTAAGAAGCTGTTTATGGGCGTAAGAGAGGTTTACGAAAGGCTGAAATCCGATTTGCCGTGCGTCGATATTCTTTCGATGGGTATGAGCGGCGACTTTGAACTCGCGATAGAGTGCGGCTCAAACTTAATAAGGCCGGGCAGGGTGCTTTTCGACTGAAAATAGCCGAATATATTTACAGATGAACAGTAGAGTATTCTAAATTAGGAGTGATTTTAGAATAGTGTCGTTCATCAATGTGTTAAAAAACGGAGAAATCCCCGATAAAAAACCCAAAAAAAGCGGGCTTACCAGCTACGACGAGTTTATGTCCAAAAAGAAAAAGCCCGAGCCTGTTATCAATAAAAATATTACGATTACCAAGCCCAAAACTTTCGGCGAGATTCAAAAATTGATAGATAGATTAAAAAACGGGCAGGGCGTTATAATAGACTTTTCGGAAACTGAGGGTAATCTCGCGCAGAGAATGCTTGATTTTTTGAGCGGGGCCGTTTACGCTCTGGACGGAAGCATGGACAGGGTAGACAACAAAATGTATGTGATGACGCCCAAAGGCGTCGAAATTGTAAGCACGCTTGATAGTTAGCGTGTTTTTATTTATTGTTGCATTTATTTTTTGGTTTATTGTATAATCTATGATATGAATATGGCGGACAAACTAAAGAATTATATTAAATCTATTCCCAATCGAATAAAGAAATTATTTGAGGGTCTGACGCCCGGGCGCTTTTTGATTTTATTGGGCGTCGAGCTTTTTTTTATCGGGCTTGTTATAGCCGCCGACCTTCTGACAAAGGAGTTTGTCTATCAGCCTCTTAAAGATACGGGCAGGGATTATATTATTATAAAGAAAGTTCTTGTATTGACTCCTGTTGAAAACACTGGCGCTTCGTTCGGGATATTTCAGGATTCGACAACCGCTTTGGCTATCATATCCATAATTACCGTCGTAATAGTGTCGGTATTGCAGGTTTTCACGATAAAAAACAGAAATTTCTTTTTAAGAAGCGGACTTGTCATGATTATCGCGGGCGGTATAGGAAACCTTGTCGACAGGCTTACGCTGGGATATGTAAGGGATTTTGTATATTTTGAGCTTATAGATTTTGCCGTATTTAATCTTGCCGATTCGGCGCTTACCGTGGGCGTTATCTTTATTTTGATTTTTATCCTCTTTTATTATATGCCCGAGGACAAAAAGAAAGCTAAAAAGGAAGAAACGCCGTGAAAGTAATATTTTTTGCCGATTCTGAGGATGTCGGGCAGAGGCTGGATGTGTTTATTGCCGCCGAGGCCGGGAATATCTCACGCTCGAGGGCTAAAAATATCATAGAGGAAGGCGGAGTCATTGTCGACGGCAAGCCCGTCGCCAGGGCTTCGTATCTCGTTAAGGGAGGCGAGCGTATAGAGGTAGAGGCGGGGGAACCCGTGGAGCTTGACGCCTTCCCTCAGGATATACCTGTTAATATAGTTTATCAGGACGCCGATTTAGCGGTAATAAATAAAGAGCAGGGCATGGTTACCCATCCCGCGGCTGGCTCGCCCTCGGGGACTTTGGTAAACGCCCTTTTGTATCATATTAAAGATTTATCCACCATAAACGGCGTTATAAGGCCGGGGATAGTGCACAGGCTGGATAAGGACACATCGGGGCTTATCGTTATAGCCAAAAACGATGCCGCGCACAACAGCCTGGCAAAGCAGATTGCCGAAAAGACGGCAAAACGCCATTACATAGCGCTGGTGGACGGAAATATCAAAGAGGATTCGGGAATTATAGATAAGCCGATAGGACGGTCTAAGACGGACAGAAAGAAAATGGCGGTTGTTGCCGACGGAAGGCCCGCGAAAACCGCGTATAAAGTTCTGGAGCGGTTTGGGAAATACACTCTTGTCGAGTTCGAGCTTTTTACGGGGCGCACGCATCAGATAAGAGTTCACGGCTTAAGTATCCATCATCCCGTTGTGGGCGACCCCGTTTACGGGGGCTCTAACAAATTCGGGCTTAAAGGGCAGCTTCTGCATGCTTTCAAGCTGGAATTTACTCACCCATCGACGGGGGAAAGGATGGTTTTTGAGGCAGAGCTTCCGGAATATTTTAGAGAAGTGCTTAATAAACTAAGAAACGGGGCAAAATAAGCCATTCATTAGTGAATTTTTGGGCGAAAAGTTATTGTTTTTGTTATTTTCCGCGGGAAATGTTATAAAAGTCTTGCATAAGAAACATCTATATGTTAATATATAACTACGAACAGGTATTTCTTGGCAGATTTCTGTTCGGAATGCCTCATAGACTTGCTGGTTTGAGAGTGGCAGACGCCGCTCTCTACTTATTTAGGGGTGCGTTATGGATTATGTAAAAGTAAAAGAAAGGGCAGAACAGCTCATAGTACCCATCGTCGAGGCTTTAGGCTACGAGGTGGTTGAGGTAGAGTGCAAGTACGCCAACAAGGCGGACAACATCACCGTCTACATTTATAAAAAAGGCGGGATAACGCTTGAGGACTGCGAGAGGGTAAACAACGCTTTGGACGGTCCCCTCGAAGCCGAGGATATTACAAACGGCGCAAGCTATGTGCTTAATATATCCTCGCCCGGGCTGGACAGGCCTATAATAACAAATAAGGATTACGAAAGAAACCTGGGCGAAGAGCTGGAGCTTACTTTTAAGCCAGGCATAAGCAAAAAGAAAAAGATAGTGGGCACTCTCGAGTCTTACGACGACGAAAGCGCGACCTTCAACATTAAAGGCGCCCGCCAGACGATAAAAAGAGAGGATATAAAAACCCTCAAACCCCATATAAGCTTCAAAAAAATAAATTAAATATAGAAACCATACCATTTCGGAGGAACTTTCAATCATGATAAACAAAGAATTTTTCCTTGCTCTCGACCAGATGGAAAAAGAGATGAAGCTCGATAAAGAGCTGCTTATGTCGTCGCTGGAGGCAGGGCTTGCCACCGCCTTTAAGAAGGAAACGGGCGAAAACCGCTCTATCGCGGTAAAGCTCAACCCCGAAAAGGCAACCATCAAGTTCTACGCCTACCAAAAGGTGGTCGAGGGAGAGCCTCAGGAGGAAAACGAGATTTCGCTCGAGGAAGCAAGGGATATTAAGCCCGACGCCAAGATTGGTGATCTTATCGGCGAGGATGTGACTCCCAAGTCGCTTTCCAGAATTGCCGCCCAGACCGCAAAGCAGGTTATTATGCAGCGCATAAACGAGGCCAAGAGAGAGCAGGCCCAGAACGAGATGGCGGACAAAGAAGGCGAACTAATGCAGGCCATCGTGCGCAGGATAGACGCCGGCAGCGTTTATGTCGAAATTATCGGAAGCCAGATCGAGGGTGTTCTCGGCACGACGGATCAGGTTCAGGGCGAAAAGCTTAAGGTAAACGACAAAATTAAGGTGTATGTCAAAAAGGTTAAGAGCGACCTAAGAGGCAGCAGGGTTATTGTCAGCAGGTCCAGCCCCGGCTATGTGCGCAAGCTGTTCGAGATCGAAGTGCCCGAAATCCGCTCCAACCTCGTAAAGATAAAGAATATCGTCCGCGAAGCGGGCTACCGCACCAAGATGGCCGTATACAGCGAAGACCCCAACCTGGACGCCATCGGATCGTGCATAGGCGCCAAGGGCGCCCGTGTTAACGCCATCGTTGCCGAGCTTAACGGTGAGAAGGTGGACATTATACAATACAGCAACGACCCCTCCGAATATATCGCGAGAGCGCTAAGCCCCGCTAAGGTTCTTATGGTGCAGCTCAATGAGGCCGAAAAATACGCAAAAGTCGTCGTTCCCGACGATAAGCTTTCGCTGGCCATAGGCAAAAACGGGCAAAACGCCAGGCTTGCCGCAAAGCTTACGGGCTACCGCATAGATGTAAAGCCTTACAGCGAGGTTATGGCAGAGCTTGAAGCCAGCGACGGAGAGGACGGACAGGCCGAAACCGCAAGACAGCTTAAGGAATCCGGAGAGAGCCATCAATGAACAAATGGATCCCAATGCGGACATGCGTCGTATGCCGCAAGAACCTGCCTAAATCCGACCTTATAAGGATTGTCAAAACCAAAGACGGCGAAATTATGCCGGATCCCACGGGTAAGGCTTCGGGCAGAGGGTGCTATGTATGCAAAGAGGGCTGCGGGAGCGTGTTCATAAAGAAAAAAGCCGCGAACAGGGCTTTCAAAACCAATGTAGGAGAGGAAGTGTATGAGCGGCTCAAGGAGTTTTTTGAAAACTAAAATCGCATCGTATCTCGGGCTGTCTCTTAGGGCGGGCAAAGCCGTGCTGGGCGCCGACAATATATGCGAATCCAAGCCGCTGGTGGTAATCGCCGACCCCTCGCTTTCGCCAAATGCGTTAAAGAAGGTGGGCAACCGTTGCAATTACCTGGGCATACGGCTTATAATGATAGAAGGGGTGGGAGAGTTGATTGCCAAGCCCTCCTGCAAAGCGATAGGCGTCAAAGAGCCAAACCTGGCAAAAGCAATACTGGATGTTATAGACACAGTTTCGAAGGAGAATAGTGAACAGAATGAGTGACGCGAGGAAGCAAGACAACACTCTAAGCAACATTAAGAATATCGGCGCTTTCGAGTCCGAGCATTTACCCATTATCCAAAATGCCCTTCTTGCGCAAAGAAGGAAGCTTGAGGAGCTCGCAAAAAGGCTTGAGGCCAAAAAGGAAGCCATAAAGCAGGAAATACAGGAGAGGCTGGAGCGGCAGAACGAGAGGGCGCGCCAGCAGCAGGAAAAGGAAAGGCAGCTTAAAGAAACCGATGAGGCCATCCGCAAGGCGATAGAGCTTCCGCTTATACCCGAGGAGCCAAAGGCCGCCGAACCCGCTGTGATAGAAGAACCCGTACAGGAAGCGCCCGCCGCCGAAGCAGCGCCGCCGGTTAAAGAAGAACCCGCCGCGCAGCAGCCTGCGCCCGAAAAGGAAGAGGAAAAGAAGGCCGACAGGCAGGAGATAGAAGAAAAGATAAGGCAGGCGGTATTCGCCAAGCCCAAGAAGCCGGTTATCGAAAAGCCGGTTATCCGCATATATGTCCCGCCGGTTGAAGAAAACAAAGGCCGCAATAAAGGAAGGGATGCCGCGCCCAGAGGCGGAGCGCCCAGGCCCAACCAGCAGGGGCCCGCAGGAACGCGCCCGCAATATGGCGCAAGGCCGGGGCTTTCGGCCAAGCCCATAATCGCGCCTCCCGTACCGCTGCCCACAACGACCGTGGGCTGGGCAAAGAAGAAGGGCACCGAAAAACCCTATGCATCGGCTAATATTGATGAGAAGAAGGGCGTAAGCAAGAAAAAACTCAGCAAAAAGGCGGTCGAGCAACAGCCGATCATTCTTGCCTACGACGAGGAAGGGCTTGAGACCACCCGCGTCCGCACCCGTAAGGTAAGCGAAAAGAAGAAGCAGGCTTTCACTCCCCAACCCCAGGCGGTTATCGATCACGCCATAATAACCACCGACAATATAACCATTAAGGAACTCAGCGAAAAAATCGGCAGAACCAGCGCCGAAATCATCAAAAAATTGTTCCTTTTGGGCATCATAAAAACTATAAACGACAGGATCGACTTCGAAACGGCAGAGCTTGTTGCCTCCGAACTCGGGGTAACCCTCGAGCTTCAGAGGACGGAAACATCCGAGGAGAAGCTGATCGCCCTGCACGAGCACGACGACCAGGACGATCCCGCGCTTCTCAAGCCCCGCCCGCCCATCGTCACTATAATGGGCCATGTCGACCACGGCAAGACATCTATTCTAGACGCCATCCGCAAAACCAATGTCGCCGGGGGAGAGGCAGGCGGCATAACCCAGCACATAGGCGCCTACACCGTTACCATAAACGGCTCTCCCATTACATTCCTGGACACCCCCGGTCACGCGGCGTTCACGGCGATGCGCTCGAGAGGCGCCAATGTAACCGACATAGTTATTATCGTTGTGGCAGCCGACGACGGCATAATGCCCCAGACCATAGAGGCCATAAACCACGCCAAAGCGGCAAATGTATCAATAATAGTCGCGGTTAACAAAATGGATAAGCCCACCGCCGACCCCGACAGGGTGCTTACCCAGCTTACCGAGCACGGGCTTGTGCCCGAGGATTGGGGCGGCAATGTGCCTGTCGTTAAGGTTTCCGCCAAGACGGGTATGGGGCTGAATACCCTTCTTGATACCGTGCTTATCGCCGCCGAGGTAATGGAACTAAAAGCCAACCCCGACAGGCCCGCTAAAGGCACGATTATCGAGGCAAAGCTCGACAAGGGCAAAGGCCCGATGGCAACCGTCATTGTTCAAAACGGTACGCTTAAAGTGTCCGATTTTGTGGTTGCCGGCACAGTAGTGGGCAAGATAAGGGCTATGCAGGATGATAAAGGCCGCTCCGTCAACAAGGCGGGCCCCTCCATGCCTGTGTCTATTCTCGGCCTTCAGGAAGTCCCGGACGCGGGCGACCAGCTTATGGTTGTAAGCGACGAAAGGCTCATGAAGCAGGTTGCCGAGGAAAGGCTTGCCAAAATTAAAGCGCAAAAAGAAAGCTCGGCGAAGATCTCGCTTGAGGATGTTTCCAAGATTATCGCCGAAGGCAAGCTTAAGAACCTCAACCTTATCATCAAGGCCGATGTTCAGGGCTCTGTCGAGGCTTTAAGGGACGCCCTCACAAAGCTCTCTAATGACGAAGTCAAGGTCAATGTCGTTCACGCCGTAGCGGGCGCCATTAACGAGTCGGATGTTATGCTCGCCGACACCACGGGCTCGATAATTATCGGCTTCAATGTGCGCCCCGACAGCAACGCCAAGACCCTCGCCGAAAAGAATAACATAGATATCAAGATATACAGGGTTATTTATGACGCCATCGATGATATCAGCGGAGCCATTAAAGGCTTGCTCGCGCCCAAGTTCCGCGAGCAGTACCTCGGCAAGGCCGAAGTGCGCGCTACCTTTAAGATCAGCGGCATAGGCACCATCGCTGGCTGCCTCGTTAAGGACGGCAAAATCGTACGCAACGCCAAGGTAAGGCTTATCCGCGACAATATAGTAGTCGCCGAAACTGCGATATCTTCGCTCAAGAGGCTCAAAGACGATGTAAAGGAAGTCGCCGCGGGCTTCGAGTGCGGTATCGGGCTCGAGAATTATAACGATATCAAAGAAGGCGATATAATCGAATCCTTTAACCTTGTACAGGTATAACGGAGGATTGAATGAGAAGCGTTAAAGTAGAGCGAATCGACTCCGAAATAGCCCGCGAGCTTTCGCTGCTTATAGCTTACGAGGTAAAAGACCCGCGGATAGCCGACGCAATGATCACGGTTACGGGCGTAAAAACCACGAAGGATTTAAAATACGCCAAAGTTTTTGTTTCGATTATGGCGGAGGACAAAAAGTCCGCCCTAAAGCTGTTGCAGTCTATGGCAGGGTTTTTGAGGAGCGAGCTTTCGGCGAGAATCCGCGCCCGCACGGTACCCGAGCTAACCTTCGCCCTGGACGAAAGCTTCGAGTACGGGCAAAAAATCGAAAAAATACTCCGGGATATAAACGCCTCAAAAAAGGATGAACAGTAGAATGTACGAAACCGTAATTAAGAAACTGCATTCGGCGCAATCTATTGCGGTGTTTATGCACATAAGCCCCGACGCCGATTGCGTATCCTCGACGCTTGCGGTTTACGCTTACCTCACAAAAGCGGGCAAGAGCGTACATTGTTTTGTCGAAGAGGGCAACAAGATCAGGGACAACCTCTTGTTTTTGCCCCATGTCGAGGTAATTAACGCCGAGCAGTTCAAGACATACGACCTCGGGATAGCCGTGGATTGCGCCACGCCAGGAAGGCTGGGGCCAAACAATTACAAAAAATTTCAAAAGTGCGCCGACCACATCTGCATAGACCATCATATAAGCAATACCCCGTTTGTCGAGGCTACCATTCTGGAGCCCAAGGCGGCGTCCACCACGCAGATTCTTTATAAATTATTTAAAGAATTTGACAAAAACCTTATAGACAAAGATATTGCCACTTTGCTTTACGCGGGGCTTCTGACTGATTCGGGCGGCTTCAGCTTTTCGGCTACGACTGCCGAAACCATGAAGATTGCCGCCGAGCTTGCCGCTTACGGCATAGATATTTATACCCTTAACCGCAAGCTCATTAAAGAAACCAAGCTTAGCGTATTTAACCTCACCAACAGGATTTTGTCCCGCGCCGAGTTTTATTACGACAACAGGGTTGGGCTGATATGGTTCAGGCGTGATGATTTCGACCAGACGGACACATCTATTGAAGATACCGAAGGCATCGTTAACGAGATTATCAATATAGACGAAGTAAAAATAGCCATTGCCGTTTCCGAAATGGACGAAAACGCCTATAAAGTCGGTATCCGCACCAAAGACGGCATCGACGCCAGCGCCTGCGCCGCGTATTTCGGCGGGGGCGGGCACTTTAACGCAAGCGGCTGCCGCATTCACGCCGATTTTCAGACTACAATAGCCAAACTGTTAGAGATGGCGGGTAATGTACTGAATGCTTAACGGGTTTATCAACCTCAACAAAACCAAAGGGATGTCGTCGGCCAAAGCCGTTGCGAAGCTGAATAATCTGCTAAAAAGTAGCGGCGCAGACCACGGCAAAATAGGGCACCTTGGCACCTTAGATCCCGACGCCGAGGGCGTTCTGCCCGTAGCTTTGGGCAGGGCTACAAGGCTTTTTAATTATTTTCTGGACAAAAAGAAGGTTTATTACACCGAATTTGTTTTCGGAAAGACGACGGACACGCTGGACGAATCGGGCAAAATTACCGATATTTGTGACAAAATTCCCGATTTTGCAGCGATTGAAGCCGCTTTACCGTCTTTTGCAGGCAGGATAAGCCAGATCCCGCCCGAGTATTCGGCAATTCAGGTTAATGGGCAAAGGGCTTACGAGCTCGCCAGGACAGGTAAGGATTTTTATCTTAAAGCAAGGGATGTAGATATATATAATATCAAATTACTGGAGAGCCTCTGCGGTGGCGTTTATTCTTTCAGGATTGAGTGCGGCGGAGGGACTTATATAAGAAGCATAGCCCGCGACCTGGGGCTTTCGCTCGGAAGCCTCGCGTATATGCGCTACCTGAAAAGGCTGCAAAGCGGCCCGTTTTCGATAGAATCTGCTTACACACTTGATGAGCTTGCCGAAGGCGCTATAAAAGATAAAATTGTCCCTCTCGAAAAGGTCGTTAAAGAAACCTTCCCGGCGTATCATCTTGACGGCAGCCTTGCCGCAAAGGCGGTAAACGGCGTGAGAGTAACTGCAAAAGGTATGCCGAACAAAGATTTTGCTTTGTATATAGGCGGGGAACTAATCGGAATTGCTTGTTCCGACGCCAAAGGCGGACTGAATATAAAAACGAGGCTGATATGATGAAAAGGGTAATCGCTTTAGGCTTTTTTGACAGTTTGCATAAGGGGCACCGAAAGCTTATTTCCGAAGCGAAGGCTTTGGCTGAAGAAACGGGCGCAAAGGTTTGCGTCTGCACCTTCGACGATTACTTTCTGGATTTGCTTACAAACGGCGCCGAGAAAGAGATATTTACTCTTGACGAGCGCAAAAGGCTGCTTTCCGAAATGGGAGTGGGCTGCGTAAAGGTTATTGAATCCTCAGTCGATAGGTTTTCGCAAAGCGGCGAGGAATTTTTTGAGGAAATGGTTGCCTGCGGCGAGCCTGCAGCTTTTGTGTGCGGCAGGGACTACCGATTCGGAAAAAACGCCGCCTGGGGCGCCGAAGAGCTTGCCAAAATGTGCGAAGCAAGGGGTATTCTTCTTAAAGTTACCGATACCGTGATGTCGGGAGATCATAAGGTATCCTCTACCGAAATACGCAAAATGCTTGCGGAAGGCGATATCGAATGCGCCAATGAGCTGCTCGGAAGGATGTATTTTTGCGCAGGAAAAGTTGTGCGCGGCAGGGGGGACGGCAGAAAATTCGGCTATCCCACGGCAAACCTCGGGATTCTTAAGCAGAAACTGCTGCCGGCGTTCGGCGTGTATAAGACAATCACCGAAGTTGAGGGAAAGGCGTATGCCTCTTTGACTAATGTCGGAGGGCAGCCCACTTTCGATATAGAAAAACCGACAATAGAAACCCTCATAATGAACTTCGAGGGCAATATATACGGCAAAGACATTGTAATAAACTTTGTAAGGCGAATAAGGGGCATTCGTAAATTCCCCAGCCCCGAGGCGCTTAAGGAACAAATAGAAAAAGATAAATTGGAGGCGAGCCGTGATTAAATTCGGAGTGGCGGGCAACTCTAACAAGTTTTTTGAGGAAGGCTATACCAGCACTATTCAGGCTGCCGAGTGGTGCGCTGTAAGGGGTATAGATATCTTTGAATATTCCTTCGGGCGTGGCGTAACCCTTCCGGCAGCGACAGCCACTGCGATAGGGCAAAAATTCGCCGAATTCGGCGTCGAGCTTACCGTCCATGCCCCGTATTTTATAAATTTCGCCAATCCCGACCCGTCCATGATAGAAAAGTCGATAGGCTATGTAACGCAAAGCATAAGAAAATGCGAGCAGTTTGGCGGCACCAGGGTTGTCGTGCATCCCGCGAGCCAGGGCAAGATGACAAGAGAGGAAGCCTTCGCTCTCACCAAACAAAACTTTGTGGCTCTCGCCAACCGCCTGAAAGAGCAGGGCTACGAAGACAGATTTATGATCTGCATAGAAACAATGGGCAAGCTGGGGCAGATAGGCACAGTGGACGAGGTAATAGAGCTGTGCGGGCTTTCCGAATGCTTTTACCCCTGCATAGACTTCGGCCACATCAATGCCAGAGAGCAAGGTATTCTAAAATACGCCGAAAACTATAATACTATAATTCTAAAAATGCTCGATAAACTGCCTTACAAGAAAGTTGAAAATATGCACATACATTTCAGCAAGATTGCCTACGGCCCCAAAGGCGAGCTTAACCACCTGACTTTTGAGGACACAAAGTACGGGCCCGATTTTACCCCTCTTGCCGAAGTGCTTGCCGGATACGGGTTTTCGCCGTATATCGTGTGCGAATCCGACGGCACGCAGGCCGACGACGCAATCGAAATGAAGAGAATCTATAACGAGATACTCGCGAAAAAGGCTAAAGTGTAGATTTCCGAAACATATTTATTTTTGTGCATATATTATTGTATGCATGTTTCCGTTATCACCGGGAAAAAACTTAAAAAGCTGTTTCTATGGGTAATGGTAATTTGCCTTGCGCTTTCAGTTGTTTTGTTTTTGAATAAAGTTTCGTATCCGCTTATAATTGAGCTTTGCGAAATCCAATCCGACAATTATGTCACGAACGCCGTAAACGAAGCGGCTAAAAATATAATGGCGCTAAGGGCATTCTATGACGATTTTTACACCTACGAGCGCAACGGAGAGGGCGAAATCGTGCTTGTAAAGGCTAACACGGCAAGTATCAACCAGCTTATTGCCCTCGCGCGAATCGAGCTTCAGGAAGAGTTAAATAAGCTGGAAAACCAAAAGATAGATCTTCATCTGGGCGCTTTTACGGGAAGCTCGCTGCTTGCGGATAACGGCCCCGTCCTTACCATAAATATCATACCTATTGGCAATGCCGTAACGACGATAGAATCTTATTATTACGCCCAGGGCATTAACCAAACAATCCACAGGCTTATTTTAAGGGTGACCGCCGATGTAAGAATTATCGTGCCTCTTAAGGCAAAGGACTGCAAAATCGTAAAAGATATAATTTTAGCTGAGGATATAATTTTAGGCAGAATCCCCAGCACTTACATAAACACGCTGGAGGGCAGCTCGATATCCGAAAATATCTTTGACCTTATGCCTTGATTTTCTGACTTATAATTTGTTTATTTATTAATATGTTCAGGTTATATTTATACTTTCCATTGGCTTGCCAATAATTTCCGTAAATGCTATAATTGTTGCATTATAAAGACAGTTTTTCGGAGAATCAATAATGCTTGACGACAAAATCCGACAGATTATCGATGGGTGCAAGTCCGCTATCGAGTGGGCTAAGTGCGCCCGCGATATAGGCGAAGCAAAGGTTAAGTTTTTAGGGAAAAGCGGCGCTTTAACCCTTCTTTTGAAAGAGCTTAAGAATGTCCCGCCCGACGAAAAGCCAATAGTAGGCAAAAGATTGAACGATGTAAGGGCAGAACTGGAGGCGGCTCTCGAAAGGGCTGAGGCCGAGTTTGCCAAAAGAGAGCGTGAAGAGCGCATAAAAGCCGAAACCTTGGATGTAACCTTATCTAAGAGGGCAACCGGTTACGGCGCGCTGCACCCTTTAACAATTGTTAAAAACGATATCGTTAATATCTTTATCGGCATGGGGTTCGAGGTTAAGGACGGCCCCGAAATCGAGCATAAATATTATAATTTCACAGCTTTGAACATCCCCGAGGATCACCCCTCGCGCGACAGCGCCGACACCTTCTATATCGGCGACGAAATGCTTCTGCGCACCCAAACCTCGGCTGTCCAGGCGCATGTGATGGAGCAGCAAAAGCCGCCCATCCGCATTCTCTGCCCGGGCAAGGTATATCGCCCCGACGACGACGCCACCCACAGCCCGATGTTCCATCAGATAGAAGGGCTTGTAGTCGACGAGCATCTTACCATAAGCGACCTTATGGGCGTTCTCGGCGAGTTTGCCAAGAAATTCTTCTCGCCCGAAACAAAGATAAGGCTTCGCCCCTCGTACTTCCCGTTCACCGAACCCAGCGTAGAGGTAGACCTTTCCTGCGCCATGTGCGGTGGCAAGGGCTGCAGGCTTTGCAAGGGCACGGGCTGGCTGGAGCTTCTGGGCGCGGGCATCGTAAATCCCGCCGTGCTCGAGTGCAGCGGCATAGACAGCACAAAGTATTCGGGCTTTGCCTTCGGAATGGGCGTCGAAAGGGCGGCAATGGTAAAGTACGGCATACCGGATATGCGCCTGTTGTTCGACAACGACATCCGCTACCTCAAACAGTTCAGATAAGGAGTTTAGCATGCTTATACCTCTCAAATGGCTGAAAGAATATGTAGATATAGATTTGACCCCCGCCGAGCTTGCGGATAAGCTGGTTTCCTGCGGGTTCGAGATAGAGCAGATTATAGATTTGTCGGATAAATTCAGCGGCGTCGTAACAGCTAAGGTTGTTTCGCTTGAAAAGCACCCCGCCGCCGACAGGCTTAAGGTTGCCAAGCTGGATATAGGAAAATCCGACCTTTTGCAGGTTGTAACAAACGCGACCAACATTAAAGAGGGTGACATCGTGCCCGTCGCGACGGACGGCGCCAGACTTGCCACAGGGCTTAACATAAAGAGCGGCGAGCTCAGGGGTGTTGCCTCCTACGGCATGCTTTGCGGCGGAGAAGAGATTGCCGCCGACGATAACGATTATCCCGGCGCTTCTCAAGACGGCGTTCTTGTTTTCGCTCCCGAAACTCCCGTTGGCGCAGATGTAAATGTCATTCTCGGCAGGGACGAGATAGTTTTGGATGTAGGCATTACATCCAACCGCACCGACGCCAACAGCGTATACGGCATAGCGCGCGAAGTAGCGGCGGTTACGGGCAAACCCCTCAAGCCCCTTAACCTTAGTTATGCCGAAAACAAAGAGGATATAAGCTCGTATATCGGGCTTGACAACCTTGCCCCCGACCTTTGCCCAAGATATATGGGCAAGGTTGTAAAGAATGTAAAGATCTGCCCCTCGCCCGAGATTATAAAGCAAAGGCTAAGGGCGGTAGGGCTGCGCCCTATAAACAATATCGTAGATATCACCAACTATGTGCTGTTCGAGATCGGGCAGCCCATGCACGCCTTCGACATAGAGGCGATAGAGGGCGGCCGAATTGTTGTAAGAAGGGCGGAAAAGGACGAAAAAATCGTCTGCCTGGACGAAAAAGAATACACCCTTAACGAAAACAACCTGGTGATAGCCAACACAAAGCGCGGCATGGCGGTAGCGGGCATAATGGGCGGCAGGGATTTTTCCGTACTGGACACCACCTCCACCATAGTGTTTGAATCCGCGAGGTTTGCCCGCGACAATGTAAGGCGCACCTCAAGAAGCCTTAATCTTCGCTCCGACTCCTCCGCCCGTTTCGAAAAGGGCATAGATTACTGGTCGCAGGAAGCAGGCATGAACAGGGCGCTCGCGCTAATCCATCAATACGGCTGGGGCGAAATAGTTGGCGGCGTAGCCGACAGCTTCCCGAACAAGCCCGAAGAAAAGCGCATAGAATTCAAGTCCGCAGATATTGAAAAAATACTCGGTATAAGCGTTCCCGAGAGTGAAATTTTACACATTCTCAATGCTCTTACAATCCAAACCCGCAAGGAAGGCGACAAATTCGTATCGATAGTACCACCTTACCGCGAGGATATGGTGGGCGTGAACGATATCGCCGAGGAAGTAATAAGGATTTACGGGTATTCCCACATCACCCCCACCCTTATGAAATACGCCAAAATGGTTGTGGGCGGGCGCTCCAAACAGCAGGAAACCGCCGAAAAAATCAAAAACATACTTCTCGCCGAGGGCTGCCACGAGACAGTAACTTATTCTTTTATAAGCCCCAAGGCTTTCGACAGCCTCTGCCTTCCCGAGGGAGATAAATTAAGAAACGCCATCAGGCTGGATAACCCCCTCGGAGAGGACTTCAGCGTTATGCGCACGACTATGGCGCACAGCATGATTAAGACAATAGCGACAAATTACCTTAGGGGGAACAAAGCCCTCAGGCTGTTTGAGGTCGCTAAAACCTATATACCAAAAGAGTTGCCGCTTAACGATTATCCCATAGAGAAAAACACCCTTATAATTGGCTCTCTGGGTGACGATTATTATGCGATTAAGTCTATTTTAGAAAACTTGCTGTCCGCACTCCGTATAGAAGCCGAATTCGTGAGGGGCACAAGGCCTTATCTCCATCTCGGAAGGTGCGCCGAAATATCCGTAAACGGCTCGGTAATAGGTTATATCGGCGAGGTTTCTGACATCGCGGCGGCTAACTACGATATTGACAAGCGCGTTTATATCGCCGAAGTTGATTTCGAGTATCTTGTCGAGAACGCAAGGCCTATCCGGCAGTTCAGGACGGTGCCCAAGTTCCCGATGGTAGAGCGTGATATCGCGGTTGTGTGCTCTCTCGATACAGAGGCAAGCAAACTTATAAAGATTATAGAAAAAACCGCGGGGGCGCTGCTTATAGATTCGTATGTGTTCGATGTATACACCGGCGGACAGGTCGAGAGCGGCAAAAAGAGCGTTGCCATAAATATGGTATTCCAGAGCGCCGAAAAGACGCTTAAGGACGAGGATGTCAACGCGCTTATCGCAAATATCCTCAACGCGCTGGCCAGAGAAGCGGACGCTAAGCTCAGATAATGGAAAAAGCCTTAAAAACCTTAGAATTCTCCAAAATACTTTCGGCAGCGGCGGCTCACGCCTCGTCCTTGCCAGCAAAAGAGGCCATCCTTGCCATAAAACCAACCAATGATCTTGAGGCGGCAAGGGAGCTTCTCGCGCAGGTGGAGGAGGCCGACAGAATTTTATACAAGCATGCCGCGAACATATCGTTTTATTTTGACGATATCGGCGCCGAGCTGGAGAAAGCGTCGGTTTTGTCCGTTCTCACGATGGGAGAGCTTCTTAAGGTTTACCGTATGCTTAAGGCCGCGAGGCTTGTGAAATCCGCTATCGCAAAGGTTCCCGACGACAACATAGGCAGGATAAGGGCGATTTCGGAGGGTATTTTTACCGATAAAACGCTTGAAGATGACATCGACCGTTCGATTCTCTCCGAAACCGAGATGAGCGACAACGCCTCGCCCGAACTTAAGGCCATACGCGCTAAAATACGCAAAAAAGGCGAGGAAATAAGGGCAAAGCTCAACAGCTATATTTCGCTTCCCGCCTATTCCAAATATCTTCAGGACAACATAATAACCGTCAGGGGCGACAGGTATGTCATACCCGTTAAGGCAGAGTACCGTTCGTCTATTCCCGGCTTGATTCACGACCAAAGCGCCTCGGGACAGACATTTTATATCGAGCCTTTTGCCATTGTAGAGCTTAATAACGACCTCAAAGCCCTTGTAATCGAGGAAGAGCGGGAAATAGAAAGGATTCTTCGCGAGTTTACCTTCAGGGTTTCGGCAAGATGCGATACTTTACAGGACAGCTTTGTGAGGCTTATAAGGCTTGATGTAATATTTGCCAAAGCGGGCTACGCCCGTGAAACCAAGGCAAAATTACCGATTCTAAATAATAAAGGCTATATAAATATCGTAAAGGGCAGGCATCCGCTTATCGCCAAAGACAGGGTTGTGCCCGTCGATGTCAGGCTGGGCGGCGATTTCGATTTGCTGTTTATCACAGGCCCCAACACGGGCGGCAAAACGGTTACCTTAAAGCTGATAGGGCTATTTGAGGTTATGGCTATGTCCGGGCTGTTTGTGCCCTGCCTGGAGGCAGAGCTTTCGGTTTTCGACAATGTCTTTTGCGATATCGGCGACGAGCAAAGCATAGAGCAAAACCTCTCGACCTTTTCGTCGCACATCGCGAACATTAAAAATATCATAGATAACCTTACATCCAAATCGCTTGTGCTTTTGGACGAGCTTGGCGCGGGCACAGACCCCACCGAAGGCGCGGCGCTTGCCGTAAGCATTTCGGAATACATCAAAAAAAGCGGCGCCAGGGCGGTTATAACCACGCATTACAACGAGCTTAAGGAGTATGCCGTTGTCACCGAAAGGGCGGAAAACGCGGGTATGGACTTCGACCCGTCGACATATTCGCCGACATATAAGCTGCTGATAGGCACGCCGAGCGCGTCAAACGCCATACTGATAGCCGAAAAGTTAGGGCTGAAGCGGGAAATCACCGAAAGGGCAAAGGGAAGCATTTCCCTCGGCAAAATGGAATTCGAGAATGTCCTGCGGGCTATGGAAGAGTCGAGGCGTAAAGCCGCCGAAAACGAGGCAAGAACCGCCGAGCTTCTTAAAGAAGCCGAAGAAACTTTCAGAAAAGCCCGGATTGAGCAGGATAAGCTGTTTGCCCAGCGTGAGAAGCTCAACGCCAATGTAAAAAAGGAAACAAAGCGGCTTGTCGAGGAGGCTATGGAGGAGGTCAACGAGATAGTAAACGCCATAAAGGCGCTGCTGGACGACCCCTCGGAGCAAAACCTCTTTGAAGCCAGAAAACTCCGCAAAACGCTAACAAAGTATATTATCGACGAGGAAAACGAGTTCGCCGGCTTCGGCGACGAGGCCGAGGGCGAAATCGCAGAGGGCGACAGGGTATTCGTAAAACCCCTTAAGGTCGAAGGCGATGTGGTATCCTTGAATCCGGCCAAAGGAATTGCTTCCGTAAAGCTGGGCAACATCACGAGCAATTTCAAAATCGACGACCTTACCAAACTCAAGCCCGAAAAGAAAGAAAAGAAGCCTCCGGCGCCCGTTATTAAGCCTTCCGCCGCGCCTCTAAGGACCGAAAGTTTCTCGCCCGAACTGAATCTCATCGGGCAGACAACTATGGAAGCTGGGGCAAACCTCGACGCTTACATCGATAAAGCGTCGCTTTCGGGGCTTAGCGAAGTCAGAATCATTCACGGCTTCGGCACGGGGAAATTGAGGGAAAGCGTCCAGAGGCGGCTAAGGATCAACCCCCTTGTTGACAGCATAAGGGACGGTAGGTTCGACGAAGGCGGAAGGGGCGTCACCGTGGCAATACTTAAAAAGAAAAACAAGTAACGAGAGAGATAAATGATTTATTTCGATAACGCAAGCACAACCCGCTGCAGCGAGCAAGCGGCGGAAATATTAATCAAATATTCCAGCGAGCTGTATTT
>Ga0209720_1000236_pt1 | contig 60421 bp, 46 predicted proteins | sample AD_JPNMR3_MetaG_FD_184426 | JGI IMG/M metagenome (GOLD analysis project Ga0209720, IMG submission 184426) | Active sludge microbial communities of municipal wastewater-treating anaerobic digesters from Japan - AD_JPNMR3_MetaG (SPAdes) (version 2) | ecosystem: Engineered > Bioreactor > Anaerobic... | reverse complement strand
TGGGATACACTACATCATCCATTATTGTGCAACAATTCAATATCTGTCCATATGGCTCGCTATGAAAATAATGAAATTCTATGATTGAGTGAGAAAACGAGAGAAAAATGAAGAAATATTAGGGAGGGTATATACAGCTTTTCAAAGGTGCTAATATAGAATGCCTATTACGAGGAATGGAAAACATTTTTGAACACATGGGAAAAGTACCGACATGTATCTGGTTTGACAATGATAAAACAATTTGTAGAATTTAACCGTCAATTGCTTATCCAATGTGATGAAGATATGCAGAGGGAACACTACAAAAAGAATGTATTCATCAATATTTTATTTGAAGAGGACAAAAAAGCGATGCGGGATATTCCGAAAGCTGAATATGAAATATACCGCATCGAAAAGTTAAAGTCGGATAAATATGGCAAACTGAACTTTGACAACAGAAAATACTCTTCCGGGCCTCAATATGCCCAGAGAGAAATTAATGATAAAAGCAGATGCCTTCTCGGTTGCAATTATGGATGAACAGTACAATACAGTTCAGGTACATAAACGTTTGTATGGAGAAGAGAAAGAGTCAATGAAGTGGGGGCCATATCTTGAGCTAATGAGCCGTAGACCAACTGCTTTAAAGTATACCGGTTTCTTCCGGGAGTTGCCGCAAACTCTTCAGGATTATCTTACAGTATGTGACTATGAACAGAAAAAAGGTGCTTTGCGACTATTAGTGAAGATGTTGGAACAAAGCGAACTTGATATAGCCATTGAAGCCTTTAGATTCTGTATCGAGAGGGGAATAAAAGATTTAGACAGCATATGGGCAAAATATTACACTATGGTCTGTACACACATACAAGTTCAAGATGTTTTACTCAACACTAAGACTCCTGATGTTGTGCCTTACACTGTGGATAATAGCATATATGATAACCTGCTGACTGGGGGTGTCCAATATGTATGAACTAATAGCCAAACATTGCAGAAGCCTGAAACTTGGTTCACGGATTGTTCAAAACTACAAAAATATTGAGGCCAAAACACATGAAGAATTTCTTGAGAAGCTATTGGCTATGGAAGTAGAAGCTCGTGAACGGAATCGTAGGAATCACATGCTTAAGCAGGCACGTTTTGATTTGATAAAGACCTTTGGAGACTATCGTTTTGAAAAAATGACAATCCCGAACAGTATTGATATAGAAGCATTGAGAAATGCCTCGTTCATTGATAAAAAAGAAAATCTAATTCTCTACGGTCCTGTTGGACTAGGTAAAACGCATCTTGCTACTGCCATTGGTGTAGAAGCCTGCAATCAGGGCAGACATGTACGATTTTTCAGGACAGCGTCCCTTGTCAATCAACTATTGGATGCAAAGGCAGAAGGAAGCCTAAAACGGTTCTTAAAGCAGTTAGAGAAAGTAGAACTCTTGATTTGTGATGAATGGGGATTTATTCTCTTTGAACGTGAGGGCTCACAACTTTTATTCCATGTCATTTCGGACTGTTACGAGCGTAAAAGTATGATTATAACTACAAATTTGGAATTCAGCAAATGGAACGGTATTTTTTACGATGAAAAGTTAACCAGTGCTATTATAGACCGTATAATCCACCATAGTCATCTAATCGTTTTTGACGGCCCTAGTGACCGACTGGTGAATTCACTTATGAGGAAACAGTGAGAAGAAAACGAATTGGGACTTATTAAGTTGTATCACTTTTTAGCTGATGCTCTGAGGTTTAAAGTTTAAACAGGCAGACCGGAAATACAGGGAAAACCTCAATTTTACATTCCATATTTTGTATAATACTGGTTAGATGGGGTGTTGCATTTTTCTTGTCATTTTGTTGCACTTCCTATTGACAAAACACAAAGGCTATAGAATGACTATAATAAAGCATTCTATTGAGCATGAAGTAAATAATATGATAAAATTAGGAATAGAAATCCAACTTAGGAGGAATTAAACGAAATAGAAATTTTTATGCCCTTATAAAATGAGCAGAAATATATTGACAATGTGGATAAAGTACAAGATGCATGGGAAGAAACAATTATTGCAGCATATTGGAAGTAAAATTGCAAGCTCGTTTATGGAAAGACATACGGATATTGGTTTTATTGATTTGATAAAAATTCCACATCAAACTATTTTTAATGAAAGTATAGTTTGATAATGAGTAAATTTTGAAGATACTTGATTATAAGGCTTATTGTTGGTTTTCGTAATTGGTTTGCCACCGGTGACAGGTGGAGTAGCCTATGGAAAGTAAGACAGGCTTATATTCAGCCTTCGCTTTTCTTGCTTTCTTTTTGATAGTTTACCTCCATAGTCGACCATTGGCAATGAATACATTTTTCGCATACTTTATGGAAATCCTCGACATTCTTATACTTATTAGTATTTTTTATCCAACTATTAAGCCAATAAGATGTATCAGTAGGAGCACCAATTTCTGCAAAGCAATATTCCCAGCATAACCCTTGATCAATTTGCTCATTAATTGCAGGGCAATACCACAAATTATCAGGCATAGTTATTACATCCTTACTTAGCTTTTTCATACACTTAAGATTTTCAGTTATCAAAAAATATTATAACTACTGTGCACCATGCCGAAAATATGAGGGAGAACAACAGATATGTATGAAATTGATGCGTAACTGAATGGTATAAGAGATAGGCAATCAAATATTTGCCAGCCCAAAAATTTTATGATAAACTTGGTTTTGAAAAATATGGGCAGACAGAGACCCATTTTCTTCTGAAGAAAAAACCAAGTCTATAAATTATGGATATGTCAATGTTCAACAGTCAAGCAATTGTTGCTATTTTTTTGTATACCATATATTTTTGAAAGCAGGTGTATTATAATAGAGATTGATAATGGGAAAGGAGCTATTATAGCCACCTACAGTTATATAGCTGTTGCTATTTCCCATAATCTACTGGAACTACACGCTTATTAAGTAACAGTTGCAAAAATATTTAATGATTAGAATTGTAACATTTTCTATAGTGAGTAATTTAAGAGGGGCAGGTTGAAGAGGTTGAAGAAAAACAGTACGGCTAATACTTTATCGAAATGGTATGATTTTAGGCTAAAGATAATTATTGAAGGAATCATAGTAGGTGCCATTGCCGGAATAGTAGTTGTACTTTACAGATTTCTATTGGAAAAGGCACTTGGGTTTTCAAAACATATGTATATGTTGCAATCGAAGCATTACTGGATGATTCCTCTATGGATAGTTGGCCTGATTATCAGTGGTTGGATTGTGGGTATACTTGTAAATAAAGAACCTATGATTTCGGGAAGCGGAATTCCGCAAGTTGAAGGAGTATTATTACAAAAGCTTAAAATGAACTGGTGGAAAGTTATATTAGGTAAATTTGCCGGCGGTCTATTATCCATATGTGCCGGGTTATCTTTAGGAAGAGAAGGTCCGTCCATTCAAATTGGAGCTGCTGCCGGGCAGGGTTTTAGCCGGCTATTTAAAAGAATTAAACTCGAAGAGAAGTACCTAATTACATGTGGAGCAAGTGCCGGACTTGCTTCTGCTTTTAATGCACCATTTGCAGGAGTTATTTTCGCATTGGAGGAGATGCATAAAAGTTTTTCACCTGTAGTTATGACTTCAGCACTGGCAGCATCTTTAACTGCAGATTTTGTTTCAAAAGAATTTTTTGGTTTAAAGCCTGTATTCGATTTTAAGCAAGTTAGTACAATTCCACTAAACAATTATTTGTTTCTATTAGTTTTAGGAGTGGTAGTCGGTTTACTTGGAATAGTATTTAACAAAACTATATTTATAACACAGGATATTTATGCAAAGCAAAAATGGCTTCCATCGGAAGTTAAACCTGTAATAGCGTTTTTAGTAGCAGCAATAGTGGGATTGATAATGCCTGAAGTATTGGGCGGGGGAAGTGAAATCATAGTATCTCTCTCTACAGTATCTTTTCCCTTAATTACATTATTTGTTATTTTGATAGTTAAATTTCTATTTACCATGATAAGCTATGGCTCATCTGCACCGGGAGGAATATTTATGCCTCTTTTGGTTATAGGTGCTCTCATTGGTGTTATTTATGGTAATATTGTCAATTCTCTGTTCGGATTTAGCCAAACCTATATTCCGAGCCTTATTATCTTTGCAATGGCCGGATATTTTTCAGCCACTGTAAAGGCACCAATTACAGGTTGTATATTAATTACTGAAATGACAGGTTCTTTTTCACATCTGCTTTCGATTGGATTAGTATGCTTAACGGCATATATTGTTGCGGATGTTTTAAACTCAAAACCTATATATGAAGTGTTGTTGGAAAGGCTTTCAAATAACGCGAATAATGCATTTATCGGTGAGGAAGACAATAAAATAATCATTGAAACTCCAATTGTTATGGGTTCATTGCTGGAGGGTAAAAAGATAAAAGAAGTGGAATGGCCTGCCAATTGCTTAATTGTTGGAGTTAAAAGGGGAGAAGTCGAACTGATCCCAAATGGAGACACTAAACTTGTTTCAGGTGATTATCTTATTGTATTGTCTAATGAAAATGACGCTCCGGATGTAAAGGAATGTTTATCTAAAGCAGGTCAAAATTTAGCCTTCATATAAGGTAATTTAAAGGCTGCCAAATTTAACGGCAGCTTTTTATATTGAGTTTTTATCATCAGTTAAAAGGCTCAAATTTGCTAACTGAGTTTTTTCCTTTAAGGTTTTCTTGAATATCATCCTCATCAAGCATCTCATATATTCCGTAGCTAAAGCCGCAACCACAGCCTGTATGTGCACCTGCATTATAAAGATATCAAACGTAATATTTTATGTTATGTCGACAATTGAACATATGTTTGGTATAATTTGCACATTAGCATTCTTAAGAGATAGGAGAGATGAAAATGATTAAAAGAATGCCTACTCATTGTGGGGATGACACTTGCTCTTCATGTGTGGTTGCAGGGGATTACATATTTCTTGCCCATCATGCTGGTGGATTTGAAAAGGATGATATTGAATACCAGATGGAAGCATGCTTCAATAGCTTAAAAAACACTTTGCAATCTGTTGGTGCATCCTTGGATGATATGGTTCAGATTAATTTGTATCTGAAGAACATTGAGGATTTCAGAAAAGCGAGAGATGTTTTTATAAATATTTCAAGAATGGCTTTCCTGCAAGAATGACAACAACTACAAACTTTGTGGACCCTTCTTGCTTATGTATGATGGATGGAATTACATATAAGAAATGCTGATGAATCATGCGATTGACAAATGGATAATATTGTATTAAAAATGTTAATATATAGCTCGAAAGGGGTATTGAAGTATGCCAGTTGTTCTTAACTAATCAATTTCATATTGAATCTGATAAAAGAGTTTACTAAACCTATATTTTTATAGGTTAGGTATAGTATTCTTTTTTTCAGGTCATTGTTAAGAATAACGGTATCATTGCAACCTTTTCGATTTTACAAATTGAATTTTTGTAAGCCTTAACTGCACGGTGTTTTTATAATTAATACGCACGTGGTGCACCTTCATACCGCTTACGGTTATGGCTAATAGTATTTAGTAAATAAAAATAATTTTTATAAAGGTTGTGGATGGACGATTGTTCATTTGCAGCCTTTTTTATTTGGCCTCTTGGAATGAAATGAAAGAGGCAAAAGAGAAGGGACTCGATGTCCTGAGCTTTTATTTATAACTGAAAGGAAGGGAAGCCAATGATTAATAAATAGTTTTTCTTTAAATAGCAAAAATATTTGATAAAATCAAATTACTAAGATGAGGTGAAATTATGCAAATTTCTTTTAACAATAGAAACGACAAAGAGTATCAATTTATGCTTAATAATCTGCTGAAAGATATTTTCCTTGATTTTCAATTTTGGTATGATTTAAATCTCTGGGATGAAAATTATGAAAGTTATTCCATTGTCGAAAATGGTGAAATAGTCTCAAATATCTGTGTTTTTAAGACACAAATATTATTTAATCAAAAGCAATATCCTGCTCTATCTGTTGGAGCAGTTGCAACAAAGAAAGAATACAGAGGCAGAGGGCTGTTCCGCATATTAATGGAGCATATTATTGAAAAATACAATAATGTTCCAATGTATTTATCGGCAAATGACACCGTACTAGATTTTTATCCGAAGTTTGGCTTTAAACGTGTGTACGAAAAACTGCCGATTTGTGAGTGTGTGATAGATAATGATATTATGCCGAATAAACTTAGCTATGATGATCCTAAGGTTTGGGACTATGTTTATAAACGCGTGAATTTTTCGCAAAAACTTGATTGCTTAAATTCTGCCAGCATAAATATTTTTCATATATACTGGGGATACCTTAAGGATTGCATTTACGAACTTCCGGAGATTGATACTATGGTTATCGCAGAGCAAAAAGGTCAGACCCTAAAACTCATTGGAGTTTTCTCAATGAAAGATATTAGCTTTACTGACTTGGTTAAATATCTGCCGTTTACCAATGTAAAAAAGATTGAATTTGGTTTTATGCCCTATTGGTCTGATGTAAATTACATAATGAAAGAATATGAAACGGACCCGTTGTTTGTTAGAGGATTGCGCTGCGATTTGGGCGATTTTAAGTTCCCGGAATTGGCCATTACATAATGGTAAGTTTATAAAAGAAATGTAGTAGATTGCAGAATCAATCTTTTTGCATAACTCTTTTAAGGCTCTGCATTTTCAAATATGGAGCCCTTTCTTTTTTCAAAGGGTTTTAGCTATTGCAGGCTTATTGGAGAAACTGGGCGTTAGTAGTGGATATGCTGAAAGCAAAATACTTGATTATGCTATGGAAATCAGCATACCTGAGGAAATTGAGGTCTATAGTTATCCGCTTTTTGTTTATTCGGTGTATAACAAGAATTTTCCCAAAAGACAAATTGTCATTGACGAGTTTATGAAAGAGTTTGAAGCTTTTTTACAGAAAAACGCAAATCATTATCCTCTATTCGGAAGGTATTGGTATCATGCAATTCCTTTTCTTTCAAATGATATTGCCGATAAATGTGCAAAAGAATTTATTGACGGCATTAAGGAGAACGGGAGCATTGTTAACCCTTATTCAAACTTGCCTAAATGGGACTCCATTTTAACATTGGACGGGTTGATAATTTTAAAGAAGCATAAAAAGATTTGATGAACCAAATATGCCATAGATATAAGTAACGCCCGCCTGAGACAGGCCAATACCTGCTGCAGGCGGGCGGAGTTTTTTAGTTTTATTTATTTACAACTTCATTATATGCCCATTCAAGCCATTGGCACAGTACTTCCAGATCGGATTTTTCAACTGTTGCGCCGCACCATATTCTAAGCCCTACAGGAGCTTCTTTGTAGGAAGAAATGTCATAAGCCACTTTTTCTTCGGCAAGCAAGTTAACAAGCATTTTGATTTTATCTTCCGGAAGATCCACGCTCAAGCATACACTTGTATTGGAGCGAATGGCCTTGTCTTTTGCAAGGAAGCTTATCCATGAATGCTGCTCAACAAAGTTTTCGATTACTTTTAAGTTTTCCTCGCTCTTTGCAATAAGTGCTTCAAGTCCGCCTATGGACTCTACCCATCTGAGAGCTTCAAGATAGTCTTCATTACAAAGCATGGATGGAGTGTTTATTGTAGAGCCTTCAAAAATACTTTCATCCAGCTTGCCTTTCTTTTTCATTCTAAACACTTTAGGAAGTGGCCATGATGGGGAATAGGATTCTATTCTTTCCACTGCTCTTGGCGACAATATCAGCATTCCGTGAGCTGCTTCACCGCCCAGTACCTTTTGCCATGAGAAAGTGGCAGCATCAACTTTGCTCCATGGAATATCCATTGCAAAAACTGCGGAAGTGGCGTCACAGAGGGTTAAACCCTTTCTGTCGTCAGGAATCCAGTCACCATTTGGCACTTTGACCCCGCTTGTTGTTCCATTCCATGTAAATACCACATCATTATCAAAATTAACCTTGCTGACATCGGGGAATTCGCCGTAATCGGCTGAAATTATATTTACATTCTCCAGCTTGAGCTCTTTTGTAATGTCATTTGCCCAACCCTTTCCGAAGGATTCAAAGCAAATTACATCAACACCTCTTTCTCCGAGGACATTCCACATAAGCATTTCAAAAGCTCCGGTATCCGAGCCGGGTACTATACCGACCCTGTAATCTTCAGGAAGCTTAAGAATTTCTTTTGTTTTGGCAATGGATTCGTAAAGCTTGGCTTTTCCAAGCTTGCTCCTGTGGGACCTTCCAAGGGGTGCGTCTTTAAGAGATTCGATTGAATATCCGGGATGCTTTGCGCATGGGCCGGATGAAAAACACGGATTTAAAGGCTTTTTAGTTGGTTTCATTTTATTCTCTCCTCACTTCATTTTGGTTTTATTTCATTTAATAGTTAAAAAATATATAAATAAAAAAACTCTCAACCCTGATAATGATCAGGGACGAGAGGTATTTATCCGCGGTGCCACCCAAATTAGCCGAATCTAAAATTCGACTCACTCTTGTGCACAATAACCGGTGCAACGGTTTGATTCATCATCAACGCCTCAGGGGTGGAATCAACGAGCCTCTGGTTGATTTGCACCAAACACCAACTCTCTAATGCAGAGTACTTGTTACTTTCCCCGTCACGGGCTTAAAATATTAATATGAAATTATTATATTTCAATTTTATTATATTTTGCCATGCAATGCAATAGGGTATGTTAAAATTTTAACTGAATTTCATAATTTGCAATATTCGAAAGAAGTAAATAGAGATTGTGAGAGGCATGAGATTTATAATTAAAAAAGCAAAGTTTTGCAACTTGACATAATTTTTTTGTTTAAATACAATTAAAATATATTATGCTTTTAATATTAGCATATTTTTTTCATTACAATTTTACATAATCAAGTTTTTCGGTTTGATTTGCTTAGTTCTTTTTAGTTTCAAGAATAATTTCCAATACTTTATTTTAGTAGTTCGACAGTTTAATATACAATCCCAATTGGTTTTCATCAATTTAGTAAACAGTTTTAATACATTAAGGAGCGTGCAGTAAATGGACAAAGTGAAAGGCGTATTGAAAAACAGGGCTAGATACACTCTGGCACTGACAAGAAGACTGGCACTTTTAAGCGCAATAATGATTTTATGTGATTTGGCTGCCATATTGGGATGGCTGCCGCTGGACGTACCAGTGTTCAGAATTGCTTTTTTTGGTATCCATATAATAATTGGAGCCATTGTGGCTGTATTTATGATAATGTTGAGCAAACTTATATTATGTAAATTTCGGGAATTACAAGAAAAGGAAGAGGTCATCGCCAATCTGATGTCAGCATCCAAGGATATTTCAGAAGCGTCTAATGAGCTGGTTCGAACGGTAAAAGAAGTATTTGGGATGTCAAAGGATGCGCTTAATACAAGTAAGCTGATTGCGTCAAGTGCCGGCGATGTTGACATGGGTTCGAAGGAAACTTTGGATTTCATTAATGAGGCTACAAAAGCTGCTGTAAGCATATCGAAGGATTTGGACAAGATAGCCAGCGAATATGTTTTTGTATCAAGCATTTCGCAGCAGCTGAAAATAATGACCGATGACAGTAAAACATCAATGAAAAAAACCATGGATGAGATTAGGATTATTAGTGAAAATACCCTCAAAACAAAAAATACCATTTACAGTTTAAAAGAAAGAACCAGTAAAATTGAAAAGGTGGTTGAAGTAATTACCGGAATTGCCAATGATACAAGCCTTCTTTCCCTTAATGCTTCGATAGAGTCCGCCAAAGCAGGGGAGTACGGAAAAGGTTTTGCAGTGGTGGCAAGCGAGGTTAAAAAATTGGCTGAACAGTCCCACAGATCGGCCCAGGAAATTTCCCAGATGATAAAGGGCATTCTTGCAGATACCGATCTTGCGGTTCAAGACATAGATACAACGGCAGAACTGGTTTCAAAGAGTATGGAAGTAATCAATAACTCTGCCAATACCTTCGAAATGATATCTGTAGCCAGTGAAGAAGTGAATGACAAGATACAGGGAGTTACGGACCTTACACAAGGCGTGGCAAAAAACGGAGACAATATTGTAAGGGTAATTGAAAACATACAGAATATAAACTCAAAGAGCCTTGCTGAACTAAGCAATATGGCTGAATCGGCTCAACAACAATCTGTTTCGCTTCATAAGATTACAGCTTATCTTGAGGATGTTGAACAGCTTTCGAATGAATTATTGGAAATTTACGAGAGCAGTCTGTCTTCGTTGCAGCCTTTTCTTCAACAAAAATAAATCTTGTTTTCCACTTGATATTCCAAGAGACATATAGTAACCTTCTAGTTGGAAGATTTACTGTATGTCTTTTTCTATTGTATATTTATCTTGGATTTAAAGCATGATGAAAATATATAATTTGGCTTTAAGGAGAGAGAACTTTGAAGAACGTTTTTAAATGGTCATTAAACAAGCTGGTTATTATCGGAGCAAGTTTATATATCATGTTGATTATAGTATTCATGTTAAATTCCGGTGTAGTTCGATTATCTCAGAATCCCTTGACGAATAAAGCATTGGATGTGCTGTTTGTGGTTCTGGCGGGAGCTTTCGGATATGGAGTATTGAGGCTAATGAAGAAAGCTTTAAATTTACATATATTAAGAAAAGAGTATATAAGGGTATTGCTTATTGTTCTTGTGACCCTTGTTACAAGGTTTGTATGGATAAATATTGTGGATATTACTCCTAAAAGTGATTTTGAACTGTATAATAATTTGGCTGAGGCGTTTTCGAGAGGGGAGGCAGCCGGAGGCAAATATGTAGCTCTTTTTCCCCACACTTTCGGCTATCCCTTTGTACTGGCGATGGTGTACGGGGTTTTTTCTCCCGACAAGTATTTTGCTTTGATTTTGAATATTCTGTTTGAAGTAGGGACAGGGGTTCTAATATATTACCTTGGGAAAATGGTTTCAAACTGGGAAATAGGATTTTCTGCAGCCGTTATATGGGCTTTATGGCCTTCCCATGTTTTCTATTCTTCAATTGTTTGCACCGAACCGTTATACACATTGTTAATGGTACTCTTGATATTTGCCTATTTTAAGTTTTCAGCGAAAAACTCAAATTTTCTGTATTCTTGTGTTTTGTACCTTGTACTTGGTTTTTTGTGTGCCGCAGCCAATGCGGTTCGACCCATGGGCACTCTGCTTATTATTGTTATGGGAATAGCTGAGGTTGTGAGGATAATCAAGAGAAGAGAAGGCTTGAAGCAAAGCTTTGCAGGGCTTGCACCTTTTGCCGCTTTCTTAATAGCATATTTCTCTTTGGTTAACTTAGCGGGTGTGTATGTTTCTCATAAGGTTGGCTACAGGACGGCAAAGAATCCTATCGGCTTTAATACCTATGTTGGGACCAATATTAGTTCCAGCGGAACATGGAATCAGAACGATGCCAATGACCTTCTGGATTTAATGAAACAGGAGCCCTTTGATGCCCAGGAAGTACACGAACGGTTGCTGGATATGACAATTCAAAGGGTTAAGAGCCAAGGAATCGGCAATTTGAAGCTTGTGATAAAGAAAAATATGATAATGTGGGAAAGAGACGATGAAGTTGTAACTTACATGATTGCCGGAAGTAATGAAGAAGCTTCATCGTTACTGGATATAAAGGGACGCGAAGGATTGCTCAGATATATTTGCAACTTTTATTACTACATGATTGTCATATTGGCATTTAAAGGGCTTTTGGGACAATTTAAAAGAGAAGACGACAATATTCTTTTGGTACTCCTGCTGTTATTTATTGGAATTGGCGCGATACATACCATAGTTGAGGTACATGGAAGATATCACTATTCCGCTATGGTAGTTTTCTCCATACTTGCCGGAGCGAATTATTTTAAAATTGAATCGTAAAAAAATAGGCTTATAACTCCGATATGTTATATAAGTTATATAACACTAATTTAATTTAAGGAGTTGACAAAGTCTATGCTCAAAAAAATGGCTATGAAGACTAAACTACTTACAACTGTTTCTATTACCGTAGTAGCGCTTATAATAATAACAATATTATCTACTATCACAATCAATAGCATTTATAACAGGGTCAAGAGCAGTATTTTTGATGAGCATTTTAGAATGATGTCGATGGTTTTAAATGCTGATAGAGATATGTACCAGGCGTATGTGGCAACGTGGGAAATCCAGAATTTTAAAGAGAACAGTGAAGAATATAACAAGCTGGTTCAGGACTTTAGAGAAAGTGTAGAGCAAGTAAGTTTGCAAATGACAGAGATAAAGGGCATAATAGAAAAAAATAGTGAGTTTTGGTCAAAATTAAGAGACAATCAGAGTGGAAAAACTATTTTGGAAGTTGTGGCATCATTTGAAAGTAATTTTAATGAATGGGCTATAGAAGGTAAGGATTGGAATGAGAAGTTTGAAATTGCCAAAAGGGATATAGAGACAATAGGAGACTTGATTGACCTTGGGGCGGAAAATCAAATATCTTCAATTGGAGTCACTAAAAACAACATGGTTATGCAAATAATGTCAATTGACATTTTGGCTTTGCTTTTAGCTCTGATAATTTCGTTTGTTTTCTTGAGAGATATATCAAAGTCTATTGGACAGTTGAGCAGGGCAGCTGAAAAAATAGCTTTAGGAGATGTAGACATTGAAGTGGATGTCGCTTCTAAAGACGAAATCGGAAAACTCGCCGACAATTTCAACATAATGGCTGATAGCATAAAAGAAAAAGCAGAAGCTGCTGAGAAAATCTCAAAAGGGTATCTTGATGCAGACATTAGCGTTAAATCGGATAAGGATATTTTATCTAAAAGCATGAAATCTATTATCGAAAACTTAAAACATCTTGTGGATGAAACGAAAGTTCTCACAAAAGCTGCTTCCGAAGGACATCTGGAGACAAGAGGAAAAGCAGATAAATTTGAGGGGGGCTACCGGGATATAATTATAGGAATTAATAATACCCTTGATGCTGTAAGCGAGCCTATTTTGGAAATTCAGGAGGTTCTGAAGGAAGTAGCGGCAGGGCATTTGAATGTGAGGGTAAAAGGGGATTATGAAGGAGATTATGCAGAGCTTAAGAATGCCTTGAATAATACCATTGATACATTGCGTTTGTACATTGAAGAAATATCCGGTGTACTTACTCAAATGTCCAAAGGAAATTTGGATGTAAGCTTGTCTCAAAACTATTTGGGAGATTTTAAACACATACATGAGGCCCTAAACACCATTATAAAATCCTTAAATGTAATGATGCATGAAATTTCCGTTGCGGCAGGACAGGTGGCGGCAGGTGCAAGGCAGGTGTCGGATTCAAGCCAGGTTCTGTCCCAGGGAGCTGCAGAGCAGGCAAGTACTATTGAAGAGCTGACTTGTTCCATTGAGGAAATTGCAAAACAGACAAAGCAAAATGCAGTTAATGCAAGCAATGCAGACAAGCTGGCTATTACTGCAAAGAACAATGCTGTAGAAGGAAATAAAAAAATGTCTGATATGCTCAAAGCAATGCAGGATATAAATGATGCGTCAAAAAATATTTCAAGAATAATAAAGGTTATTGACGACATTGCATTCCAGACCAACATACTTGCGCTTAATGCTGCTGTTGAGGCTGCAAGGGCAGGACAGTACGGAAAGGGATTTGCGGTTGTTGCAGAAGAGGTGAGGAATCTTGCGGCAAGGAGCGCAAATGCGGCAAAGGAGACTACACAGCTTATAGAAGGTTCCATCCATACAGTTGAATCCGGAATGAAAATAGCAACGGATACGGCGAATGCATTAAACACTATAGTCGACGAGGTTTCAAAAGCAGCTTCGCTGGTACAGGACATATCTGTAGCTTCCAATGAGCAGGCTACCGGAATTGCACAAATAAATCAAGGGGTTTCCCAGGTTTCTCAAGTTATACAAACGAATTCCGCCACAGCCCAGCAAGGTGCTGCTGCAAGTGAGGAATTGTCAAGTCAGGCTGAAGTATTAAGAGAAATGGTAAGAAAGTTCAGGCTTAAAGCGAGCCAAAATAAGCCGGAAAATGGAGAAATAGATCCCGAAGTTATAAGGTATATGGAAGATGTTCTGGAGCAAAAAGGAAACGATAAGAAAGGAAAAAGAGCTTCCCAAGCAGATTTGAAAATAGAGCTTGACAATGAAGATTTTGGGAAGTATTAAAAGTAAAAGCATTGCTAATTAAACCATCTACACAGTTGACATAAAGTGTATTCGGCCGTAGAATTGGTGTATGTAGAGTAATTTTATAATGGAGAATAGAAAATGCAAAATGAAGCGGCATCAAGTCAAAAAATAAGCGTTTTTGCGCTTACTTGGCCGATATTTATTGAGACGCTGCTAAGAACAATGCTGGGCAATGTGGACACATTTATGTTGAGTGCTTATTCTGACGATGCCGTGGCTGCAGTGGGGGTTGTAAATCAAATAACTTATATACTTATTATGCTTTACAACGTTGTTTCGGCCGGAACTACAGTACTTATATCCCAGTATCTGGGGGCGAAAAAGAAAAAAGAAGCATCGGTGGTAGCTGTTGCTTCGGTTGCAGTTAGTTTGATATTTGGATTGCTTATTGGATTAATGGTGTTCTTATTCAGAAGGCAGATGCTGATGTTTCTTAATATTCCGCCGGAACTTATGGGATATGCAATGACGTTTTTAGCAATTGTGGGGGGATTATCCTTCACCCAGGCGATGATAGCTACTTTGTCCGCAATAATCAGAAGTTATGGCAATACCAGAATAACTATGTACATTTCAATCGGCATGAATATTCTCAATATTATCGGAAACAGTATTTTCCTTTACGGATTATTCGGTGTACCGAAGATGGGGGTGACCGGTGTTGCCATTGCAACTGTAGTAAGTCAGGCTATCGGTGTTGTTGCAATGCTGGTTGTAATGTTAAAGGGTCTCAATGCAAGATTTTCTTTCCGGGACCTTGTGCCGATGCCATGGGAAATTTTAAGGGATATATTAAAGATTGGTCTTCCTTCGGCAGGGGAGGGAATTGCTTATGAAGCATCCCAGCTTACCATTACCCGTATTATAACGGTACTGGGGACGGCTGCTCTTACAACCAGGGTATACACTCTAAATCTTATGCAGTTTGTAATGGTTTTTTCGGTGGCTGTTGGACAGGGAACACAGATTGTTGTTGGGCATCTTGTCGGTGCAGGGGATAATGAAAAAGCATACAAGACGTGCATTAGAAGCCTGAGATATGCCATTGTGGTTGCTGTCGCCATAGCCGGGATATTTGCATTCCTTTCAAAGCCGTTGCTGGGAATCTTTACAGACGACCGGACTATAATTGAAATGGGAAGCAAGCTAATGCTGATTGCAATTATTTTGGAGCCGGGCAGGGTCTTCAACATTGTCATAATAAACTCGCTGAGAGCTGCGGGCGATGTCAGGTTTCCCGTTATAATGGGTATTATATCCATGTGGGGAATAGGAGTGGTATTGTCATACTTTTTAGGTGTAGCTTACGGCTTGGGACTGGTTGGTGTATGGATTGCTTTTGCCAGTGACGAATGGTTTAGAGGAATTGCCATGCTTCTTCGCTGGAAATCCCGCATCTGGTGTAAAATGGCGCTTGTAAAAAATCAAAACGTGGAAATACCGGCTTAGATTAAAGCCGTATACCGTTTTAAAAAGAGCTGTAAAAAGACATTATTGCCTTTTCACAGCTCTTTTTATTTTGGCCTCTTGGAATGAAATGAAAGAGGCAAAAGCGAAGGGACTCGACGTCCCGAGCTTTTATTTGGCAGTACATTTAAACGATTGATGTAAAATCCTCTAAATAATTATTTCTTTATAAACATTTGAGTCCAATAAAGCCTTCCGTTTGGTCCTTTTGCAAGACCAACTCCAATTTCAGAGAAAGAAGAGCTTAATATATTGTTTCTATGGCCGGGGGAATTCATCCACGCGTTCATAACCTCCGCGGCAGTTTTCTGACCCATGGCAATGTTCTCTCCTGCAGCAGTGAATTTTATTCCGAAGTTTTCCATCATCCTAAAGGGAGAACCGTAAGTAGGAGAAGTGTGAGAAAAATAGTTTTTGTCCACCATGTCTTGGGATTTGTATCTTGCGACCCTTGAAAGCTGCCAATTGGCTTTTAATGCCGGAAGCCCCTTTTTGGCCCTTTCAGCATTGACAAGTCTTATGACTTCATTTTCCTGCGCCTTTATATCGTCTATATTAGGAATATTGATTTTCTGTCCTGGATAAATGAGGGCAGGATTTTTAATTTGGGGATTTGCTGCAATTATTTCGCTTATGCCTATTTGATATTTCTCCGCAATTTTCCACATGGTGTCTCCGGACTTAACGGTGTAAACCTGTGCCTGGGCAAATACATTGCTTGTAAATATTAACACAAAAAGGAATACCAATACACTTTTTCTTTTCATAAAATCATCACCTCATGTAATATTTTTATAAGATTGTTAGGTTTTTATGATACAAATATTATGTAAATAATACCATGTTTACCTTGCATTAAAGTAAATAATATAATAATATTGCTGTTGAAGTATTTTGGACATTGGAAAAAATGCAGGAAGAGAAGCAAACGGGTGAATGGGATGAAGACAAACCAGGTTATTGAAGTGGCGTTAAAAGCGGGGGAGATATTGCTTACCGGAGGAGCGGAGATATACAGGGTTGAAGATACTGTGACAAGAATATGCAAATGCTATAATGTTGAGGCTGAATGCTTTGTGCTTCCCACAGGAATATTCATAACTGTAATAGACAATGACGGCAATCCCGTATCAATTGTAAGGAGAATAAGAAAGAGGACTGTAAATTTGGAACAGGTGGAAAAAATAAATTCTTTTTCAAGAAGTCTTCAGGGTAGCCCTCTTTCATATCGGGAAGCTATGATGAAGCTGAACAACATTATAGGCTTGAAAGGCTATAGTTATGCGCTAAAATTTTTTGTGGCGGGAATCAATCCTTTTGCATATGCTCTGCTTTATAGGGGAACGGCCGGGGAAGCATGCGTATCTTTCCTGATAGGAATTGTTATATATGCTATAAAAGAAAAAATCACCAGGACAGGGGTGTTTGAATTTTTTGAGTATTTTATATCCGGGTTGACGGCAGGTTTTTTAAGCATTTTGACTATAAAATTGTTTCCGTTTATGGATTTGTACAGAATTATTATTGCATCGATTATAATTCTGCTTCCGGGTCTTGCCATAACCAATGCAATGAAGGATGCTCTTTATGGAGATATTGTATCGAGTATGTTCAGAATTACAGAAGCATTTTTTGTTGCAGCTGCAGTGGGCGTGGGAGTGGCAATCGCTTTGTCCGTAGGTTTGCGTTGGATTTGATTGGAAGGGATGGTGTGACTTGATGGAGATTGTTCTGGCGTTTATAGGCAGTATCTGCCCGGGGATAATATATAATGTTGAAAAGAGAAACCTTATATGGGTTGGATTTTGCGGTATGCTGGGATGGATTACATACCGCACATTTAATGAGGTTACGAAAAGCCTTGTACTTGCGTCTTTTTTGGGAGCTGTGGTTGTGGGGATTTACAGCGAAAGCGTGGCAAGACTGCTAAAGGCACCTGCCACAATATTTTCAGTGCCGGGGATAATTCCGCTGGTACCGGGAATAGCTGCGTACAACACAATACAGCATATTGCGGAAAATGAATTATACGAAGCTGCAAGCAAGGGAATAGAGACAATGTCCGGTGCCGGAGCAATTGCCTTTGGAATATTGCTTGCATCGGCGGTTTTCCGGTTGTTTAAGAAGTTGAAAAAAAGAAAACCGAATCCCAATTGAAGCGGCTGATTGCCCGACAGAATTCGGTATGCTTAACCTGTTTATTTTATATTTATTCATAAAACAGCAAGAGGAATACAAGGATAAAAAACAATATTACTGCAGCTTCGTTGAAAGAAGTAAAGCAATTTGGCTTGCTTATTGCGCAAGGCGAAGCAGTTTTGGCTGCGTCTCTCAAGCTTTCCTTGTCATCGAAAACTTCAGCAGTATCCAATGGTTCAAAGTTATTTTCTTCAGCCACTTTGCTACCTCCTTTTGAAATGCTCAAAAGTGATGCCGTGTTATATTATATTCATTGGATACCATATTGTTACATATATTGAGAATAAAGATGGGGGAGTTGGGAATTTATTCCATCAAAAAACTTATTTCTTTATGTACTTCAGATGTAAGTTTCATTAAATTGCGTAATATTAATTTATGCTCAGAGTTGTCGGTTTTTATTTTTGATTTGGCAACTGCACTGAAAAAGTAAATCATATTAAGGCTTTCAGTCAATAAAAACAGTGCTTCATACTTTGTCAAATAGTCCGAACCGATGTCCTCGCTAATGGACAGTTTAACAAAATCATAATCGCTAATCATATCTGCAAGATACTTTTGCATGGAATATATATTTTTTCGTGCATTTCCCGGAAGGTATTGTTTGGCATGCTTATAGCTCTTTTGCAAGTTGGGGAGCAGAAAATTGTAAATGTAATTTGACATATCCTTCAAATGAAGCATTTCCAATTCATATATTGAATCCACCCTTGCAGCATCCCAATCAAGACTTAGATTGCTCTGACTATACAATTATATCACTCCTTTTGGCTTGATAATTACTTTGAGGATATTTCAAGCTATTACAAAATATTATATTGGAATTTGAATAAATATGACTTAAGAATTTGAGTTTCCAAGAATTAGAAAATGCAATTAAAGTGTCAGCAATATAATTATACATCATAATTTAACAAAAATCAACAAAAAAATTGGAATTATATTCTTAAGCCGATATTTAGCTTCTTTAGAATATCTTTAAGCCGATGAATCTTGACACGAACATCAGTTTTGTTGTATGCTGAATCATAAGGCACATCGGTGATTACAAGTTTAATAACGGGGTGACACAGAGTATATGTCAAAGGAAAAGCAGAATAAGGCTGAAAAGTATGGAAACAACAGTATAAAATCTCTTAAGGGCGCTGACAGGGTCAGACTGCGTCCGGCAGTTATTTTTGGCTCCGACGGTATTGAAGGCTGTCAGCATTCGGTTTTTGAAATACTGTCCAACTCAATAGACGAGGCCAGGGAAGGTTTCGGCAAAGTGATTGAGGTTACCAGATTCAAAGACAATTCTGTCATGATAAAGGACTATGGACGTGGAATACCGCTGGATTATAATGAAAGTGAAAAGCGTTATAACTGGGAGCTGGTATTTTGTGAGCTCTATGCAGGCGGAAAATACAAAAACAATTCCGGCGAAAACTATGAATTCAGCCTTGGATTAAACGGACTGGGAAGCTGTGCAACCCAGTACAGCTCCGAGTATATGGATGTCACGGTTTTTAGGGATGGTATGAGATATGATTTGCACTTTGAAAAAGGTGAAAATATCGGAGGGCTTAAAAAGCAGAAATGGGATTATGAAAGTACCGGAACCATTATTAAATGGAGGCCGGATCTGGAAGTTTTCACGGATATAAACATACCTCTCGATTACTATACCGAAGTGCTCAAAAAACAGGCAGTTGTCAATGCCGGTCTAAAATTTATATTGTATGATGAAGAGTCGGAGCAGGTTTTTGAATACTGCTACGAAAACGGAATTGTGGATTATGTAAAAGAGGTTTCGGCAGAGAAAGGATTTACCGATATCCAGTATTATGAGACATCCACAAGGGGAAGGGATCGGGAGGACAAGCCCGAGTACAAAGTAAAAATGCAAATAGCTTTTTGCTTCAACAACGAGATAAACCTCCTTGAGTATTATCACAATTCCAGTTTTTTGGAGCATGGCGGTGCTCCTGACAAAGCGGTAAAGAATGCATTTGTCTATGAGATAGACAAGTGCCTTAAGGCTCAGGGCAAATACAACAAGGATGAGTCCAAGATTACTTTTCAGGATATACAGGACAGCCTTATACTTGTAACAAACTCTTTTTCCACAATTACAAGCTATGAAAACCAGACGAAGAAATCCATTACCAATAAATTTATTCAAGAGGCAATGACCGATTTTCTAAAAAAACAGCTTGAGGTTTACTTTATAGAAAACAAAGTGGAATGTTCCAAGATTTTAGAGCAAGTGCTGGTGAACAAAAGAAGCAGGGAGACTGCCGAAAAAACCAGAATCAATATAAAAAAGAAGCTTAGCGGAAACGTTGATATTTCAAACAGAGTAAAAAAGTTTGTAGACTGCAGAAGCAAGGACGTCAATAAAAGGGAAATTTATATAGTGGAAGGAGACTCGGCTTTAGGCTCCTGTAAACTCGGACGGGATGCTGAGTTTCAGGCCATAATACCAGTCAGAGGTAAGATTTTAAACTGCCTTAAGGCAGACTATGACAGCATTTTCAAAAACGAGATTATTGTTGACCTTCTGAAAGTATTGGGGTGCGGTGTCGAGATTAAGTCAAAACACAATAAGGAGCTCAGTACCTTTGATCTTAACAACCTTCGATGGAACAAGATCATTATATGTACCGATGCCGATGTGGACGGTTATCAGATAAGGACCCTTATACTGGCAATGCTTTACAGGCTGGTGCCGACCCTGATACAGGTGGGAAAGGTGTTTATTGCGGAGTCACCGCTGTTTGAAATAAGGGCAAAGGATAAAACTTATTTTGCTTACACGGACAAGGAGAAAAATGAGATTGTTTCAAAGCTCAAGGGAAAATACACCATACTGCGTTCGAAAGGACTTGGTGAAAATGACCCCGAGATGATGTGGCAGACAACTATGAATCCGGAAACAAGGAGGCTTATTCAGGTTGTTCCAGACGATATTAAGAAAACAGAGGAGTTTTTTGATCTTTTCCTTGGAGACAACCTTCCGGGAAGAAAATCGTATATTGAGGAAAACGGATATAAGTATCTTGACATGATTGATGTAAGCTAATTCGGTTTTATGTACTAAAATCGCAAATGGTTCAGTATATATAAAATGTGATAGCGGAAAGGTGAAGTATTAATATGCCGTCAAACAATTTGATTGAGCAAAAAATAGTTGATACTCTTGAAAAAAACTATATGCCCTATGCAATGAGCGTAATCGTTTCAAGAGCAATACCGGAGATAGACGGGCTTAAGCCGTCCCATAGAAAGCTTCTTTACACAATGTATAAAATGGGATTGTTGACCGGTGAAAAGACCAAATCGGCAAATGTGGTGGGTCAGACCATGAAGCTTAATCCCCACGGGGATATGGCAATTTATGAGACCCTTGTGAGACTGACCCGCGGCAACAATGCTCTGCTGCTGCCTTATGTGGATTCCAAGGGTAACTTTGGGAAACACTATTCAAGGGATATGAAATTTGCCGCACCGCGTTATACTGAGGTAAAGCTTGACAAAATATGCGAGGAGCTATTTAAGGATATTGACAAGGATACAGTGGACTTTGTTGACAACTATGACGGATCAATGAAGGAACCAAGGCTTCTTCCGACTACTTATCCCAACGTCTTGGTAAATGCAAACCATGGCATTGCAGTGGGAATGGCAAGCAGTATATGCAGCTTTAACCTTGTAGAGGTATGCAATGCTGCCATTGAGTTTATAAAGGATGAAAATGCAGATCTTGCTGAAGTCTTGAAAGCCCCCGATTTTCCTTCGGGAGGACAGCTTATATACAATGAGCGGGAAATGCGGGAGATTTACGAAAAAGGCAGGGGCAGCTTCAAGCTTCGGGCAAAATACAGGTATGACAAAGCAAACAACTGCATAGAAATATATGAAATACCTTATACCACAACGGTTGAAGCCATCATAGATTCAATTATTGAACTTGTAAAGAGCAATAAAATTCGAGACATATCGGATGTAAGGGACGAAACAGATCTAAACGGGCTGAAAATAGCACTGGATGTAAAAAAGAACACAGATCCCAACACGCTTATGAATAAACTCTACAGGTTTACGCCGCTGGAGGACAGCTTCAGTTGCAACTTTAACATACTGATTGACGGCCATCCCATGGTTATGGGAATCAGGGGGATTCTCAGAGAATGGGTTGCGTTCAGAATGGATTGCATAAAAAGGCAGACTCTTTTTGATATTGATAAAAAATCTCAGAAGCTGCATATTCTTCTTGGGTTGGAAAAGATTTTATTGGATATTGACAAGGCTATTAAAATCATAAGAAATACTGAAGAAGAAGCAATGGTAGTTCCAAACCTGATGAAGGGCTTTGAAATAGACCAGGTTCAGGCTGAGTTTGTTGCGGAAATAAAGCTTCGAAACCTCAACAAGGAATATATTTTAAAACGTGTCAGCGAGATTGAAAGCCTTAAGAAGGAAATTGCCCAGCTTAATGAATTGTATGGCAGCGAGAAAAAAATAAAGAAGGTTATCATAAAGCAGCTGGAGGAAGTTGCAAAGAAGTATGGCAAGCCGAGATGCACTGAGATTATAATGGAGGAGCATGTCGAGGAGATAACCCATGAGCATTTGATAGAAGATTACAACTTAAAGCTGTTCCTCACCAAGCAAAACTATTTAAAGAAGATTCCTCTGACTTCATTAAGAAGCAGTCCCGAACACAAGCTAAAAGAGGATGATTTTATAATACAGGAACTGGAAACTCACAACAAAGCAGATCTGTTATTGTTTTCAAACAAGCAAACTGTGTACAAAATGAAGATATATGAAATTGAAGACTGTAAAGCAAGCAGCCTGGGAGAGTTCCTTTCAAATGTTTTAAGCCTCGAAGAGGGCGAGGAGATTATTCACATGGTTGCCACGGATGACTACAAGGGCTATATGATATTTGCTTTTGAAAACGGTAAAGTGGCAAAAATAGAGCTTGAAAGCTATGCCACCAAAACAAACAGAAAGAAGCTTGCCAATGCATACAACGGCTTGTCAAGGCTGGTTTATGTCGGACATATATTGGAGGATGAAGAACTTGTGGCCTTTAGCAGCTTAGACAAAGTTCTTATCTTCAATACTTCCGCTATAAATCCGAAAACGACAAGAGACTCCCAGGGGGTTCAGGTACTAAAGTCGAAAAAAGGAAGTATAATGACTCGTATTAAGAAAATTGACGAAGTATCTTTCAAAGACCCTGATTATTACAGAACAAAGAATATTCCTGCCATAGGCTGTTATCTTAAAGATGAAGATGTTGAGGATAACCAGATAAAGCTTGAACTGTAAAAGGACAGTATACAAAAATGTTTGGCTGAGTATTGCGTTTGAGAAGTTATTTTGGTAATATATAAAACGTAATACAGCTTTAGCTGAATAATTTCAAAAGCTGTATTATTATAGAAAAGTTTGGCGTTTTGCCGGACTTGTTTTCAACAAATACAATTATTTGTAAAAGGAGTGGTTCGAATGTATAAGAATGAAGTGAGGTCACCGGCATTAGTTATTATTCTTTCAATAGTAACCTGCGGTATTTATGCTTGGTACTGGATTTATAAGATGTCGGATGAACTGCAGAGAGCTACTGGAAAGTCATCGGTAAGTCCGGGTGTGGAGCTTTTGTTATGTATCTTAACTTGCGGTATTTATTCAATTTATTGGTTCTATAAATATGGAAAATTGATAGCTGAAGCTCAGGAACAGGTTGGCCTGAGAGTTGAAGACAATTCAGTATTGTATCTGCTGCTTGCGATTTTCGGTTTGGCTATTGTAAATATGGCTCTCATGCAGTCAGCTGTTAATAAAATCTGGGAACAGAATATAATATAATGTAATTTAACAAGGCGATAAATGTCCCCCCGCTTTTATAAGTGGGGGGTATATATTTGCATTTTATGCGGTGAGTTATGCATCGTTTCTTTGAAACACCGCGTAGGTAAGGAAATTTTTCGACAACGGATAAATTTTCTTTGAACTGAGGTGTTATAAAAAGTGGGACTATGTCTTTTTAAAAATTTTTCCGGGCTACCCTGTCCGGGATGTGGAATGACAAGGGCATATTTGAGTCTGTTTAAATTTGATTTGGCATCGGCTTTTTATTATCATCCTTTGTTTCTGCTTCCTGTCATGGTGGCGATAATTATCATTTTCAAAAAAAATGAGTTTTTTATGCGGCTGTATAAAAGCAGACTTCTATGGGGTTGTGTTTTGACGGTGTTTATTCTTTTATGGATTGTCAGGCTTGTACTGTTTTTTCCCGACACTCCGCCGATGGATTACAACCCAAAGGCTTTAATACCACAGCTTTTAGGGTTGCTTGGTATTATAGAATAATGATTGTACTTTAAAATAACAAGACCACAAAAGCATATGTGTGTGGTCTTTTTGCATTTTCGCCCAAACATATGTTTGAATGTATGTGCAACTGTGGTATAATAAAGTGAAACAACCTTACCGACGGAATTGAGGTGCGTATTTATATGCATAAGTTTAAACTTGTGTCTGATTATAAGCCCTGCGGGGACCAGCCGGAGGCTATAGATAGACTTGTGGAAGGAATTAATAGGGGATGCAGAGGGCAAACTCTTTTAGGGGTTACCGGTTCCGGTAAAACGTTTACCATGGCCAATGTTATTGAAAGGGTGCAGAAGCCAACCTTGGTGATTGCCCATAACAAGACTCTTGCGGCACAGCTTTGCAGTGAGTTTAAGGAGTTTTTCCCGGACAACTGTGTGGAGTACTTTGTAAGCTATTATGATTATTATCAGCCGGAGGCTTATATCCCTTCCACCGATACCTACATTGAGAAGGATTCATCGATAAACGATGAGATTGATAAGCTGAGGCACTCGGCTACTGCCGCACTGTTTGAGCGAAGAGATGTTATAATTGTTGCAAGCGTTTCTTGTATTTATGGCTTGGGAGATCCGGAGGATTACACGGATCTTATGCTTTCGTTGCGTCCCGGGATGATAAAGGACAGAGATGAAATAATTAGAAAACTGGTGGATATTCAATACGAAAGAAATGAAATTGATTTTAAGAGGGGAAAATTTAGAGTTAGAGGTGATACACTGGAGATATTCCCGGCTTCGTCTTCAGATAAAGTGATACGGGTAGAGTTTTTCGGAGAAGAAATTGACAGAATTACCGAAATCGATTCCCTGACCGGTGAAATAACGGGAGTATGTTCTCATGTTGCCATTTTTCCGGCATCCCACTATGCTACAACAAGGGCCAAAATGGAAAAGGCAATAGTTTCAATTGAGCAGGAGCTTGAGGAGCGGCTTAAGGAGCTGAAGAGAGAAGGAAAGCTTCTTGAGGCACAGAGGCTTGAACAGCGGACAAGATATGATCTTGAGATGATGCAAGAGGTAGGGTTTTGTCAAGGCATAGAGAATTATTCGAGGCATATTAGCGGTAGAGCTCCGGGCAGTCCACCGTTTACTCTCATTGATTATTTCCCGGATGACTTTTTATTGATAATTGATGAATCCCATGTAACCGTTCCCCAGATTGGAGCCATGTACAATGGGGACCGGTCAAGAAAAGAATCCCTTGTGGAATACGGATTCAGGCTTCCTTCGGCTTTTGACAACAGACCGCTCAAATTTGAAGAGTTTGAGAAAAAAATCAACCAAGTTATATTTGTCAGTGCTACACCGGCAAAGTATGAAAAGCAAAACTCTGAGCAGATAGTGGAGCAGATAATAAGACCTACAGGGCTGCTTGATCCCGAAGTGGTTGTAAAACCTGTAAAAGGACAGATTGACGACCTGATTGGGGAGATAAGTGAAAGAGTTCAAAAGAATCAGCGTGTCATGGTTACCACACTTACAAAAAAGATGGCCGAGGATTTGACGGATTACTTGAAGGAGCTTGATTTTAAAGTTGAATATTTGCACTCCGACATTGATACCATTGAAAGAATGGAAATAATACGAAATCTAAGACTTGGAGTTTTTGATGTTTTAGTTGGCATTAATTTGCTGAGGGAAGGGCTTGATATTCCGGAAGTATCCCTTGTGGCTATTTTAGATGCCGACAAAGAAGGATTCCTTCGCTCGGAGACATCACTGATTCAGACCATAGGAAGAGCGGCCAGAAACGTTGAGGGAAAGGTTATAATGTATGCCGATACCGTTACTGATTCAATGAAAAAGGCCATCGACGAGACCAACAGAAGAAGAAAAATTCAATTTGAGTACAACCAAAAGCATGGTATTACGCCGAAGAGCGTTCAGAAGGGCATAAGGGATGTAATTGAAATTACAAAGGTAGCGGAAGAGGATGCAAAATACTTTGTCCGCGGTGATGAAGATTCAATGGACAAGAGTGAGATTTTGAGAGTAATAGATAGATTGAGTGATGAAATGAAGGCCGCGGCTGCAGAGCTTCAATTTGAACGGGCTGCAGAGCTTAGGGATAAAATTGCAGAGCTTAAGAAGAAAATAGAATTGCAAGAAAAATAAAATTATAAAGAATTTAATTTTAAGAGAGAATAATAATTAGTCTAAATTTAAAAAGCTCAGAAACTTAAAACAGGTTTTCTGAGCTTTAGTAATAGATTCGATGTTTGTAAATCAGTCTAATACGTATACAACTACTTCTTGCAACCCAAATTTCATTGCTTTGTTGTATATTATCGTCTCACCGGGTTTGTCTTCGCCAAAGAAAACATCTATTTTATTGCCCTTGATAAGGCTTCCGGTATCTTCGGCTATGTATATTCCGTCAAGATGGCTGTATGCCACGGGAAAAGATATGTATACTCTGGTCCCCAACGGAATGACGGACGGATCTACGGCAATAGTTCTGCCGACCGTAGCCCTTGCTCCGGAGGCTGTGATTCCGTATAAAGGGTGTTCGCGGGTTTTTCCGCAGCTTTTGTATGAGAGATCGTATGCTGTGGCTGTCATGTTAATTATCCTTTTGCACTGGGGCATAATGTCCGCAACTTCGACTTTTGTGCGTGTAACATTGCTTGCGGCAGTCTTTACTTCGGTCGCAGAAACGGATTTGGTAACTTTGGACCTGGAAACAAGTGTACTTTGGGTTTTTGAAGGATTTTTGTCCGTTATGTCCCTTTTGATTTCTGCCAGGGGAATATTTGCCGCACTGATAGATGAAACAGGCATTGAAATTGCCTCGGCTTTGCAAGATACGGTTTCACTGCCGAGACTTGACAGTTTTGTGCTGCCTGGGGATATCCAAGTAGAGCTTGCAAGGCTCTTAACATTGGTGGCTGCTTTTTCTGCGATTGAATTGGCAATGTTGGTGCCGGCACAGGTAAGGAAAAAAGTCATTATAGAACCTGCTGCCACCACTTTCAAATCCAGATCCTTTTTACTGAGGAGCGATTGACTGCAGTCTTTGACCCGGTCAAGGAGAGAAGCCGATTTGGAGGATAGAACGGCCGAATCTACTTTTCTTAATATTTCATCGAGTATTTCCGGATAGTTTAGCTTTAAGCTAGTTGCATTCATAAGGATTTCTTCGAGAACTTCAGGATAATTGAGATTTTTAATCTCTTCGTCTTGAAAATACTCTGACAGATACTCCTTGCTAAAGCTCTGAACCCTGTTGAGATCCGGGCAATTAAAAATATTTCCTACTGCATTTCCCATAATAATCCCCCCATCTTGAGAGCACTTCTCTGCAAGCACATAGTCCATGTAGTCCTATTGTCGCCTATATATTCTATTAATGAAGATGTTTGGCATATGCATATAAATCGTGTAAAAGGCACCAACGGTATGCCTGTTGTATGCCAGCGAATGTTAGGATAATAATGCAAATTCGAATACTAATATTTATATTATAATATAAAAAAGCATCCTTTCATAGTACAAAAGATAAAAAATATGGAAATTATTCTACATTTGTTTATAGAAGTAATCTCTTGTATAATTGCTATCAAAATAATATACCTGTTTGAGTTCATATAAATATGGATAAATATTATTTAAAAAAGTTCGAACAAATGTTTGAAAACTTCAGCTAATTTGGTATAATAATAGCTGTTTATAGGTTTATGACATGGCCCAAACTAAATTTTAAATTAAGCAGGTGTTTATATGAAAAAGGATTATATTATTGTAAAAGGTGCCAGAGAGCACAATTTGAAAAATATAGATGTCAAGATTCCCAGGGACAAGTTTGTTGTTATTACCGGACTTAGCGGTTCGGGCAAATCATCCCTTGCTTTTGATACAATATACGCAGAAGGACAGAGACGCTATGTTGAATCATTGTCCTCATATGCAAGACAGTTTTTAGGACAAATGGAGAAGCCGGATATTGATTATATTGACGGTCTTTCACCGGCCATAGCGATAGATCAGAAAACCACAAGCCGCAATCCCCGCTCCACTGTCGGTACGGTTACTGAGATATATGACTATTTAAGACTTCTTTTTGCAAGAATCGGAACTCCCCATTGCTACTCTTGCGGAAGGGAGATTTCCCAGCAAACGGTGGACCAAATGGTGGATCAAATTATGGCGCTTGAAGAAGGTACCCGAATACAGCTTCTTGCTCCGGTGGTAAGAGGAAGAAAAGGTGAGTATCACAAGCTTATAGAAGATATAAAGAAAGACGGCTATGTCAGGGTAAGAGTGGATGGCCAGGTAATGGATGTAAATGATCCCATAAGCCTTGACAAGAACAAGAAGCATAATATTGAAATTGTGGTGGACAGGCTGATTGTAAGACCCGGCATTCAAAAGAGGCTTACGGATTCCATTGAGACTGTGCTGCGCCTGAGCAACGGGATACTTGTGGTTGACGTTATAGGCGAAAAAGAGATGCTCCTAAGTCAAAATTTTGCATGCACCGAATGTAACGTGAGTATGGAGGAAATAACACCCCGAATGTTTTCCTTCAACAATCCTTACGGTGCATGCCCCGAATGTACCGGATTGGGCTCTTTTATGAGGATAGACCCTGACCTCGTGATACCGGATAAAAGACTGTCTTTGGCCGAGGGGGCAATCAGGGCGACAGGATGGAATATAGCAAATGATGAAAGCTATGCCAGAATGTATATAGATGCTCTTGCAAGACACTATAATTTCAGTGTGGATACCCCTGTGGAGAAGCTTCCGCCCCATATCCTTGACATTATACTGTATGGAACTAATGGGGAAAAAATTAAAATAGATTATGAAAGAGAAAATGAAAAAGGCTCATTTATATCAAGCTTCCAGGGAATTATAAACAGCATGGAAAGAAGATACAAAGAAACAGGTTCGGAGGTTATGAGGCAGTACTATGAGGGATTTATGAGCAATACTATCTGCCCTGTGTGCAAGGGGGCAAGGCTTAAGAAAGAAAGTCTCGCCGTTACCGTAGGAGGTAAAAATATTTATGAGGTTTGCTCCATGTCCATCGGAGAATCAAAAGAATTTTTCGCAAACCTAAACCTTACGGAAAGACAGAAGCTTATTGCCCGCCAAATACTGAAGGAAATAAATGCAAGATTGGGATTTCTTGTTGATGTGGGACTTGATTACCTCACGCTTTCAAGAGCGGCAGGAACGCTGTCGGGAGGAGAAGCTCAGAGAATCAGGCTTGCCACGCAAATCGGCTCCGGACTCATGGGAGTGATATATATCCTGGACGAGCCCAGCATCGGTCTTCACCAGAGGGATAACGACAAGCTTCTTAACAGCCTCAAGAAGATGAGGGATTTGGGAAACACCTTGCTGGTTGTGGAGCATGATGAGGATACAATGTATGCATCGGATTATATTATTGATTTGGGACCGGGTGCCGGAAGTCACGGGGGTGAAATAGTTGCCGAAGGTACTGTGGAAGAGATTAAAGAAAATCCCAATTCCATTACCGGACAGTACCTTAGTGGAAGGAAAAAAATTGAAGTTCCCCAAGAGAGAAGAAAGCCCAACGGAAAATGGCTGGAAATTATAGGGGCCAGAGAGAATAATCTTAAAAATATAAATGTAAACATACCGTTGGGAGTGTTTACGTGCATTACAGGAGTTTCGGGGTCCGGTAAGAGTTCGTTGATAAATGAAATCCTGTACAAGCGTTTGGCCAATGAGCTCAACAGAGCAAATCAAAAACCGGGAGAGCATGACGCGATAAAAGGAATTGAATATCTTGACAAGGTTATAGATATCGACCAATCGCCCATTGGCCGCACACCGAGGTCCAACCCTGCAACATACACGGGAGTGTTCGACTTTATTAGGGAAATATTTGCCGGAACCACCGAAGCCAAAACCCGGGGATACAAGTCCGGGCGTTTTAGCTTTAATATAAAGGGCGGACGTTGTGAAGCTTGTTCCGGTGACGGTATAAACAAGATTGAAATGCACTTTTTGCCGGATATTTATGTTCCCTGTGAGGTTTGCAAGGGTAAGCGTTACAACAGGGAAACCCTTGAAGTAAAATATAAAGGAAAAAATATAGCCGAGGTTTTGGATATGACTGTTGAAGAGGCCCTTGAGTTCTTCAAGAATATACCGAGGATACACAAGAAAATAGAAACATTGTATGATGTGGGCCTAGGTTATATCAAATTGGGACAGTCATCTACCACTTTATCCGGAGGAGAAGCACAAAGAGTAAAGCTTGCCACTGAGCTTTCCAGAAGAAGTACGGGAAAAACAATGTATATACTGGACGAGCCCACTACAGGGCTTCATATAGCTGACGTGCACAGGCTTATCGGTATACTTCACAGGCTGGTGGACGCGGGAAATTCCGTAGTTGTTATTGAACATAACCTTGACGTAATAAAAACTGCCGATTATATTATTGATTTGGGACCGGAAGGAGGCAGCGGCGGAGGATTGGTTGTAGCCAAGGGCACACCAGAAGAGATAGTAAAGGTAGAAGAGTCTTATACGGGACAATTTTTGAAGAAAATTTTACTATCTTAATTTGCTGTCTTAAATTGCTTAACATTTTTGTGTTTATGTTTGATTAAGATGACGATATACAACTTAAAACGCAGGTATTCCCATTTACAGCAGGTTAAATTTAATTATTAACCAAGATGGGTTTTATGGGCAATGGAATATTGTTAGACCAAATGCATAAATATGTGTTATACTTGAAACATAATAATTTTATGCAATAACACAGACAATCCGAAATTTGATTTTGAATATTATAATTATTAGATTAAAAGCAATATATTTTACCGTCAATTTAATTGGCTGAAAGGCAGCAGTTTTGATGTGTGTTTCGAGAAAAGTGAAAGGGATGATTTGACTATGATGATGTGCTCGATTTGCAAAGAAAATTTGGCAGTTGTTTTTATTACCAAGATAGTAAACGGCAAGCAAACCCAAGAGGGCTTGTGTTTTTCATGCGCAAAAAAACATGGAATTCAGCCTATTAATCAAATATTAGAGCAAACCGGTATATCCGATGAGGAAATAGATGATTTAAACAAACAGGTGGGAAGCTTTTTTGAAGAGATGGATTTTTCCAATATAAGTGATACCGATGGAGCCACAGGTGCCAATCCTTTTTTAAACCTGATAAACAAATCATTGCACAGGACAATGGACAATATGGGCCTTAAGGGTTCAAAGGATGAAGCGGAATCCGACAGCAAAGCCGAAATGGAAGACAAGGACAATAAAAGCAATACAAAAACAAAGACCCAGGATAAAAAGGCACCGAAGAAGAAAAAGTATCTTGACACTTATGGTACAAATTTGATTGTCAAAGCTAAAGAGGGAAAGATAGACCGCGTTATTGGAAGAGACCGGGAAATTGAGAGGGTAATTCAAATATTAAATAGAAGAAATAAAAACAATCCCGTTCTGATTGGTGAACCGGGTGTGGGTAAGACTGCGATTGCAGAAGGTCTTGCTGTAAGAATCATTAACAGGGATGTTCCGGCAAAGCTCTTTAACGCAGAAGTCTATGTTCTTGATCTTACCAGTATAGTAGCTGGTACCCAATTCAGAGGCCAGTTTGAAAACCGAATGAAGGGTATTATAGAGGAATGTAAGTCTTTAGGAAATATAATACTGGTTATAGATGAAATCCATAATATTATGGGAGCCGGAGAGGCCGAAGGAGCCATGAATGCCGCCAACATTTTAAAGCCTGCTCTGGCAAAGGGTGAGATACAGGTTATAGGTGCTACCACCCTTGATGAATACAGAAAGCATATTGAAAAGGATTCCGCATTGGAAAGAAGATTCCAGCCGGTGTTGGTGGAAGAGCCTTCTATTGAGGAAACCATAGAGATATTGCAAGGTATAAAGGATTACTATGAAAGCTATCACAGGGTTAAGATATCCGATGAGGTAATCCGGTCTGCGGTAATTCTTTCCGAAAGATATATTACCGACAGGTTCCTTCCCGATAAAGCAATAGATGTTTTGGATGAGGCGGGTTCAAGAGCCAATATAAAAAATGTCGGTCTTGTGGAGTTTGAAGCTCTGAAGGAGGAGCTTAAGAAAGTACAGGAAGAAAAGGAAAATGCAGTTTCGGCAGATTCCATTGAGGACTACCAGAAAGCGGCTGACCTTAAGGTTAGGGAGTGCAAACTTCTTCAACAGATAAAAGAAATTGAGCACAAGAACAAGGATATGGAATTAACCGTTGATGATGTAGCCTATGTTATAGAGTCCTGGACAAAGATTCCGGTTCAAAAGCTTACTGAGATTGAAGCAAAAAAGCTTCTCAATCTGGAAGAAAGGCTTCATAAGAGAGTCATTGGACAAAAGGAAGCTGTAAAAAGTGTTGCAAAGGCAATCAGAAGGAACAGAGCCGACTTTAAGAAGAGAAAAAAACCGGCATCCTTTATCTTTGTGGGTCCTACCGGTGTTGGTAAAACGGAGCTGGTAAGGGCGCTGGCTGTAGAGCTGTTTGAAAGTGAAGAAGCACTTATCAGGCTGGATATGTCAGAATATATGGAAAAGCATACGGTATCAAAGCTTATCGGTGCGCCTCCGGGATATGTGGGTTATGATGAAGGTGGCCAGCTTACCGAAAAAGTAAGGAGAAAGCCCTATTCTGTAATACTTTTGGATGAGATAGAGAAAGCTCACCCGGATGTGTTCAATATGCTGCTTCAAATTCTTGAGGACGGTAGGGCAACGGACAGCCATGGAAGAACAGTAAGCTTTGAAAATACGGTGTTGATAATGACATCCAACGCAGGAACCAGTCTTAAAGCGAGCAGCATAGGTTTTGCAAACGACAACTATATTGCTATGGAGAATAAAATAAAAGAAGTTTTGAAGGAAACCTTCAGACCGGAGTTTTTAAACAGAATAGATGAAATTATAGTATTTAATGAGCTTACAAAGGATGAACTTAGGCAGATAGTTGATTTGATGCTCGATGATGTCGTAAAAGAAGTGGAAAGCAAGAAAATGAGCATCAAATTTGAAGATGAGGTTCGAGAGTTTATTCTTGAAAAGGGATATGATCCCAAATACGGTGCAAGACCTCTTAGAAGGACTATTCAGAAGTATATTGAAGACGAGCTTGCCGATATGTATCTTAGGGGTTCGTTTGCGGAAGGCAGCAATATTGTAGTTGGTGTCAAGGGCGGAAGCATCGTATTTAATATAGAAGTTCCGGCGGAAAGCGCATTAGATACAGAAGACTCAACGGCAGATAGTTCAAACGCCGAATGATTGTTTTGAGATAATAACGCAAAAAGCATTTACTTTAGGGCACCTAAGTAAATGCTTTTTTATTATATAAGAATTGAGTATGAAAAAATGTGTTGAGCTCATTATCTATTATATCAGGAAAGACAATGTTTAAATATTAAATTATTGTTAAATTTTTTTATGGCCGCCAAATACAAGTTTACAATAAAAACATCAAAATGTACAATACTTGCTTGAATATTTATTGTTGTGATAAAATCGATATTATTTAGAATATAAATCTATGAAGGTGGGGAATACATATTGCCAATAAACGTAAAAAGAGCAATAATACATGTCTTGGATAAAGAGTCAAGTGAACCCATGTTGAATGAATTTGAGCTTGACATTGACGAAGATGTCCGCTATTTCCTTGAAAAACATATAACCAAAGCTTTGGGCGATGATGAATCGAGAAAGGCAGTTTTTAAAAACGGCATGAATATCATAAAAGAAGTATGCCAAAAGATGTTTACAGACAATGACTATTTTATCGAGGGCTCAAAGGAAATTGCAAGGCAGCTCTTTAAGGCCATGAAGACCAACAGCAGTATTTCATCCACGGATTTGGTTATTTGCTTGTACGAAGAAGAGGATGAAGAGAATGTGGCAATTTTAAAAATGGATTACACGGTTTCTTTTATACATGAAGTGGAGCTGGTTGAAGACAAATTCAAAATATCTATTAAAAAGCAGGATATAAGCCTCCCGGGGGTAAATCAAAGAATCCAGAAATGTGCTTTTATAAGAGCGGCACAGGATACAGGGGATTATGATTTGATTATACTGGATAATCAAATAAGTAAAAAGAACCAGGAAGAGCCGGTAGCACAGTTTTTTCTTCAGACATTTTTAGGAGCCGATTTGATTTTGGACAGTAAAACCTGCACCCGGATTTTTAAAAAGGAGACGGAGAACTGGATACGCAGCAAGGCAAAAGAAGGAGAGACATCTTTGGAGGTTGTACGGGAATTTGTGAATGATGCTATACGCAATGAAGATGAAATAGACTTGGACTCTTTTTCCAACAAGGTGTTTTCCAACAAGGTTGACTTAAGGGATGAGTATATAAGCACTATGAAGGAAAAAGGGCTTACCGGTGAAAAATTTGAAGTCGATAAAGAATGGGTGGAGAGAAAGCTTAGCAAAATCAGGCTCAAAACTGAAAGTGATATAGAAGTAGTTATTGACTATGAACAGTATAATGACAGGGAAAAGTTTGAAATTGTAAAAAATCCCGATGGTACAAGAAATATAATTATTAAAAACATAATAAGTTTAATGGAAAAGTAAGATTGTCAATTAACCGGGGGCGAGCTTGCATGAAGCGCATATTTTTGCAATTCGGTTCCGGCCTTGGGCCAATGTCCAGAAGTCTGCCGATTGCTCTGGCTTTGGCTGGGGCCGGATATGAAATCTTGCCCAATTTTACTATGGTGTTTCTTCAGTTATAATTCCTACGCATACCGAACGGGAATATAATGCAAGAATGTGTGAAAAACTGCATATTGGCAAAATGATTCCAAGAGGAGAACTAAACAGCACAAATTTGAAGTATAGTATCAATGACGTGTTGAATAATATTACTTATAAGAAAAGCATCTGTGATTGGAAAGAAAAAGTGTTTAGCGATTTCAATAATCTTGATAAAGTAGTGAAATTGGTTGATTCACTATAATTGCACATCCATGTAAAGCTTTGACCTTAACATATTTCTTGCCGTGTTACATTTCTCGATATTATACATTGCAGCAGATGAGGTTGATATAAAATATCAATAAATTTTCCTTCGAGTTATTTAGCTTGTCAGCCCCTTAAAAAAATAGCTTGGTGCGTACAAGTATTAAAGGAGTGAAAAAGCTTGCACGGGTTGTTTATAAACAAAAAGAAGAATGATACTGACGCCAATTCTATAGCACTTGTAATTAAAAAGATTCAAAACGGGGACGTAAGTCTTAAGGAAGAGTTTATTAAAGACAATGTCCCATACATTATAAGAACGATTTCAAATATACTTGGGATAGTAGTGGATGACAGAAACAGTGAGGAGTTTAGCATTGGGCTTTCGGCTTTTAATGAAGCTATTGACAGATATGATGCCGAAAAAAACGGCAATTTTTATACATATTCATTTGTCGTAATCAAGAGCCGGTTGTTTGATTTTATAAGAAGAAACAAAAAGCACAGCAATGTTTTGCCTTTTTCGTATATTGAGCAATCAACTCGAGTAGAAGATAGATTATTGTCATGTGATTCCAACGGGCAATTTGAAAAAATTGAGGTTAGGCAGGAACTGGTCAGCTTTGAGAAAAACCTGAAGGAATTCGGAATCTCATTGGAAGACTTGGTATTGTCCTCCCCAAAACATAGAGATTCGAGGCTTTTATCTATAAAAATCGCCCAAATAATTGCTGCTGATGATGAAATATTCAAAAAGTTGGTTGAAAAGAAATACATACCCATGAAAGAATTGTTGAGGCGAATAAAGGTGAACCACAAGACGATTCAGAGAAACAGGAAATTTATAATTGCTGTCAGCCTGATTTTACGAAGCAATCTATATGATCTCAAGGAGTATGTGCAGGGCTTCGAAAGGGAGGGAAAATATAATGGATAACATAGGAGTAATCATTAAGATAGAAGGAAACGAAGCCATTGTAATGACGGACAATTGCGTTTTCAAAAAAGTCCAAAAGAAAAAGGGAATGTATCTTGGACAAAAAATTCTTGTACCCGGTGATGAACCGGTGAAAAACGTAAATAAAGGTATTAAGCGGGCCTTGGCTGTCATGGCAGGTATAGCAGCCGTGTTTGTGGCAGTTTTGTCATTAATGTGGGTTAACAGAGTAAATGACATATATGCATATATTGATGTTGACATAAATCCAAGCTTAAACTTTTCAATTGACCGGAGCGGCAAGGTAAAAGCATTAAATCCGCTAAATGACGATGCGCGGGAATTAATTCGGGATACAAAGCTTCAAGGAATGCATTTTACAAAAGCACTTGTACAGGTTATTGAGCTGTCGGAAGCTAAGGGTATTATAGATGAAAATAAAACCAATTATGTGCTGGTTTGTGCTGCCCTAAACGATAATTACAATTCCAAAGATGCACAAAAAGAGCTTGAAGAGCTTTTAGGAAGTATAAAGGAGGATATTGAGAAAGATTATGGAGCTGCTATACGTACAAGAGCAGTAAAGGTACCGTTTGAATACCGGGAAATGTCAGAGAAAAATGATATATCCATGGGAAGGTATCTGGCTTACCGGAAGTTGGAGAATATGGGAGTGGATTTATCGATAGAGGAAATAAAATCATTGAGGATTGATGAGATATTAAAACAGTACAATATGGATTTTTCTGAATTGACGGAAGCCGAATATGTAAAAGCGCCGGATGAAGCTGTACCAACAGGTGAAAGCCAGGCTGCCCCGGCAATAAATGTGCCGGTATCGCCGAAAGCAACATTAGAATCAGTTGCTGAGCCGGCAAGTATGCCGATAATATCGCCGGAGCCTGAGAACTCAACACAAAAATTAACGCCAACAACATCGACACTAGCACCGACAACAAAACCGGCAACAACAACGACACCGACAACAAAACCGGCAACAACAACGACACCGACAACAAAACCGACAACAACTCCAACTCCTACACCGACGCTGAGAAATGAATATACCGGTTCAGTGCCGGCAGTAAAGGACGGCACCGGCAGAGGGCTTAGGGGAGAGTATTATAATAATATGGATTTGACCCTCTTTCAGTTTGCGCGAATTGACCCCTGTATAGACTTTGACTGGGGTGAAGGCACACCGGATGAATCTATCGGAAAGGACTCTTATTCTGTCAGATGGACCGGAAAGGTTGAACCTAGGTATTCCGAAACATACACATTTTATACCAATACCGATGATGGTGTAAGATTGTGGGTAAATGGTGTTATGCTTATTGACCAATGGAAAAGCCTGTCGGCTACTGAACACAGCGGACAAATTTATCTTGAGGCGGGAAAGAAATATGATATTAAAATGGAGTATTATCAGCATGTGCGAACTGCTTCGGCAAAGCTTATGTGGTCAAGCAATAGTCAGGAAAAGGAGATAATACCTTCAAGTCAACTGTATCCTTCTGATGAGACATTGCCTCAAAAGGCTGTAAATGGTTTAAATGCAGAGTATTTTGGGGATATGGAATTGAAAGATAAAAAAATTGGCAGAATAGACGAGAATATAAACTTTGACTGGGGAAGGGAATACCCGGTTGGTGAATTGAAAGACGGAAGGTTTTCGGTAAGATGGACGGGGAAAATAGATGCCAGATATAGCGAAGAATATACATTCTATACTCTTTCAGATGATGGGGTGAGAGTATGGATAAACAATGTGCTAATAATTGATAACTGGAAAAAACAAAGCGGCGAAGCTGAAAGCTGCGGAAAAATCGAATTAAAAGCCGGCAGGCATTATGATATTAAAATTGAGTATTATAATCATGGGGGGCCTGCATCCATCAAACTTTTATGGTCCAGTAAAAGGCAGAAGAAAGAGGTTGTACCTGCCAAATACTTGTTTGCCAATTAACGATTTTAAATTATGCATAGAGGATAATATAAAGGACGGATACGCTAATATTGGAGTATCCGTCCTGTTTTACCTTTGCTTAAGTCAGATATTAAGCAGGGATAAAATGTTGACACTTAACTAATGATTCTGTTTATTTTAATGATAATATTAAGAATTAACAGAAGGATTGAGATGATAATCATAAAAATGGAAATTACCATACCTGCAATGGCCATGCCGTTTTTCGAAGAATTTATTCCTCTGCCTGCGTAAGCAATGGACAGCGTCCCAAATATAATTCCAAACACTGGAAATAAGAAGCCTATAAGCGATATTAGTCCGAATATTAGACTAAATTTGGCATTGCCGGAGGTATCATGGGTTTTTACAAGTATAGGCCCATTTCTTGGGATGTTTTGATAATTGCCTGATCCGCCAATTTCGAATTCATTAAAGTTTTTGGTTGTTTCATTGGGCAATGGCTGCTTTAGTAGATTAATCAAGTTGTTTACTTTATCTCTTAGCATATTTTTAATTAAAGCTCCCACAAAGCCGTCTAAGTCCATTTCACCGGAATAAACGCCCGGAAGCCATGCAAATTTCAGCCATGCTTCAATTGTCAGAGTCCCATTGATATAAGTTGTTTTGATAAATTGCGGGCTGGTAAGCCAGCCGTTTCCGTGCTGCCATACGTTTTCGCCTTTATAAACGGTATATTTAAAACCTTCTTTATTCATAAAATCCTTTATGATGAAATTTACAAAATCCTCGGGTTTATTGAGAACAATATCTGTTTTGAAACGCGGCACTAAGGTTTACCCCCTTTACGATGTTTTTACGCAATTGACTATTTTTTTATATCAAACCCAATTACAAAAGTCAATATATACGATAAAGGCTTAATCTATGATACAACCCCTTTTATGATTGAATTATTCCGATGATTGGCTTTGCTCTTTTTCTACCTTTTCCTTATATTTCTTCATTATGAGGTTGTATAATGACTTGTTTACCGTACCGGTAACCTTAATATTGTTATCCTTCTGAAATTTTATTACGCTTTTTTTGAGATTGTCTTGAAATTTACCGCTGGGCCAGTCATGAAAATACCCCAGCTTTTTTAAGGCCTTCTGAACCTTTAAAACATCGGAACCTACATCTCCGCTTTTTAACTCCTTGAAAGGCCTGTTTTTTTGCACAATTGTGACTGTTGTACCGTAAGGAACTATATTGTACAACTCTCTCGCGCTTTCATTATACATTCGGATACAGCCGTGGGATGCATTTTGTTTGCCGATATACCATGGATGTTTGGTTCCGTGTATTCCGTATTGCCCCCACCCTGCGTAAGGGCGGGGAACACGAACTAAGATGTAAAAACCTAATTATTCTCTGTACCCTTTTTCCTCGGCATGGCCTAAGAGATACAGAAAAGCATAAGCAGGAATTTTATAAATGGGTATTTTCGTCTTATACGGCAATATACCGTATGAGTCTGACGTTTTTGTCACCACAATGGCTGCAAGAATTTTATCCTTTTCGCTGTTTGCCAATTCCACAATGGCATCGTCATGCTTTATTATTGGATTTTCCCGGTACTTGATTTCAACAAGAATCCTTCCGGGCGGATAATCCACTACAACATCAATTTCCTTGGGTACTTGGCCGGATTTGCGATAATAGCCTACACTTGCATGCAAGGGGTAGTAGAACGATGCCAAATGCTTGTATACTGCCGTCTCAGCCACAAGTCCCATTTCTTCGGGATTTGAGACCAAATCGTTGATATCCAGCATCAGCACTGCATTTCTGATTGCTGCGTCCGAGATATAAATTTTTGGAGCAGCCTTTAATATCATCTTGCCGGCCAATCCAACCGGCATGCTTCTGTAAATAAGGTTGGCCCTTTCAAGAAACTCAATATAACTGTCTATAGTTGCTCTTGGAGTACCGTCAAGCTCTCTGCTGATAGCGGAAGTATTTATAATATTTGAAGAATTGAAACACAGGTACAAAAACACTTTCTCCAATATTGCGGAGTTCCTTATGCTAAAAAGGCTTGGAATATCTCTTTTCAGCACCTTGTCGACCACATCCTCCCGCAGTATCCTCTGTGCTCCAAAGTCATCATCGGACAGCACAAGTTCGGGAAAACCGCCAACGGCAAGGTAACGTGTAAAGTGTTTTTGAAAAGGCTCCAAAAGGTGCATGATTTCTCTTTGTGTACCTTCACTCATTGAGGCAAGGGATGTGGGGGTTACGTCAACGTTTATGTTCGCAACATCCTTTATACCGGCTAATTTGCAATATTCATAAAACGACAATGTGGGTACGCGAATAATATTCCAACGTCCTACTCCGCTGTCGCCGGCGGCTTTTTCAATAACCGGACTGGCTGACCCTGTGGCTGTGATGTAAACATGCGGTTTGGTATCGTAAAATACCTTTAGATACAGCTCCCAATCATCTGCGTACTGGATTTCGTCAAAAAACAACCAGCATTTTTCTTCAGGATAAACATTGGTAGTGTAGATTTCCATCAGTTCCTCAACAGTGTAGAACTTTAATATCGGGTGGTCAAAAGACACATACAAAATACTCTTTGGCGGAACACCTTTGTCAAGCAAGCTTTGGATCATCTGATACATGATGGTTGTCTTTCCGACACGTCTTGCACCGGAAAGCAGCACAAATCTGCGTACGGAATTATGCTCCAGCCAGCGCATGGACTCAAAATATGCAAAGCGCTTTATGGGCTTTACCATATCATGGGGCATTGCTCCGACCCGCCACCAGGGATTATATGAATATAGCAGCTTTATAACATTTTCAACGGATGTAATAGCCATTCTCTCACCTCATTTTTTTAATATTATATTTCTATTTATCATTTTTGTCAATAAATATGCTAAATATACTTTACATATTATCAATATAAAATGCATAACAAGGTAATATGCAAATGAATCTAAAAGTTTACTATATTTAAAATTTATGCTGTTGAAAATAAAGTAATTAATTGGACTATACATGCATTTGTGGGGGCAAATTTTGAATTCTGACTTGTCCGGCGGTAATTGGACATGATTTTTTCTGCATAAGTATTTATATAGTTTTTAAAGCATGGGGTGAAATATGAAAGAAGAGCTGCGGACCCAAAAATCAGATAAAAATGATAAAAATATTGAAATGATATCCTATTATGATGAAAACGGAAAATCAATTAATGAACTCATGCAGGAATTAATCGGGTTTTTGTTACCGACTTAAGGTTTATTGATGACGGTTTTTCTTATTCGAATAATGCCATCAAATTTATAGATATTCATAAAAAGAGCTCGGATGGGGGCAAAGGCATGTTGGCTAGAATAGACAACTATAAAAAAGGCGAAGACAGGGCTTTTAAAGTTGGTCTCTATTTAAGGCTCTCAAGAGAAGATGACAACTACAGCCTATCGGAAAGTATAGTCAATCAAAAAAATTACCTTACTGATTATGTGCTTGAAAAAGGGTGGACTCTGGTTGATACTTATGTTGATGACGGTTATACCGGTACCAACTTTGACAGGCCTGGATTTAACAGGCTTCTTAGGGATATTGAAGACAAAAAAATTAATCTTGTAATTACAAAGGATTTGAGCAGGCTCGGACGTGATTATATAAAAACCGGCTATTATCTCGAACAGTATTTTCCTGACCGTGGAGTACGCTATATTGCTGTAAATGACGGTATTGACACCTTCGCAGACAACAACTCCAACAACGATATGTCACCTTTTAAAAGTGTGATGAATGATATGTATGCAAAAGATATCAGCAAAAAAGTCAGGACCACATTGGATAGCAAAAGGGCAAACGGGAAGTTTGTAGGAGCTTTTGCACCGTATGGATATATGAAGAGCTTGCAGGATAAAAACAAACTGGTAATAGATCCGGAGACGGCGCCAATAATAAGACAGATATTTGAGCTCTATGTAAAAGGGTACGGATATACTAAAATAGCAAATATTTTAAATGACGAAGGTATTTTGCCGCCCGGATTGTATAAATACAAAAACAGCAATTACAAAAATCCAAAATCAAAACATTGCTTGTGGACTCCCGAAACCGTCAGCAAGATTCTTTTGAATCCTACTTACGCCGGCAATTTGGCTCAAAGCAAGTACCGCAAAATTAACTACAAGCTAAAAAAGTTGAGGACTGTACCGCGTCAGGAATGGGTGGTTGTTGAAAACACTCATGAACCCATTGTTGATATTGACACTTTCAGGCTTGTGCAAGAAATGATGAGAAAGAAGGTGGCCGTTAACAGCTTATCTTCGCAAACGGAGCACTTGCTTTCAGGATTTATATTCTGCGGTGACTGTGGAGAAAGAATGACTTTCACGGCAACCAAAAAGGGAAATGTCTACGTAATATGCTCAAAATATAAAAGGTTAAAAAGATGCACCAGACATTCCTTTTTAGAATCGGAACTTGAGTTTCATATCCTAAACGAGCTTCGAAAAATAGTGGCATTTTCAATCGATTGTGAAAAGCTTGTAAAGGCGGCAAGCAGCAAGGCCGTTAAGACAAAGAAGAATGATATTCTGAGCGAAATTGACCGTAATGAAAAAAGACTTAAGGAGATAAAAAGAGCTATAAAGTCTCTATATGAAGACAAGTTAAAAGGGGTTTTGACGGAAGAGGACTTTGTGGAGCTTTCAAGAGAATACGGAAAAGAAAGAGAAAAGCTTTTGGAGCGGCTTTCTCAATTGAATGCAAAAATAGTTTCCGATACCGAAACGGAAAGTGAAAAAGAAGCATTGATAAAACAGGTAAAAGATTTTATTGGTTTTAAAGAGCCGAATAGAGCCATTCTTTCAAAATTGATTGAGAAGATTGAGATTTTTGAAAACAAAAGGGTTGCAGTGTATTATAAATTTAAAAAACCGGAAGAAATGAGATGATGTTCCGAAATACTACGTAGGGCAGGGGACGTTAAGCCCCATCCAAGAACCTCCGAAGCTGCCTCCCCAATCGGATTTGCTTATTATTTTCCAAGTGCCTTCGGGGGAAGGGGTTTCGGGTTTTCCGCCCGACACCATGTAGGTTTTTATAAGCGCTCCGTCTTTATATAAATACAGTTTGAGCTCATCAAGATTTATATATATGTAGTAGCCTTTGGTGACCACACTAGTATCTTCAGCTTCCATTGGTATATCGTCGATGCTCGTATAAAGCAAATTTTCAGAAGGATGATGGTCGTCCAGAATCAATATATTGGTCCATACACCATGAAATACAAATATAAGTATTAACAGTGCCGATAAAAGCAGAGCTTTTTTCTTCAAGTGAACCACCAAGTATTTTGCTGACTGCTAAATTATATGATTATACTACTTGGCCTATAATAATTTGGCTTAAAAAAACCGATAAATAAATATATGAAATGCAGAAAAACGGGTTGTATATTTTATGGCAGGAATGATAAAATTCAATTTGATACAATTTTTCAGGGGGAAAAAATATGTCAAATGCCATAAGAGATCAAATAGTAAAAGTGTCAAAGCTAATGTATGAGAAAGGAATGGTAAACGCTTTTGCAGGTAACTTGTCCGTTCGGGACGGCGACAATGTTTATATTACACCCAGCGGTATATGCAAAGGTTTTTTAAATGAAGACATGATTGTAAAAACCGACATGAACGGAAATGTATTGGAAGGGATGTACATGCCTTCTTCAGAAATAAAGCTTCATCTTGAGGCATACAGGAGAAGGAAGGATGTATACTCCGTGGTACACGCTCATCCTCCTTATACTACTGCATATGCAGTTGCCAACAAACCTATTGAATCAAAAGCTTGTGCTGAAATGGTAATTTTTTTTGGTAAGATACCTGTTGCAGCATACGGTACCCCATCGACAGATGAAATATTTAGTGGTGTCAAAGAATATATTAATGAGTACGATGTTATCCTTCTTGCAAATCATGGAATAGTGTCAGTCGGAAGAGATGTTTTCGATGCATATTTCAAGCTTGAAGCGGCGGAGGATATAGCAAAAACATTGATTTTGTCGCGGCTTTTAGGAGGCGAAAAAGACTTGCCGAAGAACAAGCTAAAGGAGCTTGATGACATGAGAAAAAGACGCAAAAATGAAGTTTATTAGTCAGAAGCTAAGTTTGCAGTTAAAAAAATAAAATTGGGAGTGGTAGTATGCGTTTTTTTAGTGATTTGGTAATTGGCTTGGACCCGGTAGGATTGGCAATTCTGTTTATTATTGCAGTAATCTTTCTGTTCTCCCTGGCCATTAATTTGTTTACTCGCAGAAAGTATTTTGAGATATATAATGATTTGGAGAAAAATTGCAATACGAAAAATGCGAAGTTTAAAACCAGTTTTTTGAATGAAGTAGTTGAAACATATAAGAAGGTATCAATCGGCAAGTATAATGATGTTAATACCCGGGCAATAATTGAAAACTCTTTCAACAGGCAATTAAAGCCTTTGCTGGTGTGCGAAAAATTTGTCAAATATACAGTTCTAATACTTGTCACTTTAGGACTTTTGGGTACATTTTGGGGCCTGAGATTCGCAGTTAATGAGTTTTCGGAAGGATTTAATGCCATTACACAACCGGGGGCTTTGGCGGATTCTGCTTTTTCCGGCAATTTTCTTAGTGACCTGATGCCTTTGATGCAAGGAATGGGATTTGCCTTTACTACAAGCTTTTTCGGTACGGCTTGTGCTGTTTTGTTTGCTTTGATAAATATTGTGATAAATGCAGGGGAAGCACGCAAAACATTGATGGTGAGTATTGAAGAATACCTTGACAATACAGTGTCTTGTGAAATTGAAAAGGATAAGGAGACAGAATACACCATGATGAATAAGATACTTAAAGAAACCTTTGATGAGTTTGGTGAGAAAATAGAGAAATCTCTTCAGCAAACAACCGAAGCTTTTGGTCAAAAGCTTACCACTGTAGCAATGGAAGTGGAGATAACTTCAAAAACCTTGGACAATACTGTGGATAAATTTGACCAGGCACTCAAAAACTTTGCCGAAAGTATGAAGGATTTTACAGGTTTTAATGAAAACTTAAAGGCCAATATTGAGAAAATGGATGAAAGCTTTGCGAAGGTTGCAGAGGCGCTTAAGGATACATCTAACATAATTAAAGATACGTCGAAGATTGTTGCTGACAACTATAATTCTGTAGAGAGATTTTCAAAGAACATTGAGAGTACGGCAGAGGTAGTGGCAGGTTACAACAGAAAAATAGTCGAGGACATCGGCAATATTGCAGAGGAAGTAAAGGCTTCTGTTTCATCCATCAGGAAGCTTGGTGAGGCCATAAAGAATGACCTTGTTGTAAGGACAGATGAGTTAAAGGAGTATCAGGAAAAATTCAATAATCTGACATCAAGACTTGATAATGAGATTAATCTTTTAGGACAGAAGACAGCGGAAGCATTTTCAAAGTCTCTTGATGAAAACAGCCAGGCTGTGACAGATAAGGTTGTCAATTACGTGGATGATGTTATGAAGGAAGTTATGGAAATTATAGATGAATTAAAGGAAAATGAAAAGATTTTTGCAAAGACAATAGTTATGCTTCCCGAGCAGGTTACTGCATACAACGAAACTGCCGCGGCACAGATGAGCAAGCAGCTTGACGAGGTAAAAAGACTGTTTAGAAAATTTGAATGATTGGTACAATTCATATTAGAATAATGGAATGAATGCAAACAGATGATAGAGGATGACTGTTTAGGGATTGGATAAAATGTTGAATGCCGAATAGGATGGATAAAGTATGAAAAAAAGGTTGGATAATAAAATCGACATTAGAATATCGAAATATGAAAAGTATGTTAAAAAGCATCCTAAAAAGGCCTACGGGTATTATTGCATTGGTAATTTGCATATGGAGGCCGGTAATTACAAGCTTGCAGAAAAGTATTTTAAGAAGTCTCTTGAAGTTGACGGCAATTACACCCTTTCGATTATAGGGTTGATAGAGGCTTATGTGTTTGGAAGAAAGTTTCTCAAAGCTATTTATTTGTTCAGCCAGAATCGTCAGAAAATTATTGACAAATATATTTACAGGGTTAAGCTGGTACGGGGAGTAACTTCCTTTTACAGCAAAACCGATTTGTTTAGAACCGAAGAAAAAGACTTCCTCTCCGAATTTTTCTTGAAACGTTCAATGCGTTCTGTTAAGAAGTTGGTGGACAGTGAGTCAAACAATATTGTTTTAAAGCTTATTCTATGCATGTACTGTTTGCATACCAAAGAAAAGAGCTTCTACATTATCCAAATGTTCAAAACATGCATTTACTGGGACGGGCTGGAGGATACTTTCAGATGGGCGCTGATTAACCGATTGTCTCAAGAGGGAGAAAAGCTTTATTATGATATCAACATTGCAAGGAAGTTTACAACAGTTCCCGATGCAAGCTGCTCTGACGAATATGTTGATATGATTTTCAGTTCGGCGCTGGACAAAGGGAACGGCGGTATAATAGCAGATATTTACGATTCTGCCGGCAAATACAATAAAAAAATATCTCCCCGCTTGATGTGGAGGTATATTCAATGGAGCATGCAGAATTCGTTTTACGATCCGTCGGTTTTTGACTGCTGCAATAAGCTTGTGAAAATGGGATGGATGGATAATGTTATTGCAAATACAATGCTCAAATTCAAGGAGAAGAATGCCGCAAAGCTTGGGGAGGAAAACGAAAGGACATTAAGGCTTTTCGGTTATATGAATTAAGAAGTGAGCTATTCTTCTGCTTTTTGCTTGATTTTTTCCACTATGTCAAGATGCTCCTGTTTGCCCAATATATTCTCCGGGTCGACGGAGCTTTCATTATTTCCAAGTATGTTTCTTTCAAGCTTTACCGTAAAGATTCTTTTCAGAGATTCATTGAGCCTTTCTTCAGTTATTTCACCGTTTTTTACCGCTTCAAGGATGCCGTTATAGGCTTCTTCCAGGGATTCGGGCATGAGTATAATGTCTGCTCCCGCTTTAAAGGCCATGACTGCAGCTTCTGCAGAAGACCAGTAGCTGCTGATTGCCTTCATTTCCATAGCATCGGTTATGATAAGCTTTTCGTGCTTGAGTTCATTTCTTAAAACTCCCGTAAGGATTTCTTCGGACAAAGTTGCAGGCAGGCCATTACCGGTAATGTTGGGAAGTTTAATATGGGCCGTCATGACTCCGTCGGCTCCGGACAGTATGCCCTTCTCAAAGGGGATCAATTCTATTTGGCGTAGTCTTTCGATGTCATGGGTGATTACCACTTGCCCAAGATGCGAATCGTATGAGGTGTCGCCGTGACCGGGAAAGTGCTTTAACACTGTACATACATTCTGCTCTTGCATACCCCTGGACATTTCCTGTACCATTACGGCAACCTTGTAAGGGTCGGAACCGAAAGACCTGTCTCCGATGACAGGATTGTCCGGATTGGTATTTACATCGGCCACCGGTGCGAAATTCATGTTAAAGCCAAGGGAGGACAACTCCGTACCGAGTATTTTACCTGCCTGATACGCAAGCTCCGGATCGTTGGCAAGACCTATTGTGTAGGCGGAGGGTATTTGGGTGGAATGCATTTTTGCGTTGTTTCCAATCCTTGCTATTCGCCCGCCTTCTTCATCAACGGCAATGAACATGGGAATCTTGCTTACTTCCTGCATATCCCGAATAAGTTTTTGGGTCTGAGGTATAGTGTCTATATTTTCGCTAAACAGTATTACACCGCCGGGATTAAATTTCTGAATCTGATTTTTTGTAGAATTGTTCATTACCTTTAAGGGCTGCGATAATTTGCTTTTTCTAAAGGCAACAATGAAAATTTGTCCAACCTTTTCTTCTAAAATCATGGAATTTATCAAATCATCCACTATTTTTGACTGTTGGTTCTCAAAAGCCTCCGCTGATGGTAGAGGAGTTGGAGAAGGAGATGCGGTTGATGTTATTCGTGGGCTGCTGGCCGGCGGCAGAGTGTTGGTATTGCCGTTGCAGCCGGCATAAACTGCAATTAGCAGTAAAGTCATTATTGGAATTTTGATTCTTTTTCTCATTATGTCTCATCCTAACAATTTCTTTTATTTGTATTGTACCAAATAATTATGGTTTTTTTCAAATTCATTTAAACAAGGTTTTACATAATTTTAAATGTAAAATATAATGTATGTAATCTATTTGGGCACAAAATAACTGACAAAGGAAGTGGTTAATGGTTCTGCTTGTATTCTTTAGGTGTTTAAAGCAAAATATAACAGGAGGATATTTAAATGAGAAAATACGGATTATTACTGCTAATTTTTTTATCTGTTATTATTACTATTGCTTTTGGAATGATCTCTGCAGGCGCTGAATCATTATATGGTGACTTGAATGCAAATGGTTCAATTGAATCAACCGATCTAATGATAATGAAGAGAGCACTGCTAAAAAGCTTAACTATTGATGATATTGCGGTTGCTGACTTGGATGGTAACGGTGCAGTAAGTTCGACCGATTTTATGCTTTTAAAAAGGTATTTACTCAAGATGATAAATCAATTTCCGGTTGAAAGCTCGGAACCGGCGATAACACCAACTCCTACTCCGGCAGTCACACCAACTCCTACAGAAGTCAATGAAGAATCTTTTATGTTCAAGATTAGAACTACAAAGGATAATGAAGTATATGGATTTCCTATCATATCTTTTTCAGAGACTTATAATATAGTAGTGTACTGGGGCGATGGCTCAACAAGCACAATAACTGATTATTCCTCAAGAGAGCATAAATATCAATCGGCGGGTATATTCACAATAAAAGTAATTTCCTTTGATTTTATGCCGCTTCGCTTCAAAAAAGATAAAAACCTGATTGAAGTGCTTACACCTTTACCCGATATTGGGACTAACAACTTTTATGAATTCTTTTCGGATTGCAGTAACTTGACAAATATACCGGAAGGACTGTTTGATAATAATATTTATGTCACTAATTTTAGATGGTGTTTTGCAAATTGCAGTAGCTTAACGGAAATCCCAAAAGGCCTGTTTGATAATAATGTTAATGTTACGGATTTTAATTCATGTTTTAGAGATTGTGAAAACTTGGTTGAAATCCCTGAGGGACTGTTTGATAATAATCTTAGTGTTACTGACTTTGCAAGCTGTTTTTGGGGGTGTAAAAACTTAACGGGTTTGGCACCGGATTTATGGATGCGTTCAAATGTAAAATACAGCAATTCATGCTTTTATGGATGTACTAAACTATCCAACTACGATGAAATTCCGGGTGGCTGGAGATAATAATTGCGCGTGAAAAATGCAATAAAAATGGTATGGGCAGTATTTTTGCTGTTCATACCATTTTTAATTTGTAAAATCAAATACCCAAACGATATTCGGCTCCAGATTTAATAGGACTTTACAAAATTTTGAATCAAAAATATAATTAATGCTGTAAGTTTATTTTTATTAAATAACCTATAGTGGAAATCAATGAGCAGTACGGCTGATTATGCAAAAAGATGAAATGAAAAGAGTCAAATTATTTTCTAAGTGGGGGTTTTTATGAAAAGAAGCTATAAAAGACTGTTTTGCGGTATTTTGTGCTTTTTAGTTGTACTTGCAAATGGAGCTATTCCGAATTGGGGAGATACTCTATTTGGTATTTTGGGAGGACAAGTATTTGCAGCAAGCGATGATGAAAATGCCTTTTACAAAATTTCAGGCTATGTTGAGCCGGACTTTGCATATAAGAATTCTGATTTAAAATCGGGTTTTGTGGTGGAATTGGTTGGATATGACAAGAGAGCTTTATCGGATTCACAGGGTTATTTTGAAATTAAAGATGTTCCTGTAAATTATTCGGGATATACTGTGAAAATAAGCAAGGCCAGTTATTTGTGCAGGATTATTGAAAATGTCAAAGTAACATATGATACACAGTTGGGTTCGGAGAGCGAACCGATAAAAATGTGGGCTGGAGATATGATGATTGAGGGAGTTCAAGACAATGTAATCAATATTATGGACATTCTCCAGTTCATAGATTGCTTTAACACTACATCGGAAGGCACGGGCTATGAGGCTGGTTCGGATATAAACAAAGACGGCATAATAAATATGGAAGATGTTATGATAGTAGTGAGTAATTTCGGTAAAGTTTCGTCAGATTACCCAAGTGTTCCGGTGGAAAAAATCTATGATGCCAAGTTCATATTTAAGATTAAAACAACCAAGAATGGCGAAGTATACAGATTTCCAGTTGAGTTTAATGGTTTAATCGGTATTGAAAATATAGTAGTTGATTGGGGAGACGGTACAACGAGCCGAATAACTAATAATTCCACAAGAGAACATAAGTACGACGCGGCAGGTATATATACAATAAAAGTAGTTGATTATAATACTTTGCCATTTAATTTTAGAAATGATACAAACCTGTTTGAAATAATTACCCCTCTACCTGAAAAATACTACTACTTTGAAAGTTTTTTTCAGGGATGTACCAACCTAACAAGAATTCCTGAAGGACTGTTTGATAATAACCTATATAGTACTGAGATATTTAATTCGTGTTTTAGCGGATGCAAGAGCTTGAAAGAAATCCCCGAAGGGCTGTTTGAAAATAATGATAAAATTACCGAGTTTGTTCATACTTTTAGTGAGTGCATCAGCTTAACTAAGCTTCCTGAAGGATTATTCCAAAATAATGTTAATGCTATCGACTTTTCTTACGCTTTTAGTGGTTGCGAGAGCCTAACGGAAATTCCTGAAGGATTGTTTGAAAATAATGTTAATGCTATCGACTTCTATTTTACTTTTAGTGATTGCAGCAGCTTAACAAAAATTCCCGAACGCCTCTTTGAGAATAATGAGAATGCATATGGTTTTATTGGCATCTTTTCGAATTGCAGCAGCTTGACAGAAATACCTGAAGGACTGTTTAAAAATATCAAGGCATCAAGTTTTGCTCTCTGTTTCCAGGGTTGCATCAGCTTAACGAGGATTCCGGAAGGGCTCTTTAAAAATAATACAAATGCAGAAGAATTTTATGGTTGCTTTAGTTTTTGCTCCAAATTAAAAGAGATTCCCAAAGGCCTATTTAATAATAATATTAATGCAGAAGACTTTAGTGATTGCTTTTTTGGGTGTGATAATTTAACGGAAATTCCTGAGGAACTTTTTGAAAATAATATTAATGCAAAATTTTTTGCTAGTACCTTTAGTGGTTGTGAGAGTTTAACGGAAATCCCCGAAGGGCTGTTTAAAAATAATATTAATGCCACAAATTTTGCCTACTGTTTTGAGGACTGCAGAAGCATAAGAGAAATTCCTGAAAGGCTGTTTGAGAATAATATTAAAGCATTATCGTTTACAGGTTGTTTTTTGAATTGTGGCGGCGTAACAGAAATTCCAGGGGGGCTGTTTAAAAATAATATTAATGCAAAATGGTTTAATGGTTGTTTTTCGGGATGTGGTAACTTGACGAGAATCCCCGAGGGACTGTTTAAGAATAATATTAATGCGGCAGGATTTAGTAACTGTTTTTCAAATTGTAAAAGAATAGTAGAAATCCCCGAAGGTCTGTTTGAAAATAATATTAATGCAACTGACTTCAGTGGCTGTTTTGCGGGTTGTGAAAGCCTGACGGAAATTCCCGAAGCACTGTTTAAAAATAATACTTTTACAACTAGCTTCAGCAGATGTTTTGCGCATTGCGAGGGCATAACGGAAATTCCCGAAAGGTTGTTTGAGAATAATGTTAATGTTACTAACTTTAGTAATTGCTTTTTAAACTGTAAGAACTTAATGGGCCCTGCACCGGCTTTGTGGATGAACTCAAATGTTAAAACATCATCTTCCTGTTTTAGAGGATGTACTAAACTATCGAACTACGACGAGATTCCGGATAGCTGGAAATAACTTTCTTGTGTAACTTTAATTATGAAAGTTTCTGCTAAAATACCTTGACATGGGGGAAGGTTTTAATTATTATTTTCTTAAGACAATAATAAGATACAAGCGATGATCAGGAGGAGTAAGCAGCAACGGCTTAATAGAGAGGGGAAATCGGCGGCTGAAAGTTTCCCTTAAGTATCGAGCTGACGAAGGTAGCCTGGGAGTTCTGGAGTTGAAAGGATAAAGCTTTAATAGTTGAAGCTTGTCTTAGTAGATTTCAGCGGTACAGAGCCGTTATTTCGAAGCTTTATAGGGACTTTTCTGTCCTTATGAAGGCTGAGATGCCCGTAAATTATGGGAATTTTGGTGGTAACGCGGAGAGAGAGTCTTCCGTCCAATTGTTGGATGGAAGGCTTTTTTAGTATAGTATTGAGAATTTTGCCAAGGAGAGAGTGGTAAATGATTTTTTTAAAAGTATTGATGCTGTTATCTCTTGTAGCCGGTTTTGCAACTGTGTTTGCCGCAAAAGCCATTGTTGAAAAATTTAAACTTAATGAAAAAGCAAAATGTGATTTTGAAGATGAGATAACTGAAGAAGAAGCTGAAAAATACAAATTTGACAAAGCAGTGCTTAGTGTGAAAATGACAGGAATGCTGATAGCATTTCCAGGCTTGATATTGTTACTAATTATTTACAGATAAATTTGTAAGTTAATCCTTAAATAAGCGAGTGGAGGTTTTTGTATGTGTGAAAAGAAGAATATTGCCAAAACATATGACCCGAAACAGGTTGAAGACAGGTTATATGCGGAGTGGATGGAGAAAGGCTATTTTCATGCGGAAATAGACAAAGAAAAAAAGCCTTTTACCATTGTTATTCCGCCGCCAAACATTACAGGGCAGCTTCATATGGGGCATGCTTTAGATGAAACTCTTCAAGACATCCTTATAAGATGGAAGAGAATGCAAGGATTTTGTACCCTTTGGCTTCCGGGTACTGACCATGCCAGCATAGCCACAGAGGCAAAAATAGTTGAGGCTATGGCAAAAGAGGGCATTACAAAAGAGGACATTGGAAGAGAAAAGTTCTTGGAGAGAGCTTGGGACTGGAAAAAGCATTATGGAGGAAGGATTGTTGAACAGCTTAAAAAGCTTGGAAGCTCGTGTGACTGGGACAGGGAAAGATTCACTATGGATGAAGGTCTTTCAAGGGCTGTAATAGAGGTTTTTGTAAGGCTTTACAACAAAGGCCTCATATACAGAGGTGAAAGAATTATAAACTGGTGCCCGAAGTGCAACACATCCATATCCGATGCAGAGGTTGAATATGAAGAAAAAGCGGGGCATTTCTGGCATATAAAATATTCTGTAAAGGACAGCAATGAGTATGTTATTGTTGCCACCACAAGGCCTGAAACCATGCTGGGTGATACCGCTGTTGCCGTACATCCCGATGACGAAAGGTATAAACATCTTATAGGTAAAACGGTTATTCTACCTCTTATGAACAGGGAAATACCGGTTATAGCCGACGAGTATGTTGAAAAGGATTTCGGAACGGGAGTTGTTAAAATAACCCCTGCTCATGACCCCAATGACTTTGAAGTAGGGCTTAGGCACAACCTTCCTCAAATAAGGGTTATGAATGATGACGCAACAATGAATGATCTGGCAGGACAGTATAAAGGTATGGACAGATATGAGGCCAGAAAGCAGATTGTAAAGGATTTGGAAGAACTGGGCCTGTTATTTAAGATTGAAGACCATACTCATAATGTAGGTACCTGCTATAGATGTTCCACAGTAATTGAGCCTTTAATCTCAAAACAGTGGTTTGTTAAGATGAAGCCTTTGGCAGAACCTGCTATAGAAGTGGTTAAAAACGGAACAATCAAATTTGTACCAGAAAGATTCTCAAAAATATATTTCAACTGGATGGAAAACATTCAGGATTGGTGTATTTCAAGACAGCTTTGGTGGGGGCACAGAATACCGGCGTACTACTGTCAGGAATGCGGTTATATGATGGTGGAAAGCGAAATGCCCGATGTTTGTCCGAAGTGCGGAAGCTCAAGGATTGAGCAGGATCCTGACACCCTTGATACATGGTTCAGCTCGGCACTGTGGCCTTTCTCAACCCTCGGATGGCCGGATGAGACAGAGGATTTGAAGTATTTCTACCCAACCGATGTTCTTGTTACGGGATACGATATTATATTCTTCTGGGTTGCAAGAATGATATTCTCAGGATTGGAGCATATGGGTAAAGAGCCCTTCAGACATGTGTTTATACATGGTATTGTAAGGGATGCACAGGGAAGAAAGATGAGCAAATCCCTGGGCAACGGCATTGATCCTCTGGAGATAATTGATAAGTACGGTACCGATGCATTGAGGTTTGCTCTTACGATAGGAACTTCTCCGGGAAATGATTTGAGATTCTCGGATGAAAAGGTTGAATCCAGCAGGAACTTTGCAAACAAGATATGGAATGCATCAAGATTTGTACTGATGAACTTTGATGACAACCTTGATTTTTCAAAGGTTGATGCCAATAAGTTTACTACTTCCGACAAATGGATACTCAGCAGGGTAAACAGCCTCACCAAAGAAGTTACCGAAAACATGGATAAGTATGAGCTGGGTATCGCTTTGCAGAAAGTTTATGAATTCATCTGGGAAGAGTTCTGTGACTGGTATATTGAGCTTGTAAAACCAAGACTTTATGACAAGGATGATGAAACAAGACTGGAAGCCCAGTATGTTTTAAACTATGTTTTGGGTACTTCCATGAAGCTCTTGCATCCGTATATGCCGTTTATTACAGAGGAAATCTACCGTCATTTGGTTGTAGAGGATGAAAGCATCATGATTTCAAAATGGCCGGTTTACAGGGAAGATTATAATTTCTCTGAGGAAGAAAAGAAGATGAGCCTTATCATGGATGCTATAAAGAATATCAGAAATATCAGGGCAGAGATGAATGTTCCTCCTTCAAGGAAGGCAAAAACGATATTTGTTGCGCCAAATAGCACCGAACAGGAAACATTGAAGGAAGGGGCAGTATTCTTTGAAAGGCTTGCATCAAGTTCGGAGGTTGTGATACAATCCGATAAGTCCGGAATTCCTTCCAATGCCGTAGCTTCGATATTGGCAGGGGTAGAAATATTCCTTCCGCTGGAAGACCTCATTGACATTGATAAAGAAATTGAAAGACTTGAAAAAGAACTGTCAAATCTCCAAAAAGAATTGGACAGGGTAAACAGTAAGCTTGCAAATGAAGGGTTTATCTCAAAAGCTCCGCCAAAAGTGGTTGAAGAAGAGAAGAGCAAGAGGGAAAAGTATCAGCAGATGTATGAGAAAGTAGCGGAAAGACTAAAGGGATTGAAAAAATAAAGGTAAACGAAAAATCTAAATTTTCAAGGTGATTTTATGAAAAACGGTTTTTATAGAGTAGGAGCGGCTGTACCCAAATTGAAAGTGGGCGGCTGCAGGTACAATTCCGATGAAATAATCGGCCTTGTTAGAAAAGGAGACAAGGAAGGCATACAAATATTGGTTTTTCCTGAGCTGTCTATAACAGGGTATACATGTGCTGACTTGTTCCACCAAGAGGCTTTGCTTGAGGATGCCAAGGTGCAGTTGAGAAGGATTCTGGAGGAGACAAAAAACTCCTCCTGTGTATCCTTGATTGGCATACCATTAAGTATTGACAATCAGCTTTTTAACTGTGCTGTCGTAATCCAAAAAGGAAGGATACTTGGAGTTGTTCCAAAGACATATGTTCCAAACTATAGTGAGTTTTACGAGCAGAGATGGTTTGCTTCTGGCAAGAACGCTTTAAGGGATTCAATCAGGCTTTGCGGACAGGAAGTACCCTTTGGAGATGATTTGCTTTTTGAGGATGAAAAAGGGGAAATGTGCTTTGGAATTGAGATTTGTGAAGACTTATGGGTGCCTGTCCCCCCAAGCTCTTTTCAGGCAATGGCCGGGGCACTGATTATTTTTAATCTGTCCGCCAGCAATGAAATCGTAGGTAAGTGCGATTATAGGAAGGAATTGGTAAGACAGCAATCGGCAAGGTGCATGGCAGGCTATGCTTACACCTCTTCCGGTGTGGATGAATCGACAACCGATGTGGTTTTCGGAGGTCATGCAATGATTTTCGAAAACGGAAGTCTTCTTTGCGAATCGGAAAGGTTTTTAATTGACGAACAACTTATTTTCTCCGAGATTGATATAATGAAGCTGATGAACGACAGAAGGAAAAATACCAGCTTTATGGAGCTATGGAAGGATAACGGCAAGAAGTTTCGAAAGGTGAAATTTGAAATTGAGGAATCTGAAGCAGAAGCCATAACGAGATATGTAACGCCGCATCCTTTTGTACCTTCTGATGCAAGCAGCCGAGACCAAAGATGCAGCGAGATTTTTGCAATTCAAACATCGGCTTTGGCAAAGAGAATGAGGCATACAGGGCTTAAGCGCGCCGTTATAGGTATATCGGGAGGCCTTGATTCCACTTTGGCGCTTTTGGTAACTGCGAAAGCCTTTGACTTGCTTAATATCCCGAGGAAGAATATTTTGGCAATTACCATGCCGGGATTTGGAACTACTAATGTGACTTATACCAATGCCATGGATTTCATGAAGTCGATGGACGTGGAAATAAGGGAGATTAATATAAAGGACGCATGTCTTCAGCATTTTAAGGATATCGGTCACGACCCTGCCATACATGACGTGACTTATGAGAATGTCCAGGCAAGGGAACGTACCCAGATATTAATGGATATTGCCAATAAGGAAGGCGGACTTGTAATCGGAACCGGTGACCTTTCGGAGTTGGCATTGGGCTGGTGCACCTATAACGGGGATCATATGTCCATGTATGCGGTAAACGCCAGCATTCCCAAGACATTGGTGAGTTTTCTCGTAAGATGGGTTGCAGACAATATGCTGGAAAGCAAAGCAAAGGAAGTATTGTACAGAATACTTGACACGCCTATATCTCCCGAGCTTCTTCCACCCGATGCAAAGGGTGAGATAAATCAAAAGACAGAAGATATTATAGGGCCTTATGAACTTCATGATTTCTTTATGTATCACATGTTGAGGTACGGCGCAGCACCGGGCAAAATATTGATTCTTGCGAAGAAAGCTTTTGCGGGCAAATACCCGGAGGATGTTATAAAGAAATGGTTGAAGGTATTTGTAAAGCGGTTTTTCAGCCAACAGTTTAAAAGGTCATGCTTGCCTGACGGACCGAAAGTCGGTTCAATCAGCCTTTCACCCAGAGGAGATTGGCGTATGCCCAGCGATGCTGTTGCAGACTCATGGTTGGCTGAATTGGAAGGATAATAAAACAAGAGGGTTTGACACCCTCTTATTTTATTATCATGTTATATTATTCTGTTGTCATAAAAGGTTACACTACATCTTTAAATTTGGAATGAAGGAGATTGATATCTCTGTAAGCAATATTGTTTTTCGCACTCTTTTTATTCTGATTTTTTTTCGTCTTCACAAGATGCAATACCCTTAAGCCTGCTATAGCTCCGATAATTCCTGCTACTATTCCGATAAGCAGTCCTATCAGAATTCCAAGACATAAGGTTAATACAAAATTCATATCTTATCACCATTTATCATTAGTATATTTTTGTGTAAAGCAAATTTGAACATATATTTCTATAATAAACTTTACAATATTTTGATTTAAAAATCAATCCCGATTTTATAGGAAAAAAAGCACTTATGGCAAAAAATGCTGTAAAAATGTAGAATTATGGCTGTTTTTCTTGCGGTTCAATATAAAAATGTATATAAAACGACTGTGGAGTAATTATAAAATAAGAAAAAATATCGAAGATTTCGTACTGTTAAGAGGGTCTAGCCCAGGAATTTGAGGCAAGATACGCTTTTTAAAAATAAGAAAAATTTTTTCGCAAAGAAAATAAAAAAACACTTGACATTTATGTTATTCTGTCTTAGAATATCGTTGTGCCTTTTTTGAGGCAGTTAATACGGTGGGTATAGCTCAGTTGGTTAGAGCGCCAGATTGTGGCTCTGGAGGTCGTGGGTTCGACTCCCACTATTCACCCCACTTATACAGGGATGTAGCCAAGCGGGAAGGCACCAGACTTTGACTCTGGCATTTCGTAGGTTCGAATCCTGCCATCCCTGCCATATAAGGGCCATTAGCTCAGTTGGCAGAGCACATGACTTTTAATCATGGTGTCCCGCGTTCGAGTCGCGGATGGCTCACCAAATAAATGAAAGACCTTGTATAGTATTTTATACAAGGTCTTTTCTCATATGAAAATAAACTCTCAATACAATATGAAAAACATTTAAAGTAAATAAAATATATAGTTGAAAAAAAATTATATTAAGTGTAATATATAATAGTCAGTAAAAGGAAAGTGTGGATATGCACGTACTAAAAAACTTAAAAGACCAGCTAATTAAAGTCAAGAGTTTTTAAGAAAAAATTTTAAGAATTTTCTAAAACTCCTGACAGCGAAAAAAGGCACAACGACAAGACCACCTAAGATTAGTAGACATAAAATAGCTGGCCTGAAATAGTAAATTGATCTTTGAAAACTAAACATCGAGTACAAGTACTACTAAGCTACTGTGTGCTTCGCTGCAAGCATTTGCGCGTGCTCTTGGGGAGAACGTAATTCGTAAGGCTTTCTATCCCTAAGAACAGCAAAAATATAATTAACAAGCTTACGCATAACAGCCCCCAAAGCTACTTTCTTGGGCTTGCTCTGGCATTTGTTTTTGTAATATTCCATCAGTACAGGGTTGTAAGCTGTTTTGTCCCGCTTGGTGCGGATATTAGCAAGAGCAATTGTGAAAAGTACTCTGCGAAGCAGTCTTGACCCCCTTTTTGACATCTTGTTTTGTGTGCCGGTAAACTCTCCGGACTGCATTACAGAGGGGTCAATACCGAAATAAGCAACTAGCTTGCCTGGCTTTGAAAAGGCTGAAAAGTCGCCAATTTCAGCCAGAATGGTAACAGCAGAGATAAGTCCTATACCTGGAATGCTTTGTAGAAGCTCGAGAGTCAGTGCCAGCATGGGCATGTCCTTTGCCATATCTTCAATAATCAATGAACGAATGGCTTTGAGGACTTTCTCAAGGTTTTCTTCCAAGGTTTTAATCATAGAGATATACACACCAAGCATGGCAACATTTGAAGAGTTACTAATGCTTAAAGGTGCAAATTCTTTGGCCTTGGAATTCAAAAGCTCATACTTTGCAGTTGCCCATTTAAGGCTTCTGCGGGAATTCTTCTGTATCAGTGCAATCAACTTGTTTCTGTTCGCTTTAAGAATATGCACAGGTGCAGGATATTTCTCCAATACTGCAAGAGCAGCCTTTGAAAAGATATTAGGGAATACATCCTTGAAGTTTAGCATGAGTTGGTCAACAATACCCATAAGCCTGTTTTTGTAAGCAGTAAGTTCGTCAGAGAGCTTGTAGTACTGGCGGCAAAGGCTTCGCAGACATTCAATATCCTCGTCGGGGATATTGGTAGTTTTAAGCTCCTGAAATCTGTATAGCAGAGCAATTTTCCGGGCATCCACTTTATCATTTTTCACTTTCCTTATTCCAATATTTTTGATAGAATCAGTTTGGATGGGGTTTATGACAGAAACCTCAAATCCAGCTTTATAAAGTGAATGGAAAAGGATTTTGTGATAGTGCCCAGTGGATTCCATGACGACGAAAGGCCTAGAATCAAAGTCCTTTTCCGTTTTTTTCAGTAATTCAACGGCTCTTTCAACGTCAGTACTGGAATCATGGCGGATCTTCATGCGGGCAATTACTTCATTGGATGGAGAAAGAATTGCCATCTCACTGAAGAACTTGCCGACATCGATTCCGGCGATGGGTCTAAAATTCATAAAAATGCCTCCTTTGTAAGATTAATGGACTTAAAAGACTCCATTCCTTCTCATGTAAGTAAACAACCTTGCGTGTGACACGAGGAGCCAGCTGAAATGCTGGCCTCAACCAGCCAAATCATTTAGACTTACCGGAATGGATAAATACTCTTTCTTACGGGTAGTCGGCCCAATAAGGTCCGTCCCAGGAGTGATTACAAACACTCTCCAAGTCCGGAAAATATTATACATGATTGACAAGGTTCAGGCCAGACGAAAGCTAGCAAGCGGTCATAGATGGGGAACCGCAGGCGGCAGGATTTGAAAGCCGCCGCCATCCCCTAGGGGATGGCACATAGAAGTGCTTGATGTTTAGAAAAGCAACAAATATGACATTATGTTAACAGGGTCGAACAGTGGCAAAAGTCACTGATGAAATAACAATATTAATTGTACAAGGA
>Ga0209720_1000235_pt1 | contig 60484 bp, 46 predicted proteins | sample AD_JPNMR3_MetaG_FD_184426 | JGI IMG/M metagenome (GOLD analysis project Ga0209720, IMG submission 184426) | Active sludge microbial communities of municipal wastewater-treating anaerobic digesters from Japan - AD_JPNMR3_MetaG (SPAdes) (version 2) | ecosystem: Engineered > Bioreactor > Anaerobic... | reverse complement strand
AAGAAAATAGGGACAGACCCTATTTTTAAGAAAATAGGGACAGACCCTATTTTTTACCCATTTTTTAAAAATATTTGTCTCTCCTGCTGTCACACGGGCAAGGGAGAAGTGGCGCTCGTAAGCTTCCCGAAAAACCTGATATTCTTAAGCCTCCCGTCTGTTTGCTGGAGGAAGCCCGGGGCAAGCCAGGCGGGCAAATGGTCTGAGGGATTCCCGGTCAATTTCCTCTATGGTCCCCACTCTCTGAGCCGGCCCATGTTCTTCCGTAACGCTCCAGGAGGTGCCGTATTTATTTTAGCAGCACTTCACTCTTCTCCAGCTGCTTCTTAGCTTCCCGGTAGCCTTCTTCAATGGCCTCCTGGGCCCGGTGGAATTCCAGAAACCGGATGTGACCCAACCGCGGCTGAATGAGCAAATCTGGTGGATCCGTTGCTAACCTCACGGCCGTGATTTGAGCTTCCATGATGTTTATCGAACTTGTCAGGACCTCAAAGATGTTGGGTACAGGGTCCCTTTGCAACCATTGGCGCACTTGCGACAATGCGGGCGAACTCAATTCGTTGAGCTTGCCCGCCAATTCCTGCACAATTCTCCATTTGCCGGGTAGTGCCCGATCCTCCTCACACTCAGGTGATTTTTCATCCGGTTCATGGCCATTCATCAACCTTTTTTCGAATATGTCGTGGTTTAAATCTACCGCTATGATGTAATCCGCTCCCATATTACGCACTACACTCACCGGAACAGGATTGACCAGTCCCCCATCAACGAGAAAGTGCTCGTCCTTCTTTACGGGCGTGAAAATTCCCGGCACCGAAATGCTCGCCCGAATGGCCTCGATGAGATTTCCCTTGTTCAACAAGACCTCCCGACCCGTATTTAAGCTGGTAGCCACAGCGCAATAAGGCATTGGTAGTTCTTCTATCTCCATGTCTCGTATGTGGCTGCGAAAGAAATCGGTGACCTTTTCTCCGTCTATGAGCCCGGACCTCGGGAATGTCACGTCTAGGAATAAGACGATTTGTTTCCAGTTGAGTTGACGGGCAAAATTCTCCAAGACATGAACTTTTCCGAGGGCTAACGCTGCCGCAACCAAGGCACCCATGCTGGTACCCGCCACATACTTGATCTCCATCCCTGCTTCGGTAAGTGCCCTTATTACGCCGATATGGGCCCAACCCCTCGCAGACCCACTGCCCAGGGCGAGACCGATCCTCCGGGGAAACCCCTCTTTACGTTCCCGATTGCTCACTTACCAAGCTCCTTCCGGGTAACCTTCTTGATACAGGGTGCTCCTATCTTCTTACCTTCCCAAGGGGGAAGGATTGACCGCTGGGAGCGGGGATAGGATACTGGGCCCGCTTGAAAACCTTCTCCGCCAGCGTCGGCACCTCGCTATCCACGTAGTTGGCTATTTCCGCCGTTTTTATAAAGCCGTCCCCGTCGTAATCCGCCTTCCCTCTTAGTCCTTCCGCCAGTACATAGGTAAAAAGGCCGTGATTATTGTAACCCTCAATGGCTTCCTGCAAACCTGTGGAGGCAGAAAGCACAGTAGATCCGACGGCGCGGGAAAGTATCTTCATGGCCGTCTCCTCGCTCATGCCCCTTGAAAGCATGGCAACCTGAATCGCCTCCCCCAGTTTCCCGGCGTTGCACGTATCGATGACGATGAATTTCTTGGTGGAAGGGATGTTGGCAATGAGCTCCTTCATTTCTGCTTGGGTAATGGCGTCTTCTCTAAGACGGGCGGTGCTTACAGAACCCACGTTGGACGTAATCAGGAAAAACTCTCCCTCGTCTACGGTACCATGACTCGCCACATAGAAAACGAAGACATCGTCGGGATTCATCGATCTGAAACCCAAAAGGGTCTTCTTGATGCTCTCCTTCGTCGTTTCTTCTGGGCGCGATAGCACCTTCATCTCCACTTTCTCGAAAAGCGGTGCCGAAACTTCCCTTATCGTCCCTGCAAACAGTTCGGCATCCGCCGTGGCATACTTGAGCTCGAGTTTGGGGTTCTTGAAATGATTTATTCCTATCGCTACCCCATAGAGGGCAGGCTTCTTTAAGTGTGAAATGTTCGCCACCACCCGATGAAGGGCGGGGTTACTCTGCATGGTATTTTCTCCATTGAAAGCCACCGCCTGGATGACATTCTCTCCCGGCAGCAATTTTAGGCTATAGGTTCTAACCAGGGCCTTCTCATCTTCTCTACGCACCACCGCAATCGCCCGCGATCCGTCAAAAATCACAGACGTCTCGTTGAGATAAATCCTGATGTCACCTATTCCACCCCCCTGGTCCTTAATCTTCAACGTCAATCTGAGCTCGTCTTTATCGGTGTGGGTAGGGGTATCAATAATCTCCACGGACGGCGGCATTTTCACCTCGGCAAAGGACTTGAATTCTTTCAAGGTCTTCCCCACGAGGGAAACTTTCACCAGATCGGGGCGGAAAAAAGCTTCCCGATAATTATCGATGCCGAAGACCCTCTCGCCTACCCGCACGTTGAGATAATGGTCACCCCCCGGCGAGGCGTTATAGTATCCCTCGGGCGTAACGACGATCCATTCACCACCCTTGAAACTGATAAGCCTCGCTATTTCCTGCCCCGACTCCACCTGCCAGAGCCTTACGCCGTCATCACCGGTTGAGGCCAGGCGACGCCCATCAGGGCTGAAGGAAACAGCCCATACTTGATTTTCATGCCCTCTTAAGGTTTTAATTTCCTCGCCAGTTTGGGTATCCCACAATTTCACCGTTCCATCCAAGCTACCAGAAGCTATTAGTTTCCCATCGGGTGAAAAGGCGAGGGAATTGATCCAATCTGAATGACCGGATAGAACCTTTTCCCCACTCCCGGCCACCTCTCGCAAGGTAATGGTCTTGTATCCTCCCGAGGCGACCTGCCTGCCATCAGGACTGAAAATTAGGCAGTTAATTCCGCTTTTATTATCGCTAAAGGTCCTTATCTCAGTGCCTTTCATAAGGTCCCAGATCTTTACCGTCTTATCAGCACTGCCGGATGCCAAAAACTTCCCATCCGAGCTTATAGCCACAGAATGGACAAAAGAGCTGTGCCCATGCAGTGTTTTGATACTCATATCTCCCAGAGCGATACCTACCCGACCTTTCTCACCTACAGGCGTGACTGCTGCTTGGAACGTTTCCTTTCCCCTCAATACGGTAAAGTAAATTTTCCGGCCGGGGTTTTCGCGCACCGTGGAAACAAAATCAGGCCAGGATCCGAGGGGCTTGTCATTAATGGCTAATATGAAATCGCCCTTCTTTATGCCCGCCCTATCGGCCGGGGCACCGGGCTCGACCTCCCCCACCGGGATACCCCGCATGTTATTAGATGCATCCCAAACTTTTAAGGTGCCATCCCAGCCAGCCGAGATCACTAAACGGCCATCCGACGATACTGTAACGGAGCGAACTGTAGTTTTATGCCCGTAAAATACCGATAATTCTTGCCCGGTATTTACATCCCAAATGCGAACCGAGGGGTCTTTTGTTTCAAAAAATGAGCCGCTACAGGATACGACCTTCTTTCCGTTTGGGAAAAAGGTGGCATCAAGGACCCAATCTTTATGACCCTTCATCTCTTTCATAAGCCTACCGTTATTTACATCCCACAATTTAAGCAATCCGTCCGCGCTCCCTGCAAGAAGTGACCTACCGTCGGGGCTAAAAGAGACGGGAAAAACCGTGGACACGTTCCTCCCAAAAGCTTTCAGCTGAACGCCATCCTTTGCATCGAAAATGCGCACCCCGCGACTTACATCTCCGATGGCAAAAAACTCCCCTTTTGGACTGAAAGTGACGGCATCCACCGCGCCAAAATCACCCTTAATGTTTTTGACGAGTTTATCCGATGCCATATCCCACAGGAAAATTTCTCCCAAACCGCCCACCACCAGCTTTCTGCCCTCCCGGTCAACGGCCGCCGAATAAAAGTGGATGCCGGGTTCTCCCAAGGTTTTTACTTCCCTTCCCGTCATGGCATCCCAGATCCGCAAGGTATCGCTTAAGGAAAAAACGTATCTCTCCGATAGAAATCCAACCGTTTCTATATCCCCGTATTTCGGGTCGTACTTGAATTCTCTTACCTTCTCCCCGCTTTCCATATCCCAGAGAATTAAGACTCCTGAGCCGGTTCGCTTCATATAATCGTCACTGCCACCGGAAAGAATGTATTTCCCACGGGGACTTATGGCTACGGACTGAACGAAGTTACTATGCCCCTGCAAGGTTCTAACGAGGGTCCCGGACGGGAAATCCCATATTTTTACCGTTTTGTCTGAGCTACCGGAAACGATAAATTTCCCATCCGGGGCGTAGGCAAGAGATCGCACGGAATCGCCATGACCAGATAGCCTCTTTAATTCTTTGCCCTCGACAAGGTCCCAGATAATTATGGCCCTATCATGACCACCCGATGCGAGATACCTGCCATCACGGCTGATGGCGATAGTGTAGACTTGATCTTCATGACTGCGAATGGCCTTCACTTCCCGGCCAGTTTCTATTTCCCAAACCTTAATGGTCTTGTCCAGACTCCCGGTGAAAATGCGCTTTCCGTCGGGATGGAAGGCAATGGCCGAAACCTGGCTCGTATGGCCGGATTGCACATAAATTTCTACCTTTTCGTCTCCCTGGGCGAAGGTAGGCACCAAAATCATCATAAAAATGATCGCCCAAGCCTTAAACAGATACCCTTTCATTTTCCGCCTCACTTGATCAATTTGAATAAAGGATTAGACATTTTGTCGCCCCCTGTCAAAAGATTGTTTTTACCCGAGTGTATCGCGGCAACCAAAATAAAGCGGGGGGAAGAAAAACACCTTGACATGCGCCTACAAATAGGCCATTTTCCTTCCATAAATGGAGGAGTTGGGAAGATGGTAAAGCTATGGCGCTGTGAGATATGCGGGGATCCTTACATCGGAGATAGTCCACCCACGAATTGCCCCTTTTGTGGGGCTCACAGCCGGTACATCAAGGAAGCGAAATTGGCGGACGTAAACTTCCACGTTCCCCTTACGGAGAAAGATCGGGCAAATGCCGAATATGCCCTTAAGGTGGAAGTGAGCAATGCCACTTTTTATGCCTGCGCCTCCGAAGCAACGGACGACGCGGAAGGCAGGCTTCTCTTTAAGGCCCTAAGTAAGATTGAGGCCGAGCACGCCTCCATCTGGAGAAAGATACTGAAGCTAACGGCGGTACCCAAGGGAGACGATACCTGCCATACGGAAAATACAGAAAACCTGAAAGAATCTCACGCCCGAGAAGAAAGGGCGATCGCGTTCTACAAAAAGGCGGCCGGGGAATCAGATAACGAGAGGATAAAACAGATATTCGAGGCCCTCGTGGAAATCGAGTCGGACCACCTGGTACTCTCCGAAGAGCGGCTGAAGAAATAGATTCCGCTTCGTTTTGCCCATTAACGATTTAAATGCAGAGCACCTCAATCGGTTAGATCGCCCCTTGGGTCTCACCGCCTGAGACAGCGCTTTGTGCTCTGGGCAGTAATCACAGGTAAGATCTGATTTTGCCCTTTCTATTGAATGTGCTTAAGTGTTCAACGATGAAACCTTCTATTTTTTCTCCGAAGTGGAATTCCGTGTCTCATCCTTCTTCTTTCCATCTTCCTTCTTGGCCGGAGATTCTTTTTTTACCGGGCTCTGGATGGTGTATCCCTCCTCTTTGGCCTTGTAACCCCCGTAAGCCCCGGCCCCGGCTGCCGCTACATACCAGCAACCGTAAAGGAAAGTAATCGTCGTAAGTATCATCACGCCTTGTAATAGGAGCTTTACGCACTTCACCCTTCATTCCCCTTGCAATTTTTTTGCAAAGCTACCATGTTTGGTAAAGAACGTAAAGACTGAGGGAGGACGGTCATGAGATTTGCCATCATGGGTACCGGCGGGATGGGTGGTTACTACGGTGGGCTACTGGCGAGAAGTGGTGAGGACGTTGCTTTTATCGCCCGAGGAGCACACCTAAAAGCCATCCAGGAAAGAGGCCTCAAAATAAAAAGCGTCCTTGGTGATTTTGAGGTCAGGCCTGCCCAGGCCACAGACGACCCTGCTTGTATCGGTCAGGTGGACGTGATCCTGTTTACCACCAAGACCTATCAAACGGAAGAGGCCGCTTGGATGATCAAACCTATGGTTGGCCCCAAAACCACGATCGTCTCTTTTCAGAACGGGATTGATGCGGCGGAAAGAATCGGGGCCATCGTGGGCATGGAGCACATGTTAGGGGGGGCCACCTGGTGTTCGGCAGCTATCGAGGAGCCAGGTGTGATAGGCCACTACAGCCAATTCCGCCGAATCGCCTTGGGCGAGCTCGATGGAAAGCAAACACCCCGTTTGGAGACTTTGGCCGAGGCCTTCCGAAAGGCCGGGGCCACGGTGGAGATAAGCGAGGACATCAGGAAAGTCCTCTGGACGAAATTTGCCTTCATCGCCCCTCTCTCCCTCCTGGGGAGCTTAACCCGCCTCCCCCTCGGGGATTTCCGTTCGGTACCAGAATCACGCACCCTCCTGATAGAAGCCATAAGAGAGGTGGTCACGGTGGCTCGTAAAGCGGGCATCAATCTCGATGAGAAAGTGATAGAAAACACGCTCATCTTCATCGATGCGGGTGAGCCGGGGCTAAAAGCCTCCATGCAACGCGATGTAGAAACAGGGAAGCCTTCGGAACTCGAAGCGATGATCGGCACCCTCGTCCGCATGGGAGAAAAACTCGACGTACCCACGCCGGTTATGAAATTCGGTTACGCCGTGCTGAAACCGAGGGAATTAAAGGTGATCGGGGCGGCTTAAAGCCAACCTACGAAGCCCACCCTTATCTGATTGAGATTATCTTGGGCAAGTCCAGGCACCTTGTCTGCCATGAACGCTTCCTGCAACCTTAAAATTGCGGATCCCCAACCGTTGGATTTCATTCTGATGTTTATCAGAATCCGGTGATTTTCTTAAATTTTATGCTTGACACTTGGTTCCTTTTAAATAAAAAATAAAATACATCTCTCATTCACCAAGAATGATTATCATGAGCATAAAAATAAAGCTATTGGGTTCAGCATGTTGAGGGATTCTTTTATCAAAAGGTCTTTCGCTAAGATCAATCTCATCTTTTTCATCACGATTCTTATCATGTCTGGCTGCGCCTCCATGCCATTGGCCCCATCGACCGACGATCTAACAGCAAAAAAGTTTATTCCGGCTCAGAATAGAAGTTTAATCTATCTTTACCGTGATGAAATTTTTGGGGCCGCTATTCCCATGCGAGTATTCATCGATGGTCAGCTTGCAGGCCAAACAGGACCCCTTTCCTATTTTCTATGGGATGTTCTGCCAGGTGAACACACAATAAAATCGGTAGCCGAAAACGAAACTTCTTTGAAATTAATTACTCAACCGGGAAAGGTTTATTATGTGCGGCAGGAAGTAAAGATGGGAATGCTGACAGCTCGCTCAAAGTTGTACCAGGTTGATGAACAAACGGGTAAGGAAGCCATCAACAAGTGCAAGCTGTTGACTTCTACGGTTTTTGATGCCATCTTGATTTCTAAGGGTGCTATGCTCGCAAGCAAAGGCGAAACCAGTCTTGCGGCCGGTTCTTCTCCTTCAAAAGAACCGGTTACCCAGGCAAAGATAGACGAAAAAATAATTTCCGGCGCAAAACCTTCAACTCCAGAAGAAATTCCCAAAGTCATCCCCAAAAGTGGTTATACGCTGGAGTTTGAGCCCGCTATCTTGAGTTTGCAAAAGGGTGATTATGAATCCGCCTTCAGACATGCCGATTTTCTTTACAGGAGAACGGAGCAGAAAGATGGTCCCAAACAGAATAAGTATCTCTCGCTATTGGAGAGGGGAAAGATAGCACTGATGGCGGGACAATATGATCGGGCAACTGCTGATCTTCAAGAAGCAGAAAGGAGGTTTCTTACCATAGAAGGAACCATTTCGATCGTGGAAGGATTCGGTTCTCTACTTTTGGATGACACGGTAATGGAGTACGAGGCGGAAATGCACGAAAAGTTGATGATCAGTCCTTATCTGGTTCTTGCCTATCTTGGGCAGGGAAATTTTGATGGCGCCAAGGTCGAAAGAAACCGAACCATTAACAAAATACACCAGTATATAGATGAAAAGCCCCAGGAAAGGGCATATCTCGAAAACCCCTTTGCCAGGTATTTATCAGCCTTGATCTATGAGATGGAAGAAAAGACCGATGACGCCAAGATCGAGTATAGAAAGCTTAAATTAGAAAGAGAAGTAGAGCGTTTGGAAAACAAAAAGTCTAAAACAACCGACCTGGTTATTTTTATAGAAACAGGCCATGCCCCACAAAAATATGAGAAAAGATGGGGCCCTCAACAAATTCCTACCCCGCAGGGAACAATTACTCTCGGTTTTACCTATGCAGGCTATGCGCCCCTCCCTTCAGAAGTAAGCACCCCTACAATTTATATAAATGATAAATTGGTAGGAGAATCAGAGCTTTTGTATGATTTAGAAAAGACAATCCTTACTCAATACGAAAAGAATAAAGCATCTCTGGAATCGAAATTGGTAGCACGCATGACCGCTAAAGCCTTGACCCAAATGGCGGCAAAGATGGCAGCCAAAGAAGCCTTAAAAAAAATTCCCTTTGCTTCGATGTTTGCAGATATGGCGGTGGATGCAGCAGCTAAAGAATGGTTGGCTATGGAGAAAGCCGACTTAAGAGGATGGATGACCCTACCTAAAAAAGTTAATTTTATGAGATTAAATAACGTTGAACCGGGGGAATATACAATCAAAATTGATTATGGATGCGGAATACAAACGAGAAAGGTGGTTGTGGAGAAAGATAAGGTCAACATTCAATATTTTGCTTTTTCGAAATGATAAAACATTTGAGAGGCAGAATACATGAAGAATAGTAAACTAATTTTACTTTTCATCCTTCTTGTGATTTTAATTTTTGGCGGATGTGCCACCACTATTCAACAAAACATTGCAGATGAAGAAACAATTACCGGTGCCGATTGGTCAGCCAAAGATGTAAAAGATGTTTCTGAATATATGGTGAGCTCCATTATAAAAACATCGAGAACTCCTGGGTCGGTTTTAGCTGACAAATCACATTGGTGGATACTGGCCAGAGATTTGAAAAACGAAACAGACGAACACATAAATACCCGGGTTATCATGGAGAAAATTAGGACGAGACTGATAAATGAAGGTGTCGCTCGTTTTGTAGATGACCAGGCATTAAACGATATATTGAATCAACTCAAACTACAACAATCAGGTCTTTTCGACAGTAAAACGGTAGCACAGGTCGGAAAACTCGTGGGAGCGAAATATATCTTAAGAGGAACTATTTCTAACATACGCAAGAGAAGCGAACGGAAAGACATAGTTTATTACAATATAATTCTACAAATTGTAAACATAGAAACGGGCGAGATTGTTTGGACTGACGAAAAAGAGGTCCAAAGGTTGAAAATCAAAGGCATCTTCCGCTAACTCATAAATTTCATTGCAAATCACCTTTTTACCTACATAAACAATCAAAAAGGGACTGCAGGCTTTGAAATCTGCAGCCCCTTGATCTTGCTGGAGCCGATGGGGAGGCTCGAACTCCCGACCTGCTAATTACGAATCAGCTGCTCTACCGTCTGAGCTACATCGGCAGGGAGCATCTAACTAAACCAGATTGCCCTTTCTTGTCAAGGGTGTATAAACAATTTCTTTACCTTGACAAGGTAAGGCCCTTTTCATAGGATGCGTCTATTCTCATGAGGAGGCGTGATTTGAAAAATTTTCTTTTGCGCGTAGGAAAAGTTTCGCCGGCGAAAATTACTTTCCTCATTATCCTTCTCGCCTTGGTGGCCTTTTTCGTTGATACGCCTTTTTTCAAATTCATAGAACTCAAAAGCCTCGATTTAAGAATGGTCTATCGGGGGATAGCAAAGCCGGGACCTGAGGTAGCGATCGTAGCCATCGACGAAAAGAGCTTGAGCGAGCTTGGACGCTGGCCCTGGTCGAGAGCCCAGATCGCACGCCTCGTCCATAGCTTGAAGGCATACGAAGTAAAGGCCGTCGGCTTCGATGTTGTCTTTGCCGAACCGGAAGGAGAAGCAGACAAAATCCTCGCCCAAGCCATAGCGCAGGCAAACAACGTGACATTGGGGTACTTTTTCCATACGAGCAAGCGAGATATGGGGCACATGAAAAAGGAAGACATCGAGGCGGGGTTAGAACTAATCGGCAACTCCCAGTATCCCCTGGTCCAGGTAAAGAAAAACCCCGATGAAGGGAATCTCATACAAGCCTACGCCGCCGTACCCAGTATCGAATTGATTGCCCAGGAAGCGGTAAACAGCGGTTTCTTCAATGCCTTTCCCGATAGTGACGGTGTTATCAGAAGCGCCCCCCTGGTCATCAAATGCGGAGAAAACTTTTACTTTCCCCTTTCCATCGCCCTTATTTTGCAATACCTCGATAACCCACCGATAAAACTTACCTTAAGCGAAATCGGTGTGGAAAACATTGTCATCGAAAACTTACGCATCCCCACCGATGAAGCGGGGCGCATGCTGATCAACTATTTAGGACCGGCCAGGACGTTTCCCCATTACTCGGCTACAGATGTCATCAACCGAAAAATCGCCCCGAATTTACTTAAGGACCGCATCGTCATCGTCGGAGCGACGGCAACGGGTATCTACGATTTACGGGTGACACCCTACAGCAACATTTATCCGGGGGTGGAAATACATGCCAATGTCATAGAAAATATCCTACGCCGAAACTTCCTCGAACATTCCTCCTGGACTTCTTTCCTCGATGTGCTGGCTATCGTTATCTTCGGAACCCTCGTAGGCATCATCGTTTCCCGGACGAAGGCCATCGCGGGCTTGATTACCACCGCCATCCTCGTTTTATGTTTTCTCGCTCTCAACTTTATCGCCTTTACTAAATTCCGGATCTGGTTCTATCTCATCTACCCACTCCTCACAATGATTACCATCTTCCTCTTTATCAACATTTACCGTTACATCACCGAGGAAAGGGAAAAGAAGAAAATTAAAAACGCCTTCCAATACTATCTCACCCCCACGGTAATTAACGAAATCCTCACCGATCCGTCCAAGTTGAAATTAGGCGGGGAAAAGAAAGACCTCTCCGTCATGTTTTCCGACATAAGAGGATTCACTACCATTTCGGAGCAGCTTTCGCCGGAAGCCCTGGTCAGTCTGCTCAACGAATACTTGACCGCCATGACCAACAAGGTTTTTAAGTACGATGGCCTCCTCGACAAATACATTGGGGATGCCATCATGGCCGTGTTCGGCGCCCCCATCGACCAACCCGACCACGCCCTTCGTGCCTGTCGGACGGCCCTCGAAATGATGGAAGAATTAAGGAACCTCCAAAAAAAGTGGGAATCCGAGGGTAAACCAAAAATAGACATCGGCATCGGTATCAACAGCGGAGACATGGTCGTTGGAAACATGGGGTCCGAGATGCGATTCGATTATACGGTCATGGGCGATAACGTCAACCTGGCCTCCCGATTAGAGGGGTTAAACAAGGAGTACGGCACCCACATCATAATCAGCGAAAATACGTTCGAGCGGGTAAAGAACGATTTAATCGCCCGGGAAATAGATGCCGTCCGGGTAAAAGGCAAAAGGCTCCCCGTGAAGATTTACGAACTCATAGGAGAGAAGAAAGATGCCCCCCTACACGAGGCCTATATCCGGACTTTTGAAGAAGCCTTAGCCCGATACCGGGCCCAGCAATTCGATGAAGCCGCCGGTTTATTCGAAAAGACCCTCGAACTACGTCCCGGTGATCCACCTTCCCTCATGTACCTCAAGCGTTTGGTGGAACTGAAGGAGAACCCCCCCGGGGCGGACTGGGACGGCGTCTTTACCATGACGAGGAAATAAATTCTCTTCCCAAGGAATACGAACTTGACGGAAACGCAAGCTTACAGAAGCTGGGTAGAAGTAGACCTGGACAATTTTGAGAAAAACTTGTCCGAGATAAAGCGCCTGGTGGGGCCGCAAGTCAAAATCATGCAGGTGGTAAAGGCCGATGCGTACGGTCACGGGGCCATCGAAATCGCAAATGTGGCCTTAAAAAACGGTGCTTCTTATTTGGGTGTGGCCAGTGCCGATGAAGGCGTCCAGCTTAGGGTAAGCGGAATCGAGCAACCCATCGTAATTCTCAGCCCATCACCGGCAGGTGAAATTAATGAAATCATCAAGTACCGCCTCACCCCCTCCGTCTCCGATCTCGCCTTCGCCCGCGAGCTAAACAAGCAGTGCGAGAAAGCCCAGGTGCTGATTCCCGTCCACCTTGAAGTGGATACGGGGATGGGGCGAGGGGGCATCATAAGCCACGAAGCAGAAAAGGTCATCGAAGAGATCCTATATCTTTCTCATATCTGGATCGAGGGTATTTTTACCCACCTTGCCTCCGGGGAACTCAAGGATGACGCATATAACGAGGAACAATGGGCAAGATTCAGTAATCTCCTAAAAAAACTTGCCAGTAAAGGCATCCACATACCCCTGAAACACATGTCCAACAGCGGCGGCATCCTCAATTTTCGTTCTTTCGACCTGGACATGGTAAGGCCGGGGCTTATGTCTTACGGCATCTACCCTGCTCAGGAAACCCGCCGCCGGGCCTCCCTTTATCCCGTCATGTCGTTTAAGACCCGCATCGTCCTCGTCAAAGAATTTCCTCCTGGCTACAGCATCGGCTACAATCGAACCTTTACCACCCAGCGTAAAACCAAGATCGCTACCATTCCCATAGGCTACGGTGATGGATACGGTGTAGTGCTTTCAAATCAGGGCGAGGTCCTTATTCGGGGCCGAAAAGCCCCCGTCGTGGGCCGCGTATCTATGGATATGTGTACCGTGGATGTAACGGACATCCCCTCATGTGAGATAGGAGATGAAGTGGTCATTATGGGGAAACAGGGAACGGAATCGATTTCCGCCACCGATATTGCCCACCGGGCCGGCACCCATGCTTACGAGATACTTTGCACCTTAGGGAAACGCGCCCCCCGCATATTCCTTCAAAAAGGAAAACCAAACACCATCCTTCCTCGCTTGCGGCGCATATTCATTCCCGAAGAGGAAAAGTCCCTCGCCCGAATCGGTAACCTCATACGCCACTGCTTTCAGGCCAGGGCGCACGATACGGAAATGGGAGACGCCATATATTACGAAATGTTCGAAACCCTCTTTGGCAAGGAAAACAGGCCGCTCGAACTCAGGGAAAATTTCTCTTACCGAATCAACGTGTCGGAATTCGCTGCCGAAGAGATCATTTCTCTGGGTTATCGCCCCGATGCCCTGCGCGTTACAACGTGCATCGAATATTCGAAGATCTTGCGCCATGATGAATTTATTATCGGCTGCGCCTTCGATGAAGAACAACTGGGTGCCTTCTTCGATGATCCCCGCTGCGAGTATAGATGGGTCTTAAGTCGGGATGACAGGCTGAATCTGGAAAGAGACTTTCAGGTCAAGCGCGTAACCGTCGACGACGAAGAGGTGCCCGTCCTTAGGGCAGGTACAACGGCGCGTGGCTATGAGGTCGTCTGCGGCACGGATAAACTGAAGGATAAGTTAGATAAACCGGTGAAAGTCAAAATAGAGATATTTACCCGGAAATCCAAGAGCAACAACATATTTACCGTCTATCTCGTCTATCCCACGCGGGGTGTCAACATTTATTTTGATTATGAGAAGGCACGCTTTCGCGCCGTCAGAGAAGTCTTCTTCTTTGCCGGCAAACAGTTGAAGCCCGAGGTCATAAGGAAAAAGGGAAAGTCCATCCACATCAAGGTCCGAGATGATCGGTGGATATTCCCAACGAGCGGCGTCGCCTTTGTCTGGGATATTCTTTAACGGGAGGTCAATTAGATGTCTCATAAATTACGGGTAGGCATTATTTTAGGGGGCATGTCCTCGGAGAGGGAAGTCTCCCTGAATAGCGGCCGAAATGTTTACGATAATCTGGATCCTGAACTTTACGAAGGGGTGCCCATTTTTATGGACGCAACCGGTGCCCTGTGGATCATCCCATGGAGCCTCATTTCCCAAAATACGACGATCGATATAACAGAGCATCTCCCTACGAAGGCCAGGCGCATATCCTACGAGTCCTTACCCGAATTGATAGATTTTGCCTTTATATCCCTTCATGGCAAGTACGGGGATGACGGCTGTATCCAGGGGTTGATGGAGATACTCGGGATTCCATATACAGGTCCCGGCGTTCTTGCCTCGGCCTTGGGAATGGATAAGCACATCCAGCAGATGATCCTGCGTTCTTACGGCCTCGATGTGCCGGATAGCGTAATCGTCCACGAGAAAGAATGGAAGAAAAGCCCCGACGAGGTGAAGGTTATGCTCATAAGCCGGTTTGCCTTTCCCTTCTTCGTCAAACCCACTCGAGAAGGTTCCAGCGTAGGGGTGGGAAAGGTAAAAAGCGGGGAAGAAATAGACGAAAGAATAAACGAGGCCCTAAAATGGGACAACGCCGTCTTGGTGGAGGAGTTTCTCGAAGGTATAGAATTTTCGTGCATCATCCTGGAAGAAGACGAGGAAGTGTTTGCCCTGGGACTTACGGAAATCCATCCGCAAAGTGAATACTACACTTATGACGACAAGTACATGCCAGGTCGATGCCGAAAATTCACGCCCCCCAAAAACATTCCGCCCGAAGTCGTTGAAAGAATAAAGAAAGAAGCGATCGCCGCTTTCCGTGCCCTGGGTTTCCGGTCTTACGGCAGGATCGATGGATTCTATCTGCCCGACGGGCGCATCTGTATCACGGATCCCAACTCCTCCTCCGGGATGGCCCCCTCTTCCTTTTTCTTCGAACAGGCAGCCTGTGCCGGGATGCTCCCTTCTATGATCATATCACGCCTCATCCAGAATGCCTTAAAAATCCACCAGGCTAAGCAAGGACCCCTGATGTAAGGTAAAGTGCAATCTCCCTTTACAAGCGGGGCGAAAATTTCTATATAGGTCCAAAACACCTTAAGCAAAGGAGGATAATATGAATAAAAGATTAGCTATTATCGGCGGATTTTTACTGGTCTTTCTTGCCGCTTCCTTAGGGCAGGCCTTCGAATTGGGCGTTCGGGGCTACTATTGGTTTCCCGCTTTTCGAGGGGATATTAAAGTAGATAAAGATTACTTAAGTGGTACCGAATTTAGTGCCAAGGACTACATGGACGTAGGCAACAAGGGTTATCCCTCCCTCGAGGCTTACGGCGGTATCGGGAAGCATCACCTAAGCCTCATGTATACCCAGATCGGCCATTCCAACGAAAACCTCCTTTCGGCTAATATAAATTTTGCGGGAAAGACTTACCCGGCGGGTACCACGACCGATGCCGACCTCACCCTGCGGGTAATCGACTTAGAGTATCAGTATGACATCTTCAAGTTCAAGCCCATTCTTGCCGGTTTTACCTTGGGGGTTATAGGTAAGCTGAAATACATTGACGGGGAATCGAGCCTCTCCGCCCCGATTATCGGTAAGACAAAGGAAACTTACGGTACAATCGTGCCTATGGTCGGGCTGGGTGCCCACCTTGGGCTTTTGGCCAATATCCTCGAAGCCCGTCTAAAGGTAAGCGGTATGGGATACTCGAACAACCTCTACCTGGATGGAATGGCGGATATTTCCGTTACCCCCTTTCCTTTTGTTGATATTAGCGCCGGCTACCGAATCATGAAGATAAAGATGGATAACGTTCAGGACGTTACCAACGATTTCTTCTTAGCCGGACCTTACATAGGTCTCAGTATAGGATTCTGAGTGAGGTGTTGATGGAGGTGGCAGACGCCAAGGAAAGTAAACTGCGGGTGGGCATCATCATGGGGGGGCTTTCTTCGGAAAAAGAGGTCTCCCTCGAAAGCGGGCGCAATATATTCAGCAAGATGGATCGCCGTCGGTTCGAACCGATCCCCATTTTCATGGATAAAAAGGCCCGTCTCTGGGAAATCCCCCTCAAATTGCTCATGCGCAACAGTACGAGCGATATAGAAGAGGACCTCGAAGCAGAAGCAAAGCCTATACACTATGAATCTTTGAAAGAAAGGGTCGACCTCGTCTTTTTAGGTCTCCACGGAAAGTACGGAGAAGACGGTTGCATGCAGGGGCTACTTGAGCTCCTCCATATCCCGTACACGGGCTCCGGGGTTTTGGCCTCGGCCCTGGGTATGAACAAGTACGTAGCAAGGCGGCTTTTGTCGGCCAATGGGATAGACGTACCAAAGAGCTTAATTGTTTTGAAAAAGGAGTGGGAAAGTAAGCCAGAGCAAGTCCAATCCCAAATCATAAACGAGGTCGGCTTTCCCTGCGTGGTCAAGCCCGTTCGGGAAGGCTGTTCCACCGCTGTAAAAAAGGTGGTCAATGGAAGCGGAATACCTGCGGCCCTCGCCGAAGTGTGGAATTGGGACCCCGCTGCCCTGGTGGAGGAATTCATCGAAGGGGTCGAGGTGACCTGTGGTGTCCTTGAAGATGAGACACCCTGGGCCCTCACGCCCTCGGAAACCATTCCCACCGAGGATATCCTTTCTCTGGAAGACAAATTCCTCTACGGGAAAGGGGAAAACAAAACACCCGCCCGCCTACCCGAAGCGACGCTGGAAAATATCAAAGCTACGGCGCTAAAGGCCTTCTCTGTCCTCGGCATCCGAGGTTACGCCCGGATCGATATGTTCGTCCGGAAAGACGGCCGCGTGGCCGTTCTCGAGGCCAACACCCTACCCGGCATGACCCCTTCAACCGTCCTCTTCCATCAGGCAGCCGCCCATGGACTAACCCAGACGGACCTCATCTCCCGTATAATAGACTGCGCCGTGAAAGCTCATCGTGAAAAGCGGGGTCCTCTGTAATCGATAGATGCAAGAAGACCATCCCTACAACCCCATCCTCTTTTTTCGCAATCCCCACGTGCAAACCATCCTGGCGAGCTCCCGTTTGCGCGCACGAGGGACGGTGCATTTTCTTGAATCATCCGAACCCCGGATTATTTCCACTTCTCAAGGAACCCGTCTGCTTGGCTACTATACCGCCCCGCTTTCCCCTCGTCGCAAAAACGGCTACGTGCTTCTGCTACACGGTTGGGAAGGTAGCGTTAATTCCGCCTACATGCTTTCGTTGGGAAGTTACCTGGCCCGACAAGGGTACGCCGTCTTTCGTTTGAACTTTCGAGATCATGGAGAAAGCCACCACTTGAATACAGGCCTTTTTCACGGGGCCCTCATCGATGAAGTCCAAGAAGCGGCGGCCAAGGTGGCTAAAGAAAATGGGCAGGCTCCCTTTTACATCGTGGGATTTTCTTTGGGCGGCAACTTTGCCTTGCGTATCGCCATGCGTAAGTCCAAAACTTTGAAGGAAATGCCTAATCTTCGGCATGTTTTCGCCATCAGCCCTCCCCTCGATCCCCTGAAGGCCACGATCCTCCTGGACGAAGGGCCGGCCATCTATCGTTACTACTTCATGAAGAAATGGAAACGGTCCTTAAAAAAGAAGCAGGCCCTCTATCCCCACCGATACGATTTTCGCCCCCTTCTCTCTCATCGGACGTGCCTCGGCCTTACAGAGGCCATCATGCCTTACTTTCCGGAATTTTCCGATTACAGGAGCTACTTTCGCCTCTACACCCTTCCGGGAGAAGCGTTCGAGAACATCTGCGTGCCCACGACCATCATCGTCTCCGAGGACGACCCCGTTATCCCCATCAGAGATTTTGACGCCATCCCTGCCCTTACGAACCTTTTCCTCTATCGGTTCAAATACGGGGGACACTGCGGCTTTTTTCAAGATTTTTCCCTCACTTCCTGGTATGAAAAGAAAATAGTGAGCACCATAGAAAATTCAGAAAATAGCTGAATATGGACACGCACCCCCTCTATCCACCTTTAGAAAACTTCAAAGAACTCGTCATTAAAAAATTGGGTGAATTCCCCGACCTCGACTTCCCAGCGGTATGGAACTCAATGAAGAAAGATGTCTTGGAGCAGGAAAACCGCCGGGCGGCAGGGGTCCTGCTCCTTTTGAGCGGCTCCCACAATGATGACGAGCAGATTTACGTCCATCTTATAAAGAGGTCCCGCCGCGTAACCCAGGGCGGGGACGTAAGTTGCCCCGGCGGTATGTTGAACCCCCGTTTGGATAGTTGGCTCACCTTACTAATCCGACTCTACTTCTGGCCCGTTCTGGTGGGCTCTCCCAGAACCCTGGCTAAACATCGCGGCCCCGAAACTTTTCAGCTTATCAATCTGTTTCTGGCTAACGCCCTCAGGGAAACATGGGAGGAAATCGGACTGCGTCCGTGGAATATCAGGTTTTTGGGGCCCCTGCCGACCTATTCCCTGTACACCTTCCAGCGAACGATCTTTCCCCTCGTGGGCTGGATTCGCCATCCTTGGAAAGCCCGTATTAGCCGCGAGGTTGACAGAATATTTCAGATACCGCTTTCAGCCTTCTTCGATATCAATAATTACACACATTTTTTCGTGACCAGCGACCACGATGCCTCCTATCACCTAAATCTGCCTGCCTTTGTCATTCCCGGTGAATCCAGCAGAAAGGAAATCCTGTGGGGCGCGACATTCAATATAATCATGAGGTTTTTGTTTATCGTCTTTGGCTTCAACCTACCCTCCATTCCGGAAGATGCCACCTCTCATCGGATTTTGACCCCCGAATACATGAAGGGCAATCGGGACTTATGAAAATTTCAGGGTTTATCTTTGACTTTGACGGCACCTTAACGACCCTGAAGGTCGACTTTTCTCGCATGAGAAAAGAGGTGGTAAGCTGCCTCGAGGCATACTCCATCCCCCAGGAGGTGGCAAGGGATAAGTACATCCTCGAAATGGTGGAGGCGGGCTTTGAATACCTGTGTGATGTAAAAAGAGAAAACGCGGAAGCCTTTCGAAGGCAAGCCTTTGAAATCATAGAAAAACTTGAAGTTTCCGCAGCCCAAATCGCTAAACCCATCGAAGGCGTTGTGCAAATGCTCAAAAGTCTCAGGACACGGGGAATGAGGACGGCCGTGGTTACGAGAAATTGCCTTCAAGCCGTCACGATTGCCTTCCCCTCCCTTTCACTGTTAGTAGATGCCGTGCTTGCCCGCGACCAGGTCAAGCAGACGAAACCCCATTTAAACCACCTGGCGAAAGCCCTGAAGGCCATCGGGACGGAAGCGAAAGAGGCCGTCATGGTAGGAGACCACCCGATGGACATCATGATGGGAAAAGAGGGAGGGCTAATGGCCGTGGGGGTACTCACCGGCTCCGGTCGAAGAGAAGATTTCTTGGCCGCAGGGGCCGATTACGTTCTCGCCTCGGCGGCCGATTTGCTCGACCTCCTTGACAGGATGACCCGTAGAATTTAACTAATGCCATGGAAAGGAGAGAGACCATGAACATAAACCGAGAAATCTTCCGGGAATATGACGTCCGAGGAGTGGTGGATAAGGACCTGACGGAAGACGTCATTTACCAATTGGGGCGTGCCGTCGGGACCCTGGGTAAATCTGAAGGGGTAAAAAACATGACCGTGGGCAGGGATTGCCGCCTGAGCTCGGCCTCCTATGCGAACGCCATAATCCGGGGATTGAAGGCATCCGGAATAAACGTCATCGATATCGGGCTTTGTGCTACCCCCATGCTCTACTTTTCCATCCGTCACCTCGGGGTGGACGGTGGGGTCATGGTGACGGGAAGCCACAATCCGCCTGATTTCAATGGGTTCAAAATCTGCATCGGGCCCGATACGATATACGGGGAAAAGATTCAGGAGCTAAGGCGAATCATAGAGAACGAATCGTTTGCCACCGGCGAGGGAACGGTGGAAGTAAAAGAAATAACCCAGGCGTACCAGGATTATCTTTTTCAAAATGTAAAGATTTCCGCATCCCTATCTGTTTGTGTGGATGGAGGAAACGGGGTAGGTGGTCTATTTGCATGCCCCATCATGAGAAGATTTGGTTGCCAAGTTGACGAGCTTTACTGTGAACCGGACGGCCATTTCCCCCACCATTTTCCCGACCCCACCATCCCGGCCAACCTTTCGGACCTGATAAACATGGTAAAGGAAAGAAAAGCCCACGTGGGCATTGCCTACGATGGAGATGCAGACCGGCTGGGGGTGGTAACCAACGAGGGACGCATCCTGTGGGGCGATGAACTCATGATTCTATTTTCCCGGCAGATCCTAAAAAAAACGCCCGGAGCGGCCATTATCGGCGAAGTGAAATGTTCTCAACGCCTATATGAAGATATAGCAAAGCACGGCGGACGACCCATCATGTGGAAGGCCGGCCATTCTTTGATTAAGGGGAAGATGAAAGAAGAACACGCGCTACTCGCGGGAGAAATGAGCGGGCATTTGTTCTTTGCCGATCGTTACTTCGGTTTCGACGATGCCATCTACGCCTCCCTTCGTTTGCTGGAAATCGTTTCGGAGGCCGAGCAAGACCTTTCTTCCCTCCTTTCCGATGTACCCCCGAGCTACTTTACGCCGGAGATCAGAATCGATTGCCCCGATGAAATGAAATTTATCGTGGTCAAAGAGGTCACAGAACGCTTGAGAAAAGACTATCCTGTCATCGACATCGACGGCGTCCGCGTTCCCTTCCCCGACGGATGGGGCCTCGTGAGGGCCTCTAATACGCAACCCGTTCTCGTCTTACGCTTTGAGGCCTTGAGCGAGCCAAGGCTCAATGAGATACGCGCGATAGTTGAGGGCGCCTTGAAGGAAGTCCTGGCCACCCATGGCATTCACTAAGCATCATCACGCCATCGGGCAAGGTCGCGAAATTTTCCCTTGAGGGATTAAGCATCAATTTATAACCAGGACTTGGCCGACCTTGAGGGAATCTCCATTTCCCCTTATTTTGTTCAACGTCTTCAGTCTTTCCACATCGATGTTATTTCTCTGCGCGATTCTAATGAGGGTGTCTCCCTTCTTCACCACGTAAGTGCTCCGCTTGGAGCGGGTTGTCTTGGCCGCCGCGGTGGTTGCTTTCTTCAATCTTATCACCTGTCCCACCAGTAAGGTATTCGACTTAAGGCCGTTAATCTGCTTTATTTCGTCGGCAGGAATTCCAAACTTCTGGGAAATGGTAAGGAGGGTATCACCCTTCTTCACCCGATAAAGCCCGGTATCTTCCGCCTTTACCTGTGGGGCCGGCGAGTGAGCTGCCCTCGCGATGGGCACGACAATACGCTGCCCCACTTTTACTTCTCTTTTTCCCAGACGATTGGACGCCCTGATGGCCTTGGTCGTGGTACCGTATTTCCGGGCAATGGTATAAACCGATTCCCCCGGCCTTACCCGGTGAGCAACGTAAATGGCCCTTCCTTTACGCTTGGCCAGAGGCAAAGGCTCCGTCCAGTGCGGAATCTCCTCGGCGAGGGCCAGGAATTTCTCTTTCAATCCCGAAGGTATCTTGAGTTCATAAGGTCTCTCCGGTGTGATCTTGAACCTCAACTCCGGGTTGAGCAGGGATAGTTCATCTTCGGACACCCCCAAGGCGCTCGCAATGTCTTTCAGGTGCGTTTGCCTGCTCACCGTAACCACTTCATAATTGGCATTCTCCGGTAGGGGCTTTACATTCTCCAGGTCCAACCCGTATTTCTTCGGTTCCCGAATCAAATGCAAGGTGGCAAGGAATCGCGGTACGTACCGCGCCGTCTCGTAGGGCAAAGCCTGATACAAGTCCCAAAACCGGTCGAGGTAATTTATCTGCTGGGCGGAGATAACCCGGGCCACGCGCCCTTCCCCACAGTTATATGCCGCCAAGACGGTGAGCCAATCCCCGAACATGCCGTGCAAGTCCCTGAGGTAACTGATTGCTGCTTTTGTTGATTTCAGCGGATCCAAACGTTCGTCAACCCAATCATCGCGGTTCAGCCCGTACTTGTAACCCGTGGAAGGTATGAACTGCCACAGGCCTAACGCCCGGGCGGGAGAAAGGGCGGATATCTTGAATCCGCTTTCCACGAGGGGAAGCCACGAAAGCTCCTCCGGCAAACCTGCTTTCTTCAGTTCTTCTTTGATCATGGGGCGAAACCGAAAGGACCGCTGATAGGAAGAGAGGAAAAATTCCCGCTCCGGACCGAGGAAAGAGCGGATCTCCTTTTCCACGTCCTCGTTCATGACCAAAGGGATCTCCCCTCTCTTTCCCTTGGTAGATCTCTGCATGGAGCTATAAATGGTGACGATCTTTTTCGAGATGAGGAGCCTCAAGTCATCTTTCTGACGGGCCACCTTGGTATCACCATTCGTATCGAGCATTATGGCATAGGCTTGATCGAGGAGTTCGAGGGCTTCTTCCAAGCGCCCTGCCTTCCACTTGGCGTCTGCCTCCCCTACGAGGGACAGGGCCTGTTCAATTACATCTTCGTCTTGCTCGAGGCTATCTTCCGCCTTGATACCTTTTTCTGCTAACTTTTCTGTCGGATTTGTCTCTTTTAGGAGATGGGGTTTGTTACCCTCACCGAAGGAAGGGTGAGAAATCGAAAGGACCACCAAAGCTACTACACTTAGGATGCACGTGGGCAACTTTCTCATAGCTCACATTCCTCCTACATGGACTTTCCCCTCGGGTTTTCCCTCCCTTACCACAAGTCAATTTCCTGGGACAACAAAAAAATGCATTACTTCCCGGCGGCCAACAGATAAGCCTCGATGAAATCGTCGATATCTCCGTCCAGCACGCGATTTACATCCCCCGTTTCTACGCCGGTCCTATGGTCCTTTATCAGGCGGTAGGGATGGAGGATATAGGAGCGAATCTGGCTACCCCACGCGATATCCTTCTTGGACTTGTTCAGTTCATCCATCTTTTCTCTCTTCTCCTGCAACTTCAGTTCATACAGGCGCGAGCGGAGATACTTCATGGCCATCATGCGGTTCTTGTGCTGGGATCTTTCGTTCTGGCATTGCACCACGATGCCCGTTGGAATATGGGTAATTCTCACGGCGGAATCGGTTTTGTTCACATGCTGCCCCCCCTTGCCGCCGGCCCGGAAGGTATCGATCTTCAGATCCTCTTCCCTGATGTCTATGACTATATCGTCGGAAACCTCTGGATAGACGAAAACGGAGGCAAAAGACGTATGCCGCCTTGCGTTGGCATCGAACGGGGAAACACGCACCAGGCGGTGAATGCCTATTTCGGCCTTCGCATAACCATACGCATAGGGCCCTTCGAGGGTAAAGGTCACGCTTTTTATACCCGCCTCGTCTCCCGGCAGCTCGTCTATAATTTCAGTTTTGTATCCCCTCCTTTCCGCCCATCTCAAATACATGCGCAGCAGCATTTCGGCCCAATCCTGTGCCTCCGTACCCCCGGCCCCGGCGTGGATGGACATGATGGCATCCATGCGGTCTTCCTCGGCGGAAAGCATATGCCTTAATTCCTCGCTTCGCACTTCACGTTGAAGCCCAATCAAATCCCGTTGCAGATCGGAAATGGTCCCTTCATCCGTCTCTTCCACGGCCAGAGCGTAAAGTTCCTCGATCTCGGAAAGGTGCCTACCCAATGCCTGCCACCTTTCTATCTCTTCTTTCAGGCGGCTTTCTTTTTTCAGGATTTCTCTAGCCTGTTCGGGGTCGTCCCAGAAATCGTTTCGCGAGGTAACCTTTGCAATCTCTGTTAATTCCCTTTCCTTTCTCTGGATGTCAAAGATACTCTCCTAACTTATCGATCCGCCGACGAAGATCGGCCACGTTTTCCTGCCAGCCTTCAATCATTTTCCCTTCCTCCTCCAAAAATTTAAAATGCCTAAAAAAGCAAATCCCAAACAGCCGAAAGAAAATATATCTCCCTGCCGACCGTAAAAGGTGCTTTCCCTCGTTAACTTCACCGGGCCGGAAATGGTGGCGGGCTCGAAGAGTTGTGTTTCTTGTTCCAAGCGGCCCAAGGGGTCGATAATGGCGCTAATACCGGTGTTGGCTGCCCTCACCAGGTAGGTCTTGTTTTCCACCGCCCTCAAGATAGCCATGGACAGGTGCTGATACGGAGCCGACGTTCGCCCGAACCAGGCATCGTTCGTTACATTGACGAGGAGATTTGCCCCCATCTTAGCATAGGTTCGCGCCGCCGCGGGGAAAATGGCCTCGTAACAGATAAGCACCCCGACTTTCGCCTCGCCCATTTCAAGGGGGATGTAACCTGGCCCCGTGCCAAAATCGCCGATTCCTTGCACCAATTTGCCGATGAAGGGGAAAAGGCTCCTTAGCGGGACGTATTCCCCGTAGGGAACGAGGTGCACCTTGTCGTACCTGCCCTGAACGACACCTTGCTGATTGAGGAGATAAACGCTGTTGAAGATGGTTATTCGATCGTCTTTTTCACGTCTATAGCTGGGGCTGCCGAAAAGTAACCATACCTTTTTGCGCTTCACCAGTTCGCCAATGAGATCCTTGTAAGGTGATGGGTCTTGATAGAAGAAAGGGGTTGCCGTCTCCGGCCAGACGACGAGGCGCGTTTCCTCCCTAGCCACCTTTTCCGTCAAACTTAGATAGTCCGCCATCGTAGCATGTTGGTAGGCGGGATTCCACTTTACGCTCTGGTCCACGTTCCCCTGAACTACAGCCACCTTTAACTCTTCGCCCAAAGACCATCTCTTCTCTATCTCGTTCATGCGGTAAACGCCGTAAGCCGAAACGATGGCCAAGAGAAGGACGACACAGGCAACTCGCCAAACCTGTCGGCGACGCGTAAAAAAGAATTCGTAGAAAAAGGCGTTCACGAGGACGATGAGAAAGGAGATACCGTAAACGCCGGTAATATCGGAGATCTGGAGCAGAAAGGGGAATTTGAATTGAGAATAGCCCAAAAGGGCCCACGGGAATCCAGTAAAGGCATGTGTTTTTATATATTCGAGGGAAGTCCACAGTGTGGGGGCAAAGCACATCAGGGGGAGGCGATTGCTTTCCGCATAAGCTACACCGGAAGCAAAGATGGCCGTATACAGACCCATATAACAGGCAAGCAAAAGAAGGGCACCGATACCCACAGGCCAGGGTAGGTTTCCGTATTTGACGACGACGTAGGCAATCCAGTAAAGGATGCCGAGATGGGCAATAAGACCGGATAGGAAACCCCAACCGAAGGCTTTTTTTGCAGCCTGCCCCGATACGGCCATGAAAAGCGGAACCAGTGCCACCCAAGCGAGGAAGCCGGTTCCGAATTTGGGGAAGGATAGAAATAGCAACACCCCCGCCCCGAGGGCCCAGAGGTGGCGTGACCAATCACGGCCCTTTACACTCATTTTCATAATATTTCAGAGACCTCTCAAGTATTCCGGCCTTAAAATGCGTTCGTTTCTGCTCTCGATTATGTGATGGATGGTGGCAACGGCCGCTTCCTTTTCTTGCGGCAGCCTTAAACGTAAAGGGAGGTAGTTGGAAGCATGGTTGGAGGTGAAAAAGCAATTCGTCAAATTGCTCTGACCAATAATCACGCCCAATTCTTGGAGATACCCGAAAGTATCAGGCAATTCAAAGCGGCCATTTATATAGTCTTCGTAAAGAGGGGTACCCGGAATGAGCATCACCGTCAAAGCCCCGCAGAAATCGGGGTCAATATCCGAGATAATCCTGGCCGTATCGCGGGCGTGGTCCATAGACTTCTCTTTTCCCCCTATGCCCAAGAGAATCGTGATAGAAAGGGTAATGCCCGCTCGCTTTACCCTTCTTCCCGCTTCCACCATCTGATCGTAAGTTACGCCTTTGTGCACGGCCGAGAGAATTTCCTCATTTCCCGTCTCCACGCCCAGGTAAACGATACCGAGGCCACAAGCGAAAAGTTCCCTCAAATTTTCTTCGCTCTTGCGGAGGATACTTTTGGCGTTTCCGTATACCCCTACCCTTTCCACGTGGGGAAGCGCCTCCTTGATCAGGCGCAGGATCCTTACGAGCCTCTCCTGGGGAATGATGAGGGCATCACCGTCACAGAGAAATACCCTCCTTACGTTCCTATAATACCGGGCGGCCTCAACTATATCTTCTTCGATTTCTTTATCGCTTTTGATCCTAAACCTCACACCCTTATAGGTCCCGCAGAAGGTGCATTTGTTGTGTGAACAGCCTACCGTTACCTGCAAAAGAAGGCTCCGGGCTTCACTGGGCGGCCTGATGATGATCCCTTCATACTTCATGGGCAAAACCTACTCCTGATGAAAAGAGGGGTTAACCACCTTGGCCAACCCCTCTTACTATGCTGGCGGGGCCGAAGGGACTTGAACCCTCGCCCTCCGGCGTGACAGGCCGGCGTTATAACCAGCTTAACTACGACCCCGCATTTTCAATTGTTCCCCTTTTAGTAACCTCAATTGCTCTGAAACCGTTTTCACACGGTCTTTCTTTCCTGGTAGGCGGAACAGGACTCGAACCTGTGACTTCCACGGTGTAAGCGTGGCGCTCTCCCAGCTGAGCTACCCGCCCATGTTTGTACCAAAATCAAGTATTTTTTTACCAATCCCAACCTCTTTTGTCAAGGGGTTAGGACACAGGAGCAGATATACTGCTGAAAGATTCACCCCGCCGACTTTGTTCCGGCCTTTCCTCCTCCACTAATGCCACCTTCAACACTTCGTCCATGTGCTCGACAAAGACGAGGTGAAGCGCCTTGAGGACGTTACTCGGTACTTCCGCCAGGTCTTTTTCGTTATCTTTCGGAATGATGACGGTTTTGATGTTTCCTCGATGGGCGGCTAGGAGCTTCTCCTTTACGCCTCCAATGGGGAGTACACGGCCGCGGAGGGTAATCTCGCCCGTCATGGCCACATCACCCCTTACCTTCTTCCTGGTCAAGGCGGAAACGATAGAGGTGGCCATGGCAATACCCGCCGATGGACCATCTTTCGGTATGGCCCCTTCGGGCACGTGAATATGGATATCCGTCTCCTGGTAAAAATTGGCGGCCAGGCCAAACATCTCCGCCCGGGCCCGCACATAGGTCAAGGCCGCCTGGGCCGATTCCTGCATTACATCCCCTAACTTGCCCGTGAGCACCAGCTTACCCGTTCCTTTCATGACCGAGGCTTCCACGGCTAACAATTCCCCACCCACCTCCGTCCAGGCCAAGCCCGTCGTGAGGCCCACTTGATCCTTGCCTTCCACCTCTCCGTGTCGATACTTGGGCACGCCGAGATACTTGCCCACGTTTTTTGAGGTAATCCTAATGGGCCCTTTGATCCCTTCTGCCACGATGCTCCGAGCCACCTTTCGGCAAATAGAGGCTATTTCCCGCTCTAAGTTCCTCACGCCGGCCTCCCTCGTGTACTGACGGATGATGGTGAGGATGGCGCCATCAGTAAAGCTGATTTGATCCTTCGTCAGACCGTTGGCCTCCATCTCCTTGGCCACGAGGAACTTCTTGGCTATGTTCAGCTTCTCCGGCTCCGTGTAGCCGGCAATGCGGATCACCTCCATGCGATCCTGGAGGGGAGCAGGAATGGTCTGGAGGACATTGGCCGTGGTGATGAACATAACATCTGAAAGGTCATAATCCACTTCGAGATAATGATCGTTGAAGGCGTTGTTCTGCTCCGGATCCAGAACTTCGAGGAGGGCCGAGGCCGGATCGCCACGGAAATCGGAACTCAGCTTGTCCACCTCGTCCAGGCAGAAGACGGGATTCGTCGTCCCGGCCTTCTTCATGAGCTGAATTATTTTACCCGGCAGGGCACCGATATAGGTGCGCCGATGACCGCGAATTTCCGCCTCATCCCTCACCCCGCCGAGAGAAAACCGTACGAACTTCCTGTTCGTAGCCCGGGCCACCGAACGGGCAATGGAGGTTTTCCCTACCCCGGGGGGACCTACCAGGCAAAGGATGGACCCCTTGTTCTTCTTCACGAGATTCTGGACGGCCAGATATTCGAGGATCCTTTCCTTGACCTGCTTTAAGCCGTAGTGGTCCTCTTCGAGGATGGCTTCCGATTCCTTCAGGGTGTACTTGTTTTCCGTCTTTTCCGACCAGGGCAGATCGAGAATCCAATCGATATAATTTCTTACCACCGTGGCTTCCGCCGACATGGGTGGCATGAGCTGAAGCTTCTTTATTTCCGATTTTACCTTTTTGTAGGCCTCCTCGGAAAGCTTCTTCTGTTTCAATCTGCGCTCGAGCTCAGCAATTTCGCTCTTGAACTCATCCTTTTCCCCCATCTCCTTTTGGATGGCCCGCATCTGCTCGTTCAAATAGTAGTCCTTCTGCGTCTTCTCCATTTGCTTCTTGACGCGGCGCCTGATCTTTTCTTCCACCTGGAGGATTTCTATCTCCCCGAGCATGAGTTCATAAACAGCCTCCATCCGGCTGTTGACATTTGCCCGCTCGAGAACGCGCTGCTTATCTTCTAACTTCACGGTGAGATGGGAAACGATCACGTCGGCCAATTTCGAAGGCTCTTCTATGGCATTGACGGTACCGATCATCTCCACGTGAATTTTCCGACTTAACTTTACGTACTGTTCGAAGGCCTCCTTCAAAGAGCGCATGAGGGCGGCTGTCTTCACCTGGTCGTCATCGAATTCGTCGGGCATCTCTTCCACTTCCACGGAGAAGTACTCTTCCGTGGTGAGGTACCTCTTGATGGCACCCCTTTCTTTGCCCTCCACGAGCACCTTCACCGTGCCGTCCGGTAGCCTCAGCAGCTGAATTATGATCCCGATGGTGCCTACGGTGTAAATGTCACTCTCCACCGGGTCGTCTTTCTGCGCCGACTTCTGGGCCACCAGGAAAATTCCCTTCTCCTGCTTCATGGCCTCTTCCAGGGCGGCAATGGATTTTTCCCGCCCGACAAAGAGGGGTACGATCATATGCGGAAAAACAATCACATCCCGTAAAGGCAAAAGGGGAATGCTGATTAATTTCCTTTCCCTATCATTCATCCAATCCTGCATAAAAATCCTTCCTTCATGCCATCTCTGTTTTTGATTCGTAAATGAGGATCGGTGCCTCTCGATTCAGCACCACCTCTTCGGATATTATACACTCCTTCATATCCCGTCTCGAGGGCAATTCGTACATGACATCGAGCATCACCGTCTCCAGGATGGAACGTAGTCCCCTGGCACCCGTTTTCTTCTCGATGGCCAGCTTCGCAATAGCCCTTAAGGCACCATCGGTAAATTTCAATTTCACGTTCTCCATTTCGAAAAGCTTCTTGTACTGCTTGATGATGGCATCCTTGGGCTCTACGAGGATGCGTACCATGGCCTCCTCATCTAACTCATCGAGGGTGGCAATCACAGGGAAACGTCCCACGAATTCGGGTATCATACCGAACTTTATTAAATCCTCCGGCTGGACCTGGGCGAGGATATCCCCAATTTTGCCGTGTTTCTTACTCCTTACTTCGGCTCCGAAACCTAAAGAGCTTACCCCTTCCCTCTTGGCGATGATATCTTCGAGGGAGTTGAACGCCCCACCGCAGATGAAGAGGATATTCGTCGTGTCTACCTGGATGAACTCCTGCTGAGGATGTTTCCTTCCCCCCTTGGGAGGCACATTGGCGAGTGTTCCCTCGATGATCTTGAGCAGGGCCTGTTGCACCCCCTCACCCGACACATCCCGGGTAATGGACGGGTTACCCGACTTCTTGGCGATCTTATCGATCTCGTCAATGTACACAATGCCCCTCTGAGCGCGCTCCACGTCATAGTCCGCATTCTGCAGGAGGTAAAGGATGATGTTTTCCACATCTTCCCCCACATATCCCGCCTCCGTCAGGGTGGTGGCATCGGCAATGGTAAAGGGCACGTTCAGCATTTTGGCCAGGGTCTTAGCGAGCAGCGTTTTCCCCGAACCGGTAGGCCCGATGAGCAAGACGTTGCTCTTCTGGATTTCTACCCCATCCTTGTCCGCAGGCGCATGGAGGCGTTTGTAGTGATTGTAAACGGCTACGGACAAAACCTTCTTCGTCTTCTCCTGGCCAATTACGTAGGCATCGAGGAATTTCTTTATCTCCATGGGGGTTGGTATCCCCTTCCTCGTCTCTTCCTTTCGCCTGGGTATGCCCCCTTCATCCTCTTCCACGATGCACCGGCATAGTTCGATGCACTCATCGCAGATGTAAGCGGTGGGACCTGCAACCAGCTTCCGTACCTCGTTTTGACTCTTGCCACAGAATGAACAGTAAAGCATGCCGTGTCCATCCTGATAATCTCTTCCTCTTCTTGCCATTTCTTTCCCCTTTTGTTTTTTTACTGCCTTTTCGTAATTATTTCATCAATTATGCCATATTCCTTGGCCTGCGCACTGCTCATGTAATAATCCCGCTCCGTATCGGCCGTAATTTTCTCCACCGGATTACCCGTAAGCTCCGCCAGGATGCGATTCAATTCTTCCTTCAGGCGGAGAATCTCCTTTGCCTGGATATCAATGTCCGTCGCCTGCCCCTGAAATCCCCCCAAGGGTTGATGGATAAGAATCCGGGCATGGGGCAGGGCATACCTCTTGCCCTTCGTCCCTGCGGCCAAGAGGATGGCCCCCATGCTCGCCGCTTGCCCCATGCAGAAGGTAGAGATGGGGCACTTGATGTAATTCATCGTGTCGAAAATGGCGAGACCGGAACTAACGTGGCCGCCCGGCGTATTGAGATAGAAGAAAATGTCCTTATCCGGGTCTTCCGACTCCAGATACAACATCTGGGCAATGACCACGTTGGCCACATTGTCATCGATGGCCGTTCCTAAAAATATTATTCGATCCTTGAGAAGGCGCGAATAGATATCATAAGCCCGCTCACCGCGACCGTCCTGCTCTATTACGATGGGAATCAGACTCATGAGCTCACCTCTGAAGACGATTCAATGTATTCACTACTGGCTTCTATGAATTCAAAAACCTTGCCAGTGAGGAGGTCCAATTCTATCTGCTCAATCACACCCTCCTCTTCCAGATCCTTTCGCAAGGTCTCGTAGTCCACCCTCCGCCTTGCGGCCAGATCCCTTATGTAAGATTCCCTTTCCTCTTCCGAAACCGTAATCCCTTCTTTCGCGGCAATGCTCTTCATGAGAAGAAAGGTTTTTACGACTTTTTCTGCCTCTTCCCGATACATATCTTTCATGCTGGCGATGATCTCCGACACCTCCCGCGGATCCATACCCCTGGCGGCCCAGTGGCGGTAACTGTCCATCATCATATACATGACCTGGCGCTCTACTAGGACATCGGGGGCTGGCACTTCATTGACGCTAAGTAGATTTTCTACGATCGCCTCCCGAATTTCCTTTTTTGCCTCCGCTTTCTTCTCCGATTCGATGGATTCCACTACCGCCGCCCTCAGTTCTTCGAGGGTTTCATAGCGATCAAAATTCTTTACGAACTCCTCATCAATGGCCGGCAGCTTTTTTTCCTTGATGCCCTTAACGACCACGTGAAAAACCACCTCTTTTCCAGCGAGCTCCCGGTTTTGATAATCGGTGGGAAAAGTAAGAGTAAACTCTTTTTCTTCCCCTTTCCTTAACCCGATTACCTGCTCTTCAAACCCGGGCACGAAAAGACCTGCACCTACGTGCAAGAGATAATCATCCGCCTTCATATTTTCACGAGGCTTCCCATCGAGAAATCCCTGAAAGGAGATAGAAACGAAGTCATTCTTCTCTACGGGTCGATCCGCAGAAATTTCCTCCATGGTAGCGTACATTTCCTGAATCTGCTTGAATCTCAGAGCGATCTCTTCTTCCGTCGCAGAAGTATCCTTTTTCTTTAATTTCAACCCCCGGTAGCCGGTAGGCTCTAAGACGGGTTCCACCTCGAAGGTAGCCGTGAAAGAAAAGGGTTCGTTTTCTTTGAAGCCTTCTTCTTCGATTTCCGGTCGAGACAGGGGCGTTACCTGGCACTCGTCGAGGGCTTCCCAGTAATAGCGGTTAACGAGACTGTTTACCGTCTCCTCTCGAATATATTGGCCGTAGTGTCTTTCCAGTACCGGCCGCGGGACTTTACCCGGGCGAAACCCCTTTACCTGCGCGGTCTTTCCCACCCGACGCGTTACCTCTTCCAATTCCTTCTTCGCTTCATCCCAGGGGATTTGGAAGGTTATCTTCTTCTTTACGGGACTTATGTCCTCTATCCGAAATGCCAAGCTCGTTTCACTCACCTTTTATCTCCTTTTAAGACCTGTCCAGGCCATATTATTTACATCTGGTGCGAGAGAAGGGATTTGAACCCTTACGGTTTTACCCGCTGGATCCTAAGTCCAGTGCGTCTGCCATTTCCGCCACTCTCGCAGTATACATGTATTTTATATGCACCGGGAGGGTAAAAGTCAATCCCGGAAACCCACGGGGCTTTATCTTAACTTGTTCCTTTTCGCAAGGGATTTAATTGTTTTCTTCTCGATCCTTGAACTCCGCTGCCGTCGTAAAGGGGATCGTCAATTTATAGACACCCCCCGCGAGCACAGCTTTGACGGGAAACGGTGACTTTTCAAACACCTTTAGCATGGCCTTATTGTCAGCAAGTACATCGGCCGTAAAACCACTGATACCCTCCTCCCGGGCAATGCGGATCAGCAAATCGAAGAGAAAAGAGGCAATGCCGTAACCCTGGTACTTTTCGTCCACGATAAAGGCCAGATCGGCAAAAGGTTTGTTGGCATCCCTTACATAACGGGCCTCGGCAATAATCCTTTCCATCCCTCCCTCTTCAATTACCCCCACAATGGACATCACGTGGCGGTAATCCACATTGACGTATTCCTGCATTTTGTGATGAGGCATTGTCTTTATCGGACTGAAATAGCGATAATAAACAGCCTGATCGGAGAACCGATAGAAAAGCCTCCTCATCTCATCCTCATCGGATGGTTTGATCGCCCGAAAACGCACCACCAAACCGTTTTTGAAACGATGACTGCAGGCTACCTTCTCGGGATAGAGATATCCGCTTTCGGGAAAGTAGATCTGATCCGCATAGATCATCTTGGCTTCTTTGGCCTGCCTCACGAGTTCTGCCCGATCATCGGGGTGGGCAATTTCAATCAAAGCCTGCGCCCTCTCCCGGAGGGTCTTTCCCATGAGATACGCCACCCCGTATTCTGTTACTACGAGGTCCATCGATTCACGATTGGAAAACTGAAAAGGATACTTATCCACGGAAAGGACGATATTGGGCTCCCCGTGACGATTGCGACTGGGCAGGGCAAAGATGGTGCGGCCGCCCTTGGAAAGGGCCGCCCCCATGAAGAGCTCCTGAACATTTCCGGGCCCGGCAGTCACGTTACCGCGACCCGTATGGAGGGCTACATTGCCCGTGAGATCCACCTTTCTCGCCGGGAGGAGGGCGGTCATCTTGTCGTTCATACCGATGATCTTGGGATCCATGATAATGTCCTCCGGCTGGAACTCGACGAGCGGGTTCTTATCCAGCCACTTCAAGAGCTCCTTCGTGCCCAAGATATAAGAAACAGAACATTTACCGCGAAAGATGCTCTTATTGCGATTCGTTACGGCTCCACTCTTGATGAGATCCATGAGGGCATCCGTGATGAACGGGGAATGAACACCCAAATTCTTTTTCTTCGCGAGGGTTATGGCCAACGCCTCGTAAAGGGGGCCTATACCGTAAGAGATGCAAGCCCCGTCTTCAACCACGGAAGCGACATTCTCGGCTATTTTCATATAAACGTCTGGAATAGGCCAGCGCTGCAGATAAAGGGGAGGCTCCGTGGATTCGACGAAGTAATTAAACTCATCCACGTGCACCAGGGTATCTCCCATGGTATGGGGCACTTCATAGTTTATCTCCCCCACAACCATATGGGCAGACTCAAGGGCTGCCCTCTCCACATCCACGCCCACGAGATTGGCGTAACCCGCCTCGTTGGGTGGGGTTATCTGGATAAAGGCCACATCTATATGAATGGCACCGGACCTGAACAACCACGGTATTCTCGAAAAACGGCTCGGAATGAGGTCTACCTTACCTTGCCGGATGGCTTCATCGGCAATCCAACCGGAAAAGAAGGTCTTTAACCTGAATTTACGGGCATACCTTTCATCAATGGCGACGGCATCGCCCAAGCTCACGAGCTGGATGAGCTCCAAATCCTGCAGGTTACTGCGGTCGGAGGCCATGAGATGCTTAACCAGCGTTCGGGGTTCGGCCATTCCCGTTCCGATGAAGATGGTCATGCCGGGTTCAATCTTTTCCAATACCTGCTGGGGGGTAACCAATTTTTCTCGCCACATATCTCTTTATCCCCTATTGGGATGAATAGCTTTTGTCAACCCCATTTTCTCAATGCGATAAAAAAAGAAGGGCACGAGGGCCCTCCTTTTTTAAACGCGAGGCTCACCATTAGGCGATCCGGTATACCCCCCTCTTTTCCTTCACAACGACCCCGGCCTTCTCCGCGCGATAGATTACAGACCAGATCTGCCTCGCCGAAAGCCCGGTCTTTTCCTGCAGCTCTGCAGAAGAGATGCCCTGTTCCCCGGCTTTGGTTATAAGGTCCATTACCATTGCCTTCACGCCTTTCATGGATACTTTTTCCTTTGTCACGCGTGGCTTCCTAATACTTTTCCGGGTTTCAACCTGAGTGGTTTTTCTCCTCCCCCTTCGTTCCTTTACCTCGGGCTTAACTTCCTTAACCAGTTCCTGGACCCGATCGAAATACTCCCGAATAAACTCTTCGGAGCCCTCTATTTCGATCTCCCTCGTTACCGGATTGTATTTTATTCTCGACCTCTCCACCACTTTCATACTCTCCTTTCATTCTTTTTTTCTCAAAGCACTCCTACATACCAGCAAAACACCTGTTAGCTAAATTATATACATTAATCACGCATTGTCAAAAAAAATATCACATTTCAAAAAAATCATCGTTTGTCTTACGACAATTTTTCCCTTGACAGACCAGAAAATGTTTCGTATCAAGAATCCTGACCGCGAGTCATAATTGACTTCCGGCAAAATGTGTTCAGGCCATTTTTAATGGGGATTACAGCGAAGAGAAATAAGATAAGGGAATTAAGGCGCCAGGCCATACTGAAAGCCGCACGTAAGCTTTTCTTTGAAAAGGGTTTTAAAAACGTCTCTGTCGAAAGCATTGCCAAAAGAGCCAACATCAGCAAGGGGGCCGTCTACCTTCATTTCAAGAGCAAAGATGAAATTTACACGCATCTCCTCCTTAACGAGGTAGACCGGCATCAAAAAATCATCCAGTCCATCGTAGATGAAAAGAAAACGGCTTTCGAATCCATCAAAAATATTGCCTTAAGTTACGCCGATTTTTTCCTCCATGACCCGGAGCTCTTCCGCATCCTTATGAATTACATGTTAAACCCCGAACATCTCGAACTGACGGAAGAAATGGATAGAAAGCTCTTGATCGCCGTCAATAAAAATATCGACGCCATCTCTGAGCTTCTTAAGGCCGGGATAGAGGCGGGGGAATTCCCTCGCAACATCAATATTTTTCATAATCGAAACGTGATCTGGGGCATGATTAACGGGATCATTGCCCTGCACCTTTTCACCGGCCCCGAAGAAAAGAGGGGGGGCCGTATCAGGAACACTATCGATGAAGGCGTAAGCATTTTTTTGAAGGGGCTGAAGGAATTTTGAATAAACCGCATTTGGCGGAAAAATAAGTTCTTTATAGGCAGGAAGAGACCAGTACCTCAGGTACCGAACCTCCTTTCCCGCCCGTAAAGTAATCACAAGGAGGAAGATTATGGCGTATCAAATCAGGAAGGCTGCCGTATTAGGGGCAGGCGTTATGGGAGCCGGCATTGCAGCACATCTCGCCAACGCGGGAATCGAGTGCTACCTGCTGGACATCATCCCTCCGGAGTTAACAGAGGAAGACAAGAAAAAAGGGTTAACGGAGAAGTCTCCAGAATGGCGGAATCGTTTTGCCGCCAACGGCCTGGCGGGCGCCACCAAGGCAAAACCGGCCGCCTTTTTCAGCAAGGACCTGGCCTCCATGGTGACCGTGGGAAACTTTGAGGACCATTTGGGCTGGCTCGCCAATGTGGACTGGGTCTGCGAAGCCGTGGTGGAAAACCTGAAGATCAAGCAGGATTTATTTGCAAGGGTAGAAAAGATCGTGCGGCCCGACTGCATCGTTTCCACCAATACCTCCGGTATACCCATCAAAGACATCAGCGCCAAGTTCGGGGCCAATTTGAAGAAGCACTTTCTGGGTACCCATTTTTTCAATCCACCCCGCTACATGAAACTTATGGAAATCATTCCCGGTGAAGAAACGGACCCGGAAGTCGTGGACTTCATGGTCAAGTTCAGCGAACGAACGCTGGGCAAAGGCGTGGTCATCTGCAAAGACGTGCCCAACTTCGTCGGTAATAGAATCGGCGTGTTCGACATGTCCAATGCCGTCAACCTCATGATGGAAATGGGTATGAAGATCGACGAAGTTGACGCCATCGTTAACAAATCCATCGGCCGTCCCGGCACCGCCATCTTCGGCACCATGGACCTCGTGGGCATCGATACGGGCTATCACGTCTCCAAGAACCTATACGAAGCCGTGCCTGACGATGAGTGGAGGGACATGTTTGCCCCCTCGCCCTTCATAGAGAAGATGATTGAGAAAAAACTGCTCGGCAACAAGACCAAGCAAGGGTACTACAAGAAGGCCAAGGATGCCAAGGGCAAGTCGGTGAAGTACATGCTCGATCTGGAAACCTTCGAGTATGTCCCCGCGGGCAAGCCCAAGTTCGAATCCATCTCCGAAGCCTCGAAAAAGGAAAACGTTGCCGAAGCCATAAAGACCGTTTTCACAGGAAGCGACAAGGCAGCGGAATTCGTTCGCAAATACCTGTGTCGCAACTTCATCTACGCGGCCAACCGCGTGGGGGAAATATGCGACAACATCCTCGCCATCGACAACGCCATGAAGTGGGGTTACAACCATCAGCTGGGCCCCTTCGAGACCTGGGACGCCGTAGGCGTAAAAGAGGCAGTCGAAGTAATGAAGCAACTCAAGCTCAAGGTGCCCAAGAAGGTGGAAGAGATGCTGAAGAAGGGCTTTACCTCCTTCTACCTCAAGAAAGAGGACGGCCTTTACTACTACGATTTCAACAAGAAAGATTACGTCCTCGCGGAGCCCAATCCGAGGATCATCTATCTGCCCTCCTTGAAGGAGAGAAATAAAATCGTTGCCGAGAATCCGGGTGCTACCCTCGTGGACATCGGGGACGGCGTGGTTTGCCTCGAATTCCATACGAAGATGAACGCCATCAACAACGACCTCATCGAGATGATCAACAAAAGCTGCGACATCGTGGAAAAGGACTTCGTCGGTATGGTGGTCGCCAACCATGCGCAGAATTTCTCCGTCGGTGCGAATATTTTCGACGTGATCGTGGCCGTGCAGAAGGCTGAATGGGACCTCCTGGAGCAGAGCATCGCCGCCCTCCAAAATGCCAACATGAGGCTCAAATACTTAAGAAAACCCGTTGTGACCGCACCGGCCGGCATGGCCTTAGGCGGAGGTTGTGAAATTGCCATGCACGGCGCCCGCTGCCAACCGCACGGGGAAACCTACATGGGTCTCGTCGAGGTGGGAGTCGGTGTTTTGCCGGCGGGCGGTGGATGCAAGGAGCTGCTTGTGAGGATGACGGAGGGGATCCCCAGCGGCGTCGTTGAACAAGGGCTGAACCTCCAATACTACATGGCCAAGGCTTTCCAGAACATCGCCACGGCCAAGGTATCCACGAGCGCCATGGAAGCCATGGAGCTGGGCTACATCCGCAAGACGGAAAGTATTAGCATGAACCGGGACCAGCAGATTTGGGATGCCAAGCAGCTCGTACTCGCCCTGGACATGACGGGTTACAAGCCGCCACGACCGGCCCTTATTCCTGTTATGGGTGAAAACTTCCGCGGCTTCGTGGACGCCATCCTCTACAATATGAGGCATGGAAACTACATCTCCGACTACGACGTATTTGTGAGCCAAAAGGTGGCTTACGTCCTCTCCGGCGGAGACTGCGCGGAAGGCACGTTCGTCACGGAGCAGGAGATATTGGATCTGGAAAGAGAGGCCTTTTTAAGCCTCTTGGGTCAAAAGAAAACGCAGGATCGCATCATGTACATGCTCAATACGGGCAAACCCCTGCGCAACTAATATAAAAACGAAGCGAGCGATGCCTTAAAAAGGGTGATCGCTCGCTTAGACTGGAAGGAGGAAAGATATGATCGATGCAGTAATCGTGGAAGCAGTAAGGAGTCCGGGCGCACGCTATAGAAGGGGCGGCCTGGCAGCTACCAGGGCGGAGGAATACGCCATTCAGGTATTGAAGGGGCTTCTCGCTCGGGTACCTCAGCTCAACCCCGCCGATATCGACGATGTAATCGTGGGATGTTCGTTCCCCGAGGCCGAAACGGGAATGAATGTGGGCAGAATCCTTGCCATGGGGGCCGGCCTACCCATTTCCGTCTCCGGCATGACGGTTAACAGGTTCTGTTCTTCTGGGTTGCAGGCCATTGCCGATGCCACGGCCAAAATCCGGGCCGGATGGTCGGAAGTCATTATTGCAGGTGGGGTGGAAACGATGACGCACATTCCCATGGGCGGTACTTCCATGCGTCCCCTGCCGGAGTGGAAAATGGATGGTTCCATGCCCTATGTCTACGTCAGCATGGGCATTACCGCCGAAAACGTCGCCGCCAATTACAATATCAGCCGGGAAGACCAAGACAAGGTGGGAATGGAGAGCAACCGCCGCGCATTCGAGGCCATCAAGGCAGGCAAGTTCAAAGATGAGATCATCCCCATTACCGCCTACCGATACACCCGGGACAAATCCGGTAAGCGTGTACGCACCACCTTCACCTTTGATACAGACGATGGCGTGAGATGGCCCACGACAATGGAGCAAATGGCTGCTCTGAAATCTCCGTTCAAGGCGGGCGGTTCCGTTACGGCGGGTAATTCCTCCCAGATGACGGATGGAGCGGCTTTTTCCCTGCTCATGACGGCAGAAAAGGCAAAATCCTTAGGGCTAAAGCCACAAGCCCGCATCACCCACTACGCCGTGGCCGGCTGCAAGGCGGAAGAGATGGGTGTCGGACCTGCCTATGCCATTCCCAAAGTGCTCAAAATGGCAGGGCTTACCACCAAGGACATAGATGTATTCGAAATAAACGAGGCCTTTGCTTCCCAGTTCATCTACTGCCTGCGAGCAACGGGGCTCGAAGATCGCTACTGGGCAGGAGATGTGAACCCGAACGGCGGCGCCATTGCCCTCGGCCATCCCCTCGGATGCACCGGGGCCAAACTCACCGCCCAGCTCATTCACGAACTCAAGCGGCGTGGAGGCAAGCGAGGTATCGTTTCCATGTGCATCGGCGGCGGTATGGGCGCAGCTGCCATCTTCGAAATGCTCTAAGAAGCAAGCGATTTAAAAAAGGGGCCCCAACTTCCGGGGGCCCCTTTTTGCCCTTGCAGTTTTGCTCCTTTTGAATTATATAAAAAACATCTGGGCGGTTAACTCAGCGGGAGAGTGCTACCTTCACACGGTAGAAGTCACTGGTTCGATCCCAGTACCGCCTACCATCTTCGAAATAAAAAAGGCGGGTCAGATGACCCGCCTTTTTCTTTCCCTTCGGTCAAATCAATACGTAAAGGCTTCGTCCGTAATTTCGAGGGGCACCTTTTCACCGGCTTTGATCGCCTCGCATCTGGCCTTGACGGTGGTCAGGATCTCGTTGGCGAAGAACTTGGCCGAGGCAATTCTTCCGCTATAGAAGGCCGCCTCTTTGTCTTCCCTCTCCAAGGCCTTCTTCTGACCGATACTGTACGCCTTCTTTTCCTCGTAAATGGCCTGAAGCTTCTCGTTTGCCACGCAGGCACCGTCGATGAGGAAGTGACCGAGGAGTACATCGCCGAAAATTTCGAGGAACTTGCAGGCATAGAGGATGGGAATGAGAAAGTCTCCCGATTTCCCTACCTGGGCAAAGTACATGGTGAGATCGAAGCAGGCATTGGCCGCTTCCTCCAAGATGGCGGCATACTTGCTCAGCTCGGGTACGCCTTTCGCCCGGGCGATGTTCTGCTGAATAAGCATGGCCATGTTCATGACGTTGGCGCCCTTCCTCTGGGCCAACTTCCGTCCCACCAGGTCCAGGGCCTGAATGCCGTTCGTTCCCTCATAGATCTGGGCAATCTTCTCATCCCTGAGATACTGCTCCATGGGGTACTCCTGACAGTAACCGTATCCACCGTAAACGTCAATGGCCGTCGAGCAGATGAGGAGGCCCTTATCCGTCGTATAGGCCTTGACAATGGGGGTAAGCAGGTTGAGGAAGCCTTCCCACTTTTCCCGCTCTTCCGGCGTCTCGGCCGTATGCATCCGATCGATGCAGTAGGCGGTGAAGTAGCACAGGGACCTCAAGCCCTCCACGTGGCTCTTCATCCACATGAGCTTCCGACGGATGTCGGGGTGATTGATAATGGTCACCGACTTGGCATCGGGGTTGTTCATCTCCCAGATGGCCTTCCCCTGGATGCGCTCCTTGGCATAGGCTACGGCATGTTCATAGGCGGCCGATCCAATATCCAATCCCTGCATACCCGTGCCCAGGCGTGCCTCGTTCATCATCTGGAACATGATGCGCATACCCTCGCGTTCCTTGCCCAACAGTTCTCCGATGCAGTTGCCGTTTTCACCGAAGTTGAGGGTCGCCGTGGCCGAACCTTTGATGCCCATCTTGTGTTCGATGCCACCCGTTACTACATCGTTGAATTCACCAAGGGAACCATCATCATTCACCCGGTACTTGGGCACGATGAAGATGGAGATACCCTTTGTCCCGGGAGGATCGCCCTCGATGCGGGCCAGCACGGGATGGACGATATTGGGGGTGAGATTATGGTCACCGGAGGAGATGAAGATCTTCGTGCCCGTGATGAGGAACTTGCCGTCCGGAAGCCTCTTGGCGGAAGTCTTCAGGGCACCTACGTCGCTACCTGCCCCGGGCTCGGTGAGACACATGGTTCCCGCCCACTCGCCGGTGTAGAGCTTGTACATGTACTTGTTCTTCTGTTCTTCGGTGCCGTAGTTCTTGATGAGTCCCGCCGCCCCGTGCGTGAGTCCCGGATACATACAGAACGCGTAATTGGCGGCGCCAAAGAGTTCCATGTTGGCAAACTGAACCGAAGACGGGATACCCTGACCGCCGACTTCCGGTTCTTCCGCCGCCGCGATCCACCCGGCTTCGCAGTAGGTCTTGTAGGCGGCATGATAACAGTCGGGGACGTAAACCTTCCCGTTTTCGAACCGACAACCCTGTTTATCCCCCTCTTTGAGCGTGGGCGCAATGACTTCCACCGCCATCTTTTCTGCTTCATTGAGGATCATAAGCAGATCATCTTTTGTGAAATCTTTGAACTTTTCCGTCTTGAAGAGGTCCTCGATCTTGAGCTGCTCAAAGAGGACAAACTGTTGATCACGCGTGTTTACCAATAAATTGCCCATAGCTTACTCCCTTCCGTATTTTTTATGGTGAGATTTAGCTCACCTCATCTCCTCAATCCACGGGCAAGCAGTATAATTTCATACTGACCATAAGTCAATAAAAAAGTCGCACCATTTCAGACAAAAGAGGGGCAAGGGGCAGGATTTTTTTTCTTACGTTCCAAAAATCTGCAGTACTCGTTAAACCTGGCCAGGGCAAGCACGGCCCTTTCCATGCCATCGTAAATGGGTACGCCGGCCTTAAGCACCATCTCATCCAGTCGGGGAATGACGGCCCTTATATGCGGATCCGGTCGATACTGGCGTCTCACAATGACGAGGGGGTGATCCTTCAAGCGCAGTCTTCCCTCTTCAATAAGATAATGGGCTACTTTCTCGACATAGCTTCCAGACGTGGAGCGGCCATGGAGCCAATCTAAGGGCAAAGAAAAGATGAAATTGTCTATCTCTTCACTTGAAGCAAGTATTTCCAACACCTCTCCCAAGGCAGGGAGGTTGACGAAAACGGGTACGGCATCGATAGGATTCTTGATCATGGTCCCCGCCGGGGGTATGTACTCGCGAAGCCTCTTCACCAAATTAGGAGAAAGGGGTGGGAGGACCAAACCCACGCGGGCGCAGGCATCTGCCACGAAGACGCCGATCCCTCCGCCGATCCCGAGTACCGCTACCCGAGGCCCCGTCACCCACTTTAAATGATGACACATGAGCACCACATCCGCCATTTCCTCGAGGGAATTAACGGGGATGACCCCCGTTTGCCGGAAAAAGGCTTGCCAGATCTTGTCACCCCCTGCAAGCGACCCCGTATGGGAGGAAACCGCCCGGGCACCTGATTCCGTCATCCCCCCTTTGAACAGGATGATGGGCTTGGATAGATTAAGGCGGGAGACGATTTTTAAGAACCTTCTGCCCTCCTTTACCCCCTCCAGATACATGGCAATGATACGTGTTTCTTCGTCCTGCTCTAAGTACTCGAGAAAATCGGGGCTATCCAGGGTGAGGGCGTTACCGTAACTGATGGATTTGCTTATGTGTATCCCATACCTATCGGATAGATAGTGGGTAAAGTCCTCTGCATTGCCGCCGCTTTGACTGACAAAGGCCACGGGACCCGAAACGGCTGAGGCACCAACCCACGTAACCATCCGCGAGGCCGGCACGTAAAGACCCATGCAATTGGGCCCGATGACGTTGAGTTTCCCCTTCCTCGCTATTTCCTCCATTTTCTCCTGGAGCCGAACCCGCTCCGGCTCTCCCGTTTCCTTGAATCCCGAAGTAAAGATATGGATATTCCGATTACCCGTCGCTGCACACTCTTCCAAAACGGACGGTACTACGGGGGCCGGAACGGAAACAATGACCAAGTCCACCGACTCAGGCAAAGCGCTTAAATTAGGATAAGTCTTTATACCTTCTATCTCATCCACGTTGGGGTTGACCGGGTATAAGCGACCGGAAAACCCAAACTGCCTCATGCACATGTACATGCCGGGGAAGCCACTTTCCGGGGGGCGGCTCGCCCCCACCACGGCCACGGACCGGGCGTGCACCATCTGGTCCAAAGCCTTGAAAATTTCATCTCGATCCCTTTGCGCTGCCCTGGCGGAAACCTTCTCCCCCCTGATCACGAGGGCATCCACCGCATACACCCGACCCTCTCTATCGACCATCAAGGGATTGATATCTACTTCCTCGATATCTGGATTCTCCATCCCCAAACGAGAGAGCCCCAATAAGGTCTTGACGAGGGATTCCCTATGGGCCGGCCTTTCCCCGCGAAATCCATCGAGGAGGGTCCGAGCCTTTATTTCATCCAACATGCGGAAGGCTTCTTCTTCCGAAACGGGGGCGATGCGAAAAACCACGTCGTCCAAGGCCTCGGTGAAGATTCCCCCCAGCCCGAACATGACGGAAGGACCGAACTGGGGATCCCGGATGAGCCCCGCCACGAATTCCCTTTTCCCACGTATCATGGGCTGGATGACGAAGGATTCCACCTCTTCCTGCGCCCGCTCGCGTATGGCTTGGCAGGCCCTTTTCACCCCTTCTTCATCGCTTACATTCAGCATGACCACACCCAGCTCCGTCTTGTGGATCAGTTTTTTCCCCACCCCCTTGACCACCAGGGGGAACCCGATGAGACGACAACACGCAATCGCTTCATTTTCGTCGCGCACCTCGTATTCATCAACGACGGGGATGCCGTAGCCGCGAAGTAATCTTTTCGCCTCCACCTCGTTTAAGACTTGCCGATTTTCAACCACCTTCATCGTTTCCTCCTTTTTTCGATGTAACCAAGGCCGCGATCAAAATGCGCTTGGCCAGGGATAGGGTTCTCGTCTTCAATTTATGTCCCTTCTTGGCATCCGATTTTATATCCTCTAACTGAATGACCCCCACCAACAGCCCCCAGATGAGGTCGGCCAGTTCATAGACGTTTACTTCCTTAAGGAGCCCTTTTTCCATGCCGAGAGAAAGGATGCGACGGCAAAGGGCGAAGTTCTGCCGACCCTTTTCGTTCAACGAGTCGCGAAGTTTCGGCTCCAACTCGTTAACCAATCCTTCCTGTTGAAAGAGTTGGAGAATGCGGAAGGTATCCGGCCTACTTTCATAGCCGTGGTAGAGGGCATCCATGAGGGATGAAAGAAGGGCCTCTCCGTCATCGATATCCCCATTTGCTACCCTTTCCTCCACGGTCGCCAAGGCCCGATACGTGTCGTCGATCAGGGGGGCCATGAGGGAAAAGAAGAGCTCATCTTTCGTTTTGAAGTAGAGATAAACGGTGGGTTTCGTTACCTCCGCGGCACAGGCGATTTCGTCCATCGTGGCCTTGAGGTAACCCTTAGCGGAAAAAACACTTCTCGCCGCATCCAGGATGCTCTGGACACGCTGCCCCTTTTCTCTTTCGCGTCTTTTCTGGCAGATAAGCTTGAGTTCTTCCGGCGTTGGCAATTACTTTACCCACAGTAATAAACTTACTTCGGGTAAGATAATTACCCCGGAAGCCCGGCCGTGTCAACCTAAAAAAGGGGGCAAAGCCCCCTCTTTTACATTTTTCTTAGCTCCTGCTTTAGGATTTTCCCCACCAGGCTCTTGGGCATAGCGGAGAGGAAAACCACTTCCTTGGGAACATAAAAACTCGTGAGTTTCGTGCGGCAAAACTCAATAATTTCCTCCGGTGTGGCCGTCTCCCCCGGCATCAAAACGACGAAGGCCTTGATATCCTCACCGTAGACGGGGTCCGGTTTGCCGATGACTGCCGCCTCCGATACCTTGGGATGCATGTAAAGCACTTCTTCGATCATGCGCGGAGATATATTTTCGCCTCCTTTGATGATGAGATCCTTTTTGCGGTCCGTAATCCAAAAATACCCATCCTCATCCACATAACCCACATCGCCTGTGTGTAACCAGCCGTTTCTGATCGCCTCTTTCGTTTCTTCCGGCTTCTGCCAGTATTCCTTCATGATCTGGGGACCTCGGATGACGATTTCCCCCCGCTCGTTAGGCGCCAGCATCCGTCCCTCGTCGTCCATAATGCCCATCTGGGTCCCCACCATGGGCTTTCCTATCGACCCCACTTTTTTTAGACCTCGAATGGGATTTACCGCATTGTTGGCCCCCGCCTCGGTAAGCCCCCACCCTTCTATGATTTCAAACCCGAACACCTCCTTAAATTTTTTCCACGTCTCGAGGGAAAGGGGGGCCGACCCGGAAAACCAGAACATCATGGAACTCAAATCGTACTTCTTGGGGTCCGGATAGAGGAGCATGTACACGTACATGGTGGGTACACCCGAGAGAAGATTGGCCTTGTAACGCTCAATGGAAGAAAAAATCTTCTCCAGGTCGAAGTGGCCCATTAGCACCGTCTTCGTCGTTCTAAAAAGGCTATTGTTCATGGTGGCGATGCCGTAGGAATGGCACAAGGGCAGGACACCGATGGCGGTTAAGCCGTCGGGTATGTCGTTCTTTACCGTTTCATGCTGCATATAGGCATTGTGATAGAGGGAGCCATGGGTATGAACCACACCCTTTGGCCGGCCCGTGGTGCCCGCGGTGTAGATTATTGCCGCATTATCATCTTCCTGGGTGTCTTCACAGTCGTTCATTTCCGGGCTCTCATTCACAAGGTCTCGGAAGGCAAGCGTATTGGGGCCCGCCTTTCCGTCGATGAGTATGACGTGCTTGACATCCGGTGCCGAAGCCAGAGCTGAGTTTATCTTGGGCAAGAAGTCCTGGCGGCTGATTACGACCTTGGCCCCCGAATCCCGATAGATGTAAGCCGTCTCTTCCTCACCTACCAGATAATTGATGGGGACGATGACGGCGCCCAGTCGCCAAATGGCACCAAACGATTGCAACACTTCGGGGCAATTTGGGCTCTGGACGATAACCCGATCGCCCTTTTCCACCCCCAGGCGGTGCAAGGCCGAAGCGAGCCTTTTCGCTTGGGCGAGTATTTCGAAATTGGTCATCTCTCGGTCTTCGTAGATAAGCGTGACCCGTTTACCTACCTGCTTTACCCTCTCCTCCCCCAGCTGTGCCAGATTCATTACCTTCCCTCCTTAATGGCATTTATTTCCCCCCGGGTATCCCCATGGAGGCCAAAGCTTAACCTTTGATGGAAAAAGGATAGCCACTTTCATACCACATCCGAAAAAAGTATTTAAACAGAAATTCCATTGACAACTTTTCTCTGTTCCCTTATATGATAGAAAACTTTCACTCAAAAAGGGGGAAAATATGAGAATACTTGTCGCCTACACGGGAGGAAGTGAGATTGATCGCAAGGTCCTTGAACTTGCCAAACAGCATGCCAAGGTATTCAACGCTAAACTCTACATTGCCACTTCTTTAGAACAGGTTTCGGAAGAAAGGGATGTGAAAGAAGTGGAAAGGCTGGAAAGCCATCTCGATTATCTGAAGGATACTATTTCCAAAGAGGGCATCGAGTGCGAGGCACATCTCCTTGTGCGGGGGCTCACACCGGGCGAGGATATCGTCGAATTCGCCAAAGATAACAAGATCGACGAGATCTTCATCGGCATCGAGAAAACCTCCAAGGTGGGCAAGCTCCTCTTCGGCTCCAATGCCCAGTACATTATCCTCGAGGCACCGTGCCCCGTGGTTTCGGTGAAATAACGCCATTAATTCCCTTTTAAGGCAAGTCCCCTTATGCGGTTAAGGGGACTTTTTTATTGATTCCCAAGGTGCCCGTGAGCGAAATAACCAGAGTTGCATATGGTCACAAGTTGGTAAAGCCAGAAGACGTCCTGGTGCGCCTCGAGCCGGGAATGAGCATTTTTATCAGCTCGGGGCCCGCCGAACCGAGGACCCTGACCAAAACCATGATTAACTCCCCCCTTCCCAACCTCAAAGACTTGGAGGTAATTCAGCTCATCAGCTTAGGTGAGGCGCTTTTTGCCTATACGCAAAGCAAGCCGGGAAAATTTCGATTGAAGACCTTTTTCTCCGGCTGGGTGGCAAGCGAAGCGATCACCGCCGGGGCGGTAGATTTGATCCCCTGCCGCATTTCCCGCATCCCCCCTCTCATTGCTTCGGGGCTCATCTCCATCGATGTCGCCTTTGTGCAGATTACACCTTTCGACGAGAGGGGCTTCGCCAGCCTGGGCATCGCTATTGACGCCGCGAAGTTTGCCCTGGAAAGGGCCTCCCTCGTCGTAGGGGAAATAAACCGAAACATACCCTGTACCATGGGGAACACTTTCGTCCATATAGACGAATTCGACTACCTCGTCGAAGCCCAAGATCCGCCCATTTACTTTCCCCGCTGGCCTTACGACAAGGTCATGGCCAAAGTGGCAGAAAATTGCGCGTCCATCATCGAGGATGGAAGCTGCCTTTCCTTCTACCCCGGCTCCCTCTATGAAGCCCTCACTTCCTACCTTGCTCGGAAGAGGGACTTGGGTGCCCACACCTTCTTCATTACGGATCCCCTCATGGACCTCATCAAATGTGGGGCGGTGAACAACAGGCGAAAGAAATATTTCCGAGACAAGACCCTCACCTCTTACGCCCTCGGCACCGAGGAACTCCTCAAATGGCTTCATCTCAACCCCCTCGTTGAATTCCAGAGCACGGACATCGTGGGCGATTACAACCGCATCAGTTTGAACGACCGGGTAACGGGCATCCTTCCCGCCCGGAAGGTGGACCTCACGGGCAACATCGCCCTGCACGTGGGGAAGGGAAACGTAATCGCCGGACCCGGTCAGGCCATGGAACTCTTCTCCGTAACCCAGTTTTCCCGGGGCGGTCGCAATATCTTTGCCCTACCCAGCCGCAACCTGAAAGGTCAATCCAATATCCTCGTCTCCCTGGGCAACCTTCCCGGGCAATTCACTAATCGGGAAAGCCTGGACCTGGTGGTCACGGAATACGGGATCGCCTCCCTGGCCGGTAAGACCATCCGGGAACGCGCCCAGGCCCTCATCGACATCGCCCACCCCGACGATCGCGCCGAGCTCATTCGTCAGGCCAAGGACGAGCGACTCCTCTTCTCCGATCAGGTTTATCGTGCCGAAGCGGCCGTCATGTATCCCGATTACCTCACGTGCACCCATCGGTTCAAAGATGGTACGATGATCACCTTCCGGGCCATAAAGCCCTCGGACGAAGAGGAAATGAAACGCCTCTTCTACCGTTTTTCCGATCCCGGTCAGTTCTATCGATATTTCAGCGAATCCCGCCCCATGCCCCAAGCGAAGTGGGATGAATACGTAAACATAGACTATCACTCCACCATGTCCATCGTCGGTGTCTGGGAAAGTGAGGGCATCCCCCGCATCGTCGCCGAAGGCCGATACCAGATGCGCCATGACCTCCTCATGGCGGATATATCGTTCATCGTGGAAGAGGGATTTCGGGGAAAGGGCGTAGCCTCGTTCCTTTTAGAATTATTGATCACGGCCGCTCGAGAGAGGGGAATCGAGGGTTTCGTGGCCGACGTGCTGGCTAACAATCAGGCCGTCATGAGGGTGTTTGAGAAATCGGGCTATCCCGTACAGGCCGTCTTGACCCACGGGGTGTACCACTTGACCCTTATGTTCACTCCTCCATCCGAGTCGGCACGTAAGGGGTAAGGGATGTCCCTCTTTGTCCTAAAAAAAATCGTCACCCACTTGCTTTACCCCTTATCCATCGTGGTTATCCTCTTCTTCGCCGGGACGGTCTTATCCTTAAGGAAAAGATCACGCAAGCAAGGGAAAATCATCCTCATCTTGGGCATCATTACTCTTATTCTCTCCTCCTTTGAACCTATAACAGACCGTGTTGTAGCCATCCTGGAGCGGAAATATCCGCCCCTCACGGAGGAGGCCATAAAAAAGCTACCCCCCGTGAAATACATCTGCGTCTTAGGGGGAGGAACCAATCCAAATCCCGGGCGCCCCTTCACAAGTCAGCTTTCCCGTTCTTCCATGGTGAGACTCGTAGAAGCCGTGCGCATTTACCGGCATCTACCGGGAAGCAAAATGATCCTCTCAGGTGGCGCCGTCTTTACCGATCCGCCGGAGGCGATTGTTTTTTCCCATGTCGCTCAAATCCTTTCCGTTCCTCGAGAAGCTATCATCATCGAAGCCCAATCCCGGGACACGGCCGACCAGGCCAAGTGGGTAAAGTCCATCGTTTCCGACTCCCCCGTGATCGTCGTTACCTCCGCCCTCCATATGCCCCGCTCGGTTGCGCTCTTCGAGCAGTTAGGATTGAAGGTCATCCCCGCCCCGACGGACTATCGAACAACGGGAAAAGCGGCCAATCCCATCAAACGATTCTTCCCCTCTCCCGACAGTCTTCTCAATTTGGAGTCGGCCGTCCACGAGCTATTGGGCCTCGCCTGGATCAAAATCTCCCGTTGATGTCCCATGTAAGCCGTGATAGAATTTTTCAAATTCAAGGAGGTTAGCAAATTATGAGCAAGCGAAGATGCGCCATAACGTTAGCGTTTTTCATTGCCCTGTTCTTTTTTACCCCTGGGGCTTTTGCCCAGAAGAAGGTGACCGTTGCCGTCCTTCCTTTTAACGTTAATAGCGCGGAAAATATAGAGTACGTGAAGCAAGGCGTCTGGGATATGCTCATCTCACGCCTCTCCACCAATGAAGGCGTAACGGTTGCGAGCAAGGAACAAGTCATGGAAACCATCCAGGCCCTCAAAATAAAGGACCTTACCTTGCCCAACGTCTACGCCGTAGGTAAAAAATTGAACTGCGACTTCGCCGTCTGGGGAAGCATTACCAAGATAGGAAATAGCGTCAGCATCGATGGGAAGCTCTTAGATATTGCCGCTTATACCCACCCCGTGGGTCTCCTCTCACAAACCCAGGGCATGGACGAGGTAATCGGAAAGATAAACGAACTGGCAAAAAAGATTAACGATTACATTTCACAAAGCAAGCCCAGTACCCCGGCCCTTTCGGTACCCACGACGGGTACCCCCACTGCTCCCCCGGTTCCTCGAGCCGAAGGAAGTAAAGAAGACAAAATCTTAAGCACGATGAGGAAAGCAAAGAGGGCAACCTTAACGGGTGCCATCAACCCGGATTTCATCTCCGGTGTCATGCCGCGGGATAAGAAGACCTTTTGGATGAGCCAGAAATACCCCACCGAGTTTAGGGGTATAGATATCGGGGACGTAAACGGCGACGGTCTCAACGAAATCGTCGCCATCGATAGAAACAGCGTCTACATCTTCCAGAAGACAGGAAACGAAATGCGCCTCCTCCAGAAACTGCAGGGAAAGGCAACGGACAACTACTTGGGCGTCGATGTCTATCCCTTGACGGGCAACAAGGCTTACGACATCATCGTAACCAATGTTTTCACCAGCCGGGGCCCCAACATGTACCAGCATGTAGTCCAGTCCTCGGTCATCTCTTATAAAGACGGAAAGTGGCAGAAAATAGCGGATAATCTTCCCTGGATATTCAGGGCGATTAACAACTCGGGCACCGTTCGACTCTTAGGGCAAGAGCTCTCCGCCAGTGCCACTGCCCCTACTGGCATCTCCGGTCCGTTCGATTCGCCCATATACGAAATGGTATGGCGAAACGGTAAGGTAGCAGAAGGAAGAAAAATGAAAATTCCGAAAGGCCTTTGCATTTACGGACTAACCATCGACAATTTAGGGGAAGGGAAAGACAAGATTATTGCCCTCAACAAGTACGATCACCTCCTCGTCATGGAGGAGACCGATCGCGATATGTCGAAGATCGAAGCCCTCTTCGGTGGGAAAGAAATCTTATTCAAGAGCGAAGATGTTTTCGGCGGCAGCAACCTCTTCCTTCCCATGTACGGCCAAGACGACTTAGGTGATGACTATACGGAATTCAACTACTACCTAAATCCCCGTATCATCACCTACGATCTGAGCAAGACGGGAAAGAGGGAAATCTTCATTGCCAAAAACGATGCCCCCTCGGGAAGGCTTCTCAAAAATGTCAAAATATTTACTTCTACGGAGTTTTACTGCCTTCTGTGGGATTCTATCGGGCTTGAGGAGAACTGGAGGACCAAAAAATTAAGCGGCTACGCTGCTGACTATCAGATTAAGGACATCGATAACGACGGGGAAGACGAAATCGTCATTGCCCTGGTGGCGTCTTCCGCTTCCTTGGTGGCGCAAAATAGCGTGATCGTGTCATATAAGCTCAGGGCCTCCGAATAGGGTTGACAAAAAAGAAGGTTTTTGTTAGGCAGGCAATTAAATAAAGGGCGGTGTAGCTCAGCTGGTTAGAGCATACGGCTCATATCCGTAGTGTCCGGGGTTCGATTCCCTGCACCGCCACCATTTGACCATCCAATCTAATCACATAAAGTCCGAAAAGCCCTTAGAACTAAGGGCTTTTCCTTTTTCCCTTCCTTTGTCAACGGCGGCTCTCCCAAGGTGAACCAATACGATGTCCGGGAAGCAAGAAACAAGCCGAGGAGGATGCTTACGGATATTATAGACGCCCGTTCATAGAAGAGAAAGGCTTGTAAAAAGGAAAACCCTTCTCGTTATGGTAATTTTTGCGATATAAAAAATAACCCCCCATTACTCGGTATCGTTCCCTTAGTGCAAATTAGCTACCTATCACCGCCATTTAAAAACACAAAACAAATTAAATGCCAAGCTTTCTCATTCTTTAGGTGGTACTTGCAAGTCTGAAGCCGATTGGATTCCTCTGGTCACTTCGGGAATTATCCCCAGTCTCGTATAAATGGGCCGAATCAGTTCTCTTAGTCTTTTTATTTTGGCGGCAAAGATAATCCCGCCCAGAATGCAGGAGGCCCCACTTAATATCAGCGTATTAGGAGCACCAATCTTGCTTCCAAGTGTTCCTGCCAAAAGGCTTCCAAACGGAGCTGTTCCCATAAAGGCCATCGTATAAAAACCCATAACACGGCCACGTTTGTCGTCATCAGAGATGGTCTGTAAAATCGTATTGCTCGAAGCCAAATTTAATATCATACCCAGGCCTGTCACTAACATCATAAAAATTGAAAGTACAAATGTTCGAGAAAGCGCAAAGGCGATTAGGCCGACCCCGAAGACGCCTGCGGAAATGGGAATAATTCTTACGAAGCCTATCACACTCCTCCTTGAGGCAAGGTAAAATGCTCCCATTGACGCCCCAACACCTGTTGCCCCCATTAAAAAACCGAATGTATGGGAACCACCATGAAGTATCTTTGAGGCAAAAATAGGCATAAGCACTGTATAGGGCATCCCCATCAAGCTTACCAGGGCGAGCAGTAGCACAATATACCGAAGAGGAGGAAAACGGAAGACATAACTGAACCCGTCCTTTAAGTCCTTGATTATGCTTCTCCTTTTCGCTTCCACTACATTCTTGCCAGGAATATCCATTCTCAACAATGAGACAACAACAAAAACAAAGCTTATTGCGTTGGCCAAAAAACATATTCCCTCGTTTGTAGCGGCGATAAGTATTCCGGCAATGGAAGGCCCGAGTAATCGGGCCATATTTACCATGGATGAATTAAGAGCGATGGCATTTCCTATGTCCTTTTTTTGACCTACCAGTTCAATGAGTAATGATTGTCTGAGTGGCGTATCAAAGGCATTGACACAACCAAGAAAAACATTTAGCAGAATGAAATGCCAGATTTGGGCATTCTTAGAGAAGTAAAGCACCCCCAGTGCCAGGGCCTGTAACATAGAAAGAAGCTGAGTAACAATCAGGGCTCTTAACTTGTTCCATCTATCGGCCAACACACCGGCAAAGGGTGCCAGCAGGAAAGTCGGAATCTGCCCAGAGAAATCCACCACTCCAAGCAAGAAGACGGATCCAGTAAGATGATAAACAAACCAGGGCACTGCTATCCGCTGAATCCAAGTGCCGATCAACGATATACCCTGCCCTTCAAAATACAGACGAAAATTTCTGTGTCGTAGTGACCGAAAGGTGTTTCTCAGTGTCTTACCTCGTTCTTCCACTTAATAGCTCCAAAGATATAATAACTATGGGCAAATACGCCCTATTCAAATCTTAGTAAGAAATAGCACCCGCTAAAATAATAGGCAAGTTTAGTTGTTAAGCGTAGTAGCCTACGTTTAGACCTGGCCGCCTGCCCATCGGACTGAGTTCCCATATCTTTCAGCATGGCCCGTCATTTGTTTTTTATTTGACACCAGGGGAATCTTGTCCTATGAGCATTGATGATGACTATTGTGGAGGCCATCGAAAAAAGGCGCAGTATCAGGGCCTACCAGCCTACTCCCGTACCGAAAGAGGTGGTGAAGGAGATCTTATCCCTTGCCACCCGCGCCCCCTCCGGCATGAACACCCAGCCATGGGAATTTTTCGTTGTCACCGGAAGGATACTTGAAACCATCAGGGAAGAAAACACCCGCCTCTTTTCCTCCGGCGTTCTTCCCACCCTCGAGGTCATACGCCCCCCCTTCACGGGCATCTACCGTGAGAGACAGGTGAAATTAGCAAAAGATATATTCCGCCTTATGGGCATTGCACGGGAAGACAGGGAGAAAAGACAGGCCTGGATGACACGCGGGGTTAGGTACTTCGATGCACCAGTGGCCATTATCGTCTGCACCGATCAAGACCTGACGGAGCCCCTCGATCTTTTAGGGATCGGCGCCCTCCTTCAAACCCTTTGCCTGGCCGCCCTCAATTACGGGCTCGGCACCTGCATAGCGGATCAAGGCATTCTCTACCCCGAAGTCTGGCGCCAATATGCAGGTATACCCACGGAGAAAAAAATCGTCGCCGGCCTGGCCTTGGGCTATCCGGATGATGCCTTTCCCGCCAATCTCCTATCCACGGAAAGAGAACCGGTGGACAACATCACCACCTGGGTGGGATGGGACTATTGAGGTAAATTAAGGGCCTCCTTCACCTTTTCGGAAAAATTTTCCATGCGAAACGGCTTCTGGAGAAATGAAAGGGCCCCCGCCCGGAGAAGGCGGGTTACCTTATCTTCGAGGGCGTAACCACTGATAACTATCACTTTGACGGAAGCGTCCATTTCTTTCAATCGGTAAAACACCTCTTCCCCGCTTAGGCCCGGCATCACGATGTCAAGGATGATGAGGTCCACCGCCCCATTTCTTTCCTCGAATATTTTGAGGGCTTCTTCACCACTTCTTGCCGCAATGACTTCATAATCCATTAATTCCAGCCATTCCACCAGAATGCCGATGTTTATATCCTCGTCGTCCACCACCATGATACTCTTCTTCTCCATAATACGGCAACAAAAACCTCCTTGTGGCTCGAATATTGCTAATTAGATTTTAGCGATCGCACTTTTTTTCTTAACATAAAAAAAATTTTTGTGTAATTAAAACTGCCAATGGAGACATACCCGGCCGAAAAAATTGTCCACCTCATAGAGAAATGGATAGGTAGCGCCCATCGTCATGGCGTTTTTCTTAAAGATAACAAACTTCGTTATGTCTGGGCGAACGAGGCCTTCTTGCACGATGTGGGCATGAAAAACTTAGACGATCTTAAGGGCAAAACAGACCGGGACATGCCCTGGCCAGACCTCGCTTACAGCATCGAAGAACAGGAAAAGCAGCTATTTACGGGGCAGATAAATTTTTTGGACGACGAGGAAACAAGGGCCAAAAAGGATGGGGGAAAGTTGATAGCAAAAATCCGACGCCGCCCCATCTTCAATTCCGACGGGGAAACTATCGGGCTGATGGGGTTTTATTTTAGATACCCCGATCGGTCAGAGGAAGACAATCCCTTTTTCTTGGAATCTTTCCCCTTGCCCACCTCCATCTTCGATTTGAAGGAAGATGTGCTATCCGGCAATAGGCCATTTATCGAAACTGTAGGAGCTCTTAAGAAAAAGGAAAAATATCAATTCTTCTCATTTTTAAAGTCCCTCGATGACACCAAAGACCAGCTGTCAGGCATAAGCGTTTGCCTCGGAGAGAGGGAATACGTTTGTTTTTCTAATACTTTCACCGATTACAAAATAGCCACCCTGGTAGATTTCACCGAGCAAGCCCGTACAAATAACGAGCTTACGAAGGCCAACGAGTGGCTCAAAGCCTGGATCTGGGAGCTCGAGTATCATAATCGAAAGCTTGAAATCATACACCAAATGGGGTGTGCCCTTCAGTTATGCCGCTCCGTGGCCGACGCCGGTACGGTCATAAAAAAACATCTACCTCGACTGATCGAGGCTGCAGGCGGTACCCTCTTTCTCCCCGATGAAACCCGCCAGCGCCTGCCAATTCTCGTTTCTTTTGGGGACAACAGCAACCTGAAAAAAAGTATGCCGGCCGAGGATTGCATAGCCTTCCGCTACGGTCGCCTCCTTTCACCTCAGGAAAATACATGTTACAGATGTCTTTCCTCATCGGAAAACAGGAATTTTTCCTGCTTATGTCTGCCCATGATGGTTTCCGGTCGCCCGGAAGGGGTTTTAAGCTTAAGGTTGGAGCCAACGGAGGTAAGCGAGAGCATAGAAAAAGAGCTCCTTACCATTGCTACCGAATACATTTCCCTCGCCATTGGCAATCTTCAGCTCCAAGATCAGCTCATGCTTCAGGCCACCCGGGATCCCCTCACCAACCTCTTCAACCGCCGCTACATGGAAGAGTCCCTGAATAGGGAATTCTTCCGCTGTCAGAGAAAGGGCTTGCCCATCAGCCTCATCCTTATCGATATCGATTTTTTTAAACTGGTAAACGACCGCTACGGACACGATGCAGGTGATTTCGTTTTGAAAACCTTTGCCGGATACTTGCTAAAATCCATCCGCAAGGAAGACATCGCCTGTCGCTACGGGGGCGAGGAATTCGTCGTTATTCTCCCCGAAACACCCCTCGAGGCAGCGATGGTAAGGGCCGAGCACCTGCGAAAGAACGTTATGATATCCAGCATTGAATACCGAGGAGAAATAATAACAGATATCACCGTGTCCATGGGGATTGCCACCTGGCCTCTCCACGGCGAGGATCCCATTTCCTGCCTGAAAGCGGCCGATCTTGCCCTTTACCGGGCCAAGGAAGAGGGTCGCAACCGCGTGGTCGTCGCCAACGCCGAACACGTGGAAAACAACGGAAAGTCCTACCTAAATATAGAAAACAACCCGTCTTTACTGAATCGCCACTAAGTGCTCGACTACTTGGGGGTCGAACTGCTTCCCGCCCTGGCGGTAAATTTCTTCTATCGCCTCGGCATGACTCCGTGCCCGCTGATAAGGGCGATCGTTGGTAATGGCATCGTAAGTATCCGCTACGGCGAGAACGCGGGCAAGCAGGGGTATCTCCTCCCCCTTTAGACCATCGGGGTAACCTTTACCGTCCCATCTTTCGTGATGATACCTAACAATGGCCTTTTCCCGATCGAACAGGCTTATGGGAGTAAGGATCTTTTCTCCCAATTGAGAGTGAGTTTTTATGACCTCGTATTCATCGGCCGTCAAACGGTCGGGTTTAAGCAGGATCGCATCGGGAATGGCAATCTTCCCTATGTCATGGAGGGGCCCGGCCAGTCTCAACACTTCCAGGTCCTCTTCCTCCAGGCCCATATGGCGGGCAATCTTCACGGCCATTTCTGTCACCCGGAGGGAATGTTGCTCCGTATACTGGTCACGAAGCTGAACGGAGGCAACGAGGGACTTGAAGGTCTCATAGACGTTGTTAAAGAGGCTTTCGTACAGAAGTCGGTTCTCTATATTCAAAGACGCCCTCTTGGTCAGGCTCACCACGTAATGGAGGTCTTTCTTCGTGAAAGAGCCGAAAGTCTTCTTTCTTCTAACCACCAGCACGCCAAAGGGATTACCCCGGATGGTCAAGGGCGCGCAGATGATGGCCGGAGAAAAAAGGGGATTATCTTCACTCGTGGCAATGATGGCTTCCCCCCGATCCAAGGCCTTATGAAGCATCTTTTCTATCAACGATAAATTCTCGACAATGGCCGTCTGCTCTTCCTCGGGCTTCACCATCTTCGGATAAAACGCATCCTCCTCCCGATCGTAGAGGAAAAGTTGACACGCCTCTCCTTCCACCACTTTCAAGGCCAGGTCCACAATCTTTTCGAAAATTAAGTCGTTTTCCCCTTCAATGGTTTCTACGGAATCAAAGATATAGCTGTGCACGGAAAGTTCTTCTTCCCGCTCGGAAAACTCTTCTCCCATCTCGGTGAATTCCTGACCCTTGAGGTAAAGGTCCACGCGATAGATCAACTCATCGATCTTGAAAGGCTTCTTCAGGTAATCTACCGCTCCCTTCTTCATGGCCTTCACGGTCAGGTCTATCTCCGGCTGGGCGGTGATCATGATGACTACCGGGCGGGTCTTCATCTCCCGGACGTGCTGAAGCAGATCGATGCCGTCCATATGGGGCATCATGACGTCGCTGATGACCAGGTGGTGAGGTTCACGGCGAAGCATCTCCAGGGCTTGAAGACCGTTTTCCGCCTCATGGACATTTTCGTAGCCACAGGCCGCAAGGGCCTCAACGATCATCTCCCTGGTGGGCGGGTAATCGTCAACGACGAGTATCTTTTTCTGGTAGGGGTTTTCTCTGGACAGTAGTATCCCTTCATTCGTCATGGCCTACACCGATTTACCTTTGCTTCGTGAGAATATCGACCAGGGTGTAAGATATCTTTTCGTACCGGTTCTCGCTTGCCCTCTCATTACCCGAAATAGTGACCGCATCATCCCGACCGGTTCGTTCCCGCTCCACATCTACGAGGGGCTTATTCTTCTGCTGCTTTGTGTAGGCCTTGATTACATTGTCTATGTAATGGGTAGATATGGTCATCGCGAATCCTTTCGCTTTTCTGTATCTCTATTATCGGCAGGAAGGAGAAAAACTTTAGAAAAAAATTTTGGGCACGTATGCTGCATATAAATGGCGAGAACCATTGAGAGGTTTTGATGATGTCCATAAGTCACATTCACCCTTCTCTTCCGGGGGCGGCAATAAGAGGGCTTCCTTCTACCCATCCTCTCCCACCGGATGGCGCATTCTCGACCATACTATCTCAAATCGCACAACGACCCCCTACCCCCGAAGAGGTCAAGCTGCTTGCTACCTACCTCGAATGGAGGATGAAGGCCACCCTCTTTGGCCTCGTAGGTGACAATAATCCGTCACTTCCTCCCATTTTTCTGACACCAGATCGTAAGGAAGGGGGGGCTTCGTCAAACATAGATGAAGTCATTGCCGAAGCGGCCCAGGAGAATCAAATAGACCCCCGCCTCATCCGGGCCGTCATTCAAGTGGAAAGTGCAGGGAATCCCAAAGCCGTCTCCCCCAAGGGTGCCATGGGCCTCATGCAACTCATGCCCGAGACGGCGCGTTCCTTGGGGGTGAGAGACCCTTTTGACGTGAGGGAAAACATCCTGGCCGGCGCCCGGTACTTGAAATCCTTAATTAACCGCTATAATGGAAACGTAGATCTGGCACTGGCGGCCTATAATTGGGGTCCGGGGAACTTAGAGCGCGCGCCCAAATCCATGCCTATGGAAACCGTTCAGTATGTAGCGAAAGTCAAAAAACACTGGGGAGGGATGGGATGACGGTCATTAAAAGAGAAGATGTGGGTGCCATCGTCAAGGCCTTAAATGAGAGTAATTTTCTCCTTACCAGGAAAAACCTTTATTCCAGCATCGTAAAATTCCGGGAAGCCCTGGAAAAGATCCTTCACACCCCCATGCTGCCGGCCGACGAGCGGGACATAAAGAATATGGTCAACGAATTCCAGTACCGCCTCGCCTCTTCCCGCGTCTTCTATGAATGTTATGGACCCGTAAGCTTTCGCGATAACGACCTCGAAACAACCCTCGATTTCCTAAAACAGCTCATTCAGGTAAAAGAAGACGAAATCAAAGAAGAAATGGAACGAGCAAAAAAGGCGCAAGAAAGTCAAGGCGAAAGAGAGACCTTCCCCCAGGCCGAAGCGGTTCGGATCTTGATCGAGAAGGGGGATTACGAACTGGCAAGGGAGCTAATCGGGGATAACGAAGACCTCCTCTCATACATCGTGGATTACTACAACGAGCGAGGCATTGCCGCCCGTCGGGAAGGAAAGTACGATCAGGCCATCTCGGAGTTCCGCAAGGTGGTCTCCATCTGCCCCGATGACGAAGGGCTCTTTTACAACCTCGCCCGCGCTTACATAGAAAAAAAGGAGTGGCAGGCGGCGCGAGAAACGATGGAAGAAGCCCTGGAACTAAACCCCGATTTCAAGGAAGGGAAAAAACTTTTATCCTTCATCGAAGATAGCATGAAATAACGCACCCCTCTATTTCGGATAGTTCTGAAAGTGGGGTTTGATTTCTGGTTCGTCCGCCGGGTCTATCTTCATCAAGGCTTCCAAGGCCTGGATATCCAATTTAAGTTGCTTTATCTTATCCTCGTAAACGGGCAGGAGCTTCTTTAAGGCCTGGCGGCGTTTGAACTCCATAAAGGGATTGTCCTTGAGGAGTCGCATCGTTTCGTCCCTTTGAGCCACGAGTTTTTCCAGTTTTTCCCGGGCGAGGGCAATCTTCTCCTCCGGCGTCAAGGGCTTGGCGGCTGCCGCCGGCCCTCCATGTTTAGCCTTCCCCTTGGGCCCTTCCTCCGACGCAACTTCGATCGGCCGGGGTTTGTACACTTCTTTGAGAAAACCGGAGTTCAGGCTCACACCCACCTGGGCATCTTCCACCACCTTAATGCACACGTCGACAAAAAATTGACCATAGGGGGTGTCAAAAGGAATGACAATGCTCGGGCTCTTCAGAATATGCATGATGACGTGGTTTTTCCCGTAGATGACCGTAGGGATGGCGGCATAGGCCTTAAGGCCCTCCTTTTCCATCTTGTTTCGGGCCACGCCGGAAATCATGTTCGTGAGCTCCCCCACCGTGTCGAAGACATCGCGGCAGATGTCTTCGTATGTTTCGCCTAACACCTGGCTCGTTATGGCGAGAATGCAGGACTCTTTGAAACTGATGGCGAGAGAGCCAATGGCATTGCCCATGATGCCGATGATACCGGAGACGTCCCCGCAGGCCGTGTTGTCCACCTTGGTGTAGGGCTTTCCCGCTACGGGTTCCACCCCCGTCAATTTCTTGAGTACTTCCAGTGTCCCTTCGAGAAAGGGGTTGATGTATCGTACGTCCATAAACATGCTCCCCGTGTAGTCGAAAAGAGATGATGCAATTTGCTTACCATAATTGGTTCGCATATTGCAGGGAAAATCTTGGGAGCTTACGATGGCCAAGATCAGTTGCATCATGATCGTTAAGGATGAGGAGCACTGTCTCGAGCGGTGCTTAAAGAGTGTGAGGGATTACGTAGATGAAATTGTAATCGTGGATACGGGCTCCTCCGATCGCTCCGTAGAGATTGCCCTAAGTTTCGGCGCCAGGGTTTATCACCATCCCTGGGAAAACGACTTTAGCCTCCATCGCAATCAATCCATCTCTTACGCCACCGGGGACTGGCT
>Ga0209720_1000231_pt1 | contig 60832 bp, 58 predicted proteins | sample AD_JPNMR3_MetaG_FD_184426 | JGI IMG/M metagenome (GOLD analysis project Ga0209720, IMG submission 184426) | Active sludge microbial communities of municipal wastewater-treating anaerobic digesters from Japan - AD_JPNMR3_MetaG (SPAdes) (version 2) | ecosystem: Engineered > Bioreactor > Anaerobic... | reverse complement strand
AAAAGGGACCGATTGTTGTTCTTAAGTAATATTTGTTTTCATCACTTTAATTTCAATGTTTCAAGCCTACTGAACCTACTGAGGTGAGATGCATGGCAAATGGGTTTACATTGATCGAACTTCTCGTAACTTTAGCAGTTATTTCTCTATTGATGGTAGTTGCGACAGCATTCATCTTTACTGCATACAGAGATGCCCAGGCGAATCAGGTGGCTCAGAACTTTAAGAATTTGAAAAGTGCTGTTGAGAGTTACTTCATTGCTGGTCACGAGTTACCAAAGACACGTTATGCTTCTAGCACGGTATTAAACGGTTACATATCACATCTTCCCGCAGGTTATGAAATAGCCTTTGATACAGTATTCAATACTGATAACACTGCAGCTGCAACGATAGTCTATATAGGTGGAAATGCAAAATTTGCAGATATTTCAAAAAACAATCCCGAAGTCCGTCAACTTACAGTGGATACTTACATAGACTTACCTGGTGTGGAAATACGCATAGTGAAATGGTAATTCACACTGTTACTTTTTGTCCCCAAATCTTCTTACCCATTCTTGCGCTATGTATGCACCAACGTCTTCTGCAAATGTACCTGGCCCAAATCCTGCATCGAATCCCAGTTCTTTTGCAAGTTCGTGCGTGATTCTTGGCCCACCAACGACTACGATTAGATCTTTCCTTATTCCTTCCGCTTCGAGTAGTTCTGTGAGGTTTGTAAGGTTCTTTATGTGCACGTTTTTCTGAGTAACCGTCTGTGAGACAAGAAGTGCATCAGCCTTTACCTCAATTGCCTTTGCAACGAAATCTTCGTTTGGTACTTGGCTGCCCATGTTGTAGACTTCGAACCATTTGTATCTTTCGAGTCCATAATGTCCTGCAAATCCCTTCATGTTGAGTATTGCATCGAGCCCAACTGTGTGTGCATCAGTTCCCGTCGTTGCACCTACAACAACAAGTTTCCTTCCAATGTTCTTTTCTATGAATTCATCTATCTCTTCCATCGTCATTGTGTGGACTTCTACTTTTGGGACTTTAATCGACGTATAGTCTATTGTGTGCACACACTCACCATATCCAACAAAAAAGGTAAATCCTTCGGTGAGCTGATGGTGATATACGATCATCGGATTGTCTAACCCCATCTTCTTCATGAGCTGTTTTGCTGCTTCAACTGCCTCGTCACCATCTGGCACTGGCAGTGTAAAACTGACTTGAATCTTTCCATCGTTCATTGCATCGCCATACGGCTTTATTGCTTTTAAATCAAGCGTTTTATTGAAATCTCTCTTTTCAAGTGAGTACAATCCTCCACTCATTACTATGCCTCCCCTTTTAGCAAATTTTCAACTTCTTAGTGCTCTTCACGTCTTCTATTGAGCATCATTTCTGGGAATGGGTTGTAATAATGCTTTCCTTTCTCAAATACACCATCCAACCCCTTACCGCCTCTCATAGGTCTCTTTGTGTTTCCAAAGACGCCCTTTTCAAGTGATTTGAATAACCCATCATCACGCATCTTTTCTAATAGGTCAATTGCCTGATCCAATACTTCCGTTGCTCTCTTTTGAATGATGCCATTCTCTTTGAAAGTAATTTCGTCACCGAGGTTTTTCATGTTGTTGAATATGTACTTTGCAGTGTCAATTGCAACGTATCTATCAGACAAGAATGGTGTATGAATTGCTTCGGTCATCATACCGAGTAGTTGTATACCTTGTTTTGTCCAAATACCAACAACGTTGAAGAGCGCATCTTGCACAAGTCCTCTGAAGATGTTGCCCGTCATGAATCGTGTTGGTGGCATATATTTGAGTGGTGCCTTAGGGAATATCTCTCTTGAAAGTTGTGCCTGCGCGAGTTCGTACAAAAATCCGTTTTCAAGTGATGGGTCCATCTCAAATGCATGGCCAAGTCCCATCTGTTCTTCAGGTATACCTGCCAGCAATGCAAGTTGTTCATTTATGAGCTGCGAGGCTGTTACTGTATGGGCTTGCTCATACGCATCTGCCGTTGTCAAGTAGTTGTCTTCACCTGTGTTTATAATTATCCCAGCGTATCCGAGTATGATCCTTGAAAAGTACTGGTCGACCATCGTTCTAATCATGTTTATATCCCTAAAGAGAATACCGTAAAGTGCATCGTTGAGCATCATATCAAGTCGTTCCATAGCACCTAAGGCTGCAATCTCTGGCATGCATAGACCTGAGCTATAGTTCGTCTGTCTTACGTATCTTCCAACTTCATTGGAGACTTCATCTAGTGCCTTCCTCATGATTTTGAAATTCTCTTGAGTTGCAAATGTACCACCAAATCCTTCCGTTGTAGCACCGTACGGTACGTAATCTAAGAGGCTCTGTGCAGTGGAACGTATGACGGCTATCACATCTGCCCCTTGCTTTGCTGCTGCTTGGGCTTGAACAACGTCTTCGTAGATGTTACCCGTAGCGACTATGACATAGACATACGGCTGGAGTGGATCACCGATCTCTGAGAGCATCTTTCCCCTCTCTATTCTCTTTTCGTCTATTACCTTTATTGCCTTTTCTGCGAGTATGTCGATCGTTGATCTTATCTCGTCGATATCATGCATAGGTAATTCAATGAGGTCAAGCTTACCTTCTGCAACTTTCTCTGCGATTTCTTGAGACGTTAACCCAGTTTCCAGCATCGCATTACCAATGTAAAGAGCGACCCCATTTTGGAGTGCACCCTTTTCCTTTAGGTGATCAACAATAATGTTTGGCAATGGTACATCTTCATCGTTTACTCCGTCTATTCCAAAAAAGCGAGCTATGGTCCGTTCCACACTTACAGTTGAATACTGGTTAACGAAATTCACAACGTCGAGTGCAATATCTTTTGCAATCTGCCTTGCTTTCTCTACTTTCTTCTGATCAATCCCCAGTTTGCTTTCAAAAACTTCTGCCATGGGATTACCTCCTTAAGACTGAGTTTTCTGAGTTTTCTCTAATTAGCACCGTTCTTATTCCTTTCAATATCTATCTTCTCTCTTGCTTTGTTGACAAATTCTGAATCGATGTTGAGAAGCTCCATGACTCGGATTGCTTCTTTTGGAACTTCTTTATCATCTGCTTGTACAAGTTGATAATCAATATAATCCTGAATATCGCTTATAGATTTGATGAATTCCACATCCGTCTTCAGTCCTTTGACCCTTAATCTTCTCCTTGAATTTATCTCGTCAAAATGGGAGACGACAAGAGTATAGGAATTGATACTTTCAAATAGTTCAACAATCGCGTTTACAATTGCAGTACCTTCATATGGGTTAGTTGTGCGGGCAGGTTCATCTATAAGTACCAACGAATTCCAGTCGTTTTTTTTAGTCTTTCTATATACTTCGTCTATCAGTTTTATCTCTGCAGCGAAAGAAGACAAACCACTCAGGGGTTTTTGAGTATCCTCTGCGACTATAGCTATGGTATCGAATAGTATGGTTTCACATTTGCGCGCTGGAACGAAGAACCCAAGTTGCGTCATATATTGGATAAGTGCAACAGTCCTGAGTACAACACTTTTGCCAGACATGTTTGCACCGACAAGCAATGTCACACCTCTTTCAATTTCTATATTGATAGGTTGATATTGCTTGCCAATGGCTTCCAAATTGTGCTTCAATAAGGGATTGAACATCTGAAAAATAGAGATTTTCTGTTCGATAACCGCCTTTTTTATCGTTGGTTTTGAAAGGTCAAGACTTCTTGCTAACTTTGCCTTTGACATGATTACATCAAGGTATCTTACCTTTTCAATGGCTCCTTTCAGTTCATGAGAACATTCGGAAAGTTCATTACTCAGCCTTTTAAGGATCTCTTGCTCTATCTCTCGTTCCTTTTCGATTATCTCAATTTCTGCTTCTGAATATTCGTCAGCCCCGTACGCTTTCATCAGTTCTCGTTTCTTTTTTCGTATCTCCTTTAATCTATCATCATACAGGTCGTATATATAAAATGTTGGCATCTTCAATCCTTCTGGATCTAACAAGTTTATTACCTTATCAAGGCTTGGGGGTATAAATTTCTTGGCTAGTGTGTCTTCAACCTTTTCGCGCAAAGATTGGATAAGAAGAGCAAAATTCTTGAGTTCAAAGAGTTCGATCTCATCAAGTAGCTCCTTCGATTCCAATCTGTAGATGGTTTGAGAGATGTCTATGATACATTCTAGGACATGTTCTATTTCTCCAAATAATCTCGCATTTCGGTCTAGAAATCCCAACATATACTCTGTATCGTCAAGATGCTCTACCAAATGCTCTATACTTAGAGGTTGCAAATGATAGAAATACTTCCTTCCAAATGGAGTTTTTGGATCAAGTTGTTCTTTCACGTATTCGAAACCAATTATCCTTTCGAATTGATCTCTCTTTTCAGGGAATACAACCAATTTCGAAGTACGAATTGTATTCATTGTGTCTCTTTTATGCAAAACATCCCTACTTCTAGTAGGAAAGAATTGCACTCTGCCTCCTTTCACTGCGTATCCTGAACGTGGTAGTCAGCTCTTTCACTGTCATCTTGCACAATTTAAACCATCCCACCACCTGTAGAGGTGGGGGATTTTGAAAAAAGTATGGTAGGCAGATTCGTAGCGTAAGTGTTTCTTCTCAGTAAAGTAGTACTGACGGATGGCATACAAGGTTGCATTATACAAATTTTTCGATAGTCTGCATAGCGTTTTCAAAGCAACGTACTCTTGCTTGCTGAGATGCCTAACTTGGTTCTTTTGATTGCGGTACACATCATCACCTCACTTTGGTAATAGTATATCATAGTTTCACTATTAATCTAAGATATTAGTAAGAAGAAAGGAGAGAAGGCAATTCCTCTCCAACTTGCAGAAGTTGGAGTCTCCTCGCCAGCTACGATGAATGTCTATTGTAATCCTTGTCAGTTCTTGGATTTTACATCCACAATTGGTACACCTGGCAAGTTGTCTTTGAGCTCCCGTATAATCGATGCGGAATCGAGTAAATAACCATTTGGAGAAAGTGGATTAACGGTGATACCTATGATGTTAGAAGTTTTCAGGACTTTTATGTTTGGCTTATATTTATTGTAAGCTTCCTGAGATACAAATATCCTAGTGAAGTCACGAACGATTATTTCTTTATCTCTCAGATACCTCAGGACAGAATCGGTCAATGCACCGGAAATGTAGATCTTCTTAAAATTCTTTTCAAGCGTTTCGAATTGTGGGATATTCAGTGCCGATTCAAAAGGTGCCTTATTCCATTTTTTGCCATCTACTGAAACGTAGATACCAGATAGATCTTTGAGAACATTTGCTGCCTCATCATCGACAGTTGGTAACGTCGCAAGACTATAGACATATTTTGTATGCCTTATTATTTCATTCTTATTCAATGAGTAGGCTGCTCCTGTTGCAAGTATTATACCATCAGCAACAAATGGTGTTGCCTGACTGAATCTCGAGAGTGCGCCGTCTATTATCGTTATATCTGAGTATCTAAGCATAAAGGCTACCACGCTTTCCATCCACTCGATAATCGGAGGACCGGAAATCACTACCTTACCACTCTCTAATGCCCTTGCTATGACAATTCTTCCAGTTGCGGTCGATTGAAAAGACACGCTGAGGATTTCTGACAACACCTTTCGCCTCTTGAAGAAATGTTCTGTTGTTGTATATACAAATCCCTCTTCAACATAGACGGACGGTTTGAGAATCCCGTAAACAAGGTCTGTCTCTTCACCGTCCGTTCCTATAGAGGTAATGGAAATCTTTTTTCGTCCCTTCAAATGCTTGACTACGAAATTGAGTGTCTCTGTCTTTCCCGTGTTTTTCTCTAAACCTATGATAGCCACTGTCCGCAACCGTTCAGCAGTTTCGATGATTCTTCTCACATCTTCGTCATGCATGTCAAGTCCGTTGGAATTGTTTACGCCTGTTGAAATCATCATCTATCAAACCTTTACCAGAGCCTCTCCTTCAATAGCATTTTCACCATTTGGCTTTACTACAAGTGTTTCGAGTAACACTCTTCTCTTCTCGGGGTCGATTTCTTTCACTACCAATTGAACGGTCACTTCTTCACCAACGTAAACTGGCCTTTTGAACTTTGCGTTCTGCATGAGATATATAGTACCAGCGCCTGGAAATTCCATACCGATAACTGAAGAAACGATTCCAAGCGACAAGATACCATGTGCAATACGTCCACCAAACATTGTGCTTTTTGCGAATTCTTCGTCGAGGTGGATGGGATTCTTGTCTCCGGTTGCCTCTGCGAAAAGTTTTATCATCTCGTCTGTGACCGTTCTTTTTACTTCGTAGGTTTGACCAACGTACATTTTCTCAATATCCATTTCATCACTCCTTTTTTTCTTTCCATGCTTTGATACGCTCATGCCTTTCTAGATGAGCGGGCTCTATGCTGATTTTCTTGTCTGTAAACAATTTTGCAACGCCCGAGAATTTGTACTTCTCTTTATATTCACTATCATCAACATCGCTTTCGATATCTTCTGGTTCGTGGTAAGCAACGATGACACCTTCATAGTTCCTTAGTATTACAGTATGATCAGACATTGAGACAACATAGTTTGGCATGACTCTGATCTTCCCTCCGCCAGCTGGTGCATCAACAACGAAGGAAGGAACACAGAACCCCGATGTATGACCAATTAACGCCTCGATGATTTCGATACCTTTTTTGACTGATGTTCTAAAGTGCGTTAAACCTTGTGACAGATCACATTGATATATGTAGTAAGGTCTGACTCTGATCTTTACAAGTTGATGCACCAGTTCCATCATTATGTAAGGGCTGTCGTTTACTCCACGTAATAGGACTGATTGATTTCCAAGTGGAATACCGGCATCAGCCAACATTTCACACGCACGTGTCGATTCTGGTGTTACTTCTTTTGGATGATTGAAATGGGTATTTATCCAAATTGGGTGATATTTTTTCAGCATATCTGTTAATTCTGGGGTAACTATCTGCGGTAAAACGACAGGTGTCCTCGTGCCTATCCTTATTATTTCGACGTGTTTTATTTTTCTGAGCTCTTTAAGCACGTATTCGAGCATTTCTATACCAACAAGCATTGCATCTCCACCAGACAAAAGGACATCTCTAACCTGTGGTGTCTCCCTTATATATTCTATCATAGCGTCTATCTCTTCTTTACTCCTAGATTTGTCGTGCTGACCCGCAAACCTTCGTCTCGTACAATGTCTGCAGTACATTGAACACATATCTGTTACAAGCATCAGTACCCTGTCTGGATACCTGTGAGTTAGTCCGCGAACCGGAGAATCTTCATCCTCATGGAGTGGGTCTATCATATCCCATGGAGATGTGTAGAGTTCTTTTGCAGTTGGCACTGCTTGACGTCTGATTGGGCATTTTGGATTGTCCTTATCCATAAGTGTTGCATAGTACGGTGTTATTGCCATTCTTAATGTTTTAAGTGCATCCCTTGCGCCTTCTTCTTCCTCAGGCGTTAAGCTTATCACCTGTTTCAGTGTATCGACGTCCATTATCCTGTTTCTCAACTGCCATTTCCAATCGCTCCATTCTTCCTCTGTAACATCTTTCCACAGAGGTATTTCTTTAAAATACCTCGCCATGATCATTCCTCCCTTATCTCGAGAATTAGATGTACAGTTTTTCAAATAATTCTCTTATCTCTTTTGATTCCCTGAGTATGTTAAGAGCAACTTCAGCATGCCCCTTTGTGTATCCATTGCCAATCATCATTGTTACATCCTTTCCAACGCCTTCAGCACCAAGTGCTGCCCTTGTGAACGATGTGGCCATACTGAAGAAATAAACAATACCTTCATCTTTAGTAATCAGTATCGATGACATCTCAGTTGCTGGTACGTTAACGTTGTTTATAACTACATCGCAGTATTTCCCGCCTGTGATTTTCATAACTTTTTCGTACACTTCCATAGGTTTCGTTGCATCAGCAACAACAACATAATGAGCAAGCCCTAACTCTTCAATCCGTCTAGCATTGTCTGGGGAATATTCTACAACTATGACCTTTCCATCTTTACCAACACCTTTCATTGACTCGTATGCACAAAGCACACCAGATTTTCCACCACCACCGATGATGCAGACTGTCATACCAGGTTTGACAAGCTTTTGCGTCTGTGCGGGCGCACCTGCAACGTCTAGTACGGCAAGTGCCAATTTCTCCGGTATATCGTTAGGCAATTTTGCATAGATACCACTTTCAAATAATATGGCTTTGCCCTTGATATCTACTTGATCAGTATCTGCATTTACTTTCAATATCTCGTCAATTCTCAAAGGCGTAAGTGAGAGTGACACTAAAGTAGCTATCTTATCTCCAACTTTCAAGTCCGTCGGAAAATCTGGCCCTATCTCTTCGATTGTCCCTATAAGCATGCCACCTGAACCTGTAACAGGGTTCTGAAGTTTACCTCTTTCGTTTACGATCTTCAAAATCGTTTCCTTTATGCATTCTATGTTTCCATTACAAGACTCCTCGATCTGTGTAAAACTTGCAGAATCCACGTTCAAAGTCTTAACATCGATTAGCATTTCATTTGTGTATATTTCCATCGTGTTGTCTATTTTTAAAGCTGCCTGTGGTAATGTACCTTTTGGTTCTATCACTCTGTGTGTACCGAATGGGCATCCCTTAATGTTTTTCATACGTTTTTACCTCCTAATACCCAAATATTCTCTTGCTTCATCTGGTGTTGCTATCGGTCTGTCGACTTCTTTGGCAATTCTTGCAACCCGTTCGACGAGTTGAGCATTCGATTTTGCAAGCTCACCTTTTCTATAGTATATGTTGTCTTCAAAACCTACTCTCACATGTCCGCCCATGACTATTGCATGTGTAGCTAGTGGTAATTCGTATCTACCAACGCCAGCAACTGTCCATGTACATCCTTTCGGAAGTTTGTTTACCAGAAATACCAAGTCTTCTATATTGCCACTCATCGCACCAGGAACGCCCAAGACAAAGTCAAAATGCAATGGAAGCTCAAGTAGTCCTTTTTTCACAAGCCTTAGTGCATTATCTATCATTCCTGGCTCGAAGACCTCGATTTCAGGTTTGATTCCTCTTTCTTTCATACGGGTTGCAAGTAATTCCATGAATGAAGGAGAATTCATGAATACATCGTCACCAAAATTGCAAGAACCAGCGGATAGTGTTGCCATCTCTGGATTTGCGTCGAGACATTCTATTCTCTCTTCTGGTTTGTGCCATACTGCACCACCTGTGGAGAACTGGACGATGATGTTGCACCTCTCTTCTACTTTCTTCTTTATCTCTGCATAAACTTCTTTCGATTGGGTGGCTGTACCATCTGGCATTCTGGCGTGAATGTGCGCTATGGATGCACCTGCTTGCCAACATCGATATACATCCTCAGCTATTTCCTTTGGTGTAATCGATAGATTTGGTTGCTGTTCTCTAGTGACTTCAGCCCCCGTGACTGCAGCGGTAATGATCAACTTATCCATACCTCTCACCTTCGTTTCTATTATTTAGTGACATTCAATGCTCATGTCTTTGCTTCTCAATCGGTACAACGCATGTACCACTTGCCTTGCAGACGAGTATCGGTGGTTCCAAGACTTCTGCTGCACTATCGTTTATATCTGGTCTGGAACAAATCACTTTGTAAGCCTCAAATCGCATTTTTCTTGAAGTCCGCCCCACTTCGACAATTTCGCCATACGCTTCTATATAGTCGCCAGCAAAGACCGGTGCAAGAAATTCTACGTTGTCATATGCTCTGAATAATCCTTCATCTCCATCGTATCTGATCAACAATTCGGTTGCAACATCACCAAAAAGCTGCAACATCTTCGCACCATCTACCAAGTTTCCACCATAATGTGCGTCCGCTTGACTCATTCTCAACCTGATTGTCACTTTTGGAAGTTCCATCATTTGTTGAGCGCAGGGTATTCCACCTTCTATAAGGCGGATAGAAATGCGCTCTTACCTCCCTTCACTGTATGAATTTCATCGTTCGTATGTATTAACGAATATCAAAACCTCGCCAGTTCTGACGATACGATTAATCTTGCCTCTGTTAACCGTAATACTTCTTCCAAAGTAGTTTCTTCTGATATTTCTTTAAGCAATAATCCTTCGTCGATTGGTTGGATAACAGCAAGTTCTGTAACTATAAGATCGACTCGTCTTACAGATGTTAAAGGCAATGAACACTTTTTTACTATCTTTGGTTCCCCTTTGGCTGTATGTGTCATCGCCACAATTACTTTATTCGCACCAGTCACAAGATCCATTGCACCGCCCATACCTGGGACCATCTTTCCTGGGACCATCCAATTTGCTAAATGCCCCTCTTCATCAACTTGTAGTCCACCAAGCACAGTAACATCTAAATGCCCACCGCGTATCAATATGAAAGAAAACGCACTATCGAAAGTCATGGCTCCTGGTAGTGCGGTGACGAAACCTGCGCCTGCATTTGTCAGATCTTTGTTTTCAAAACCCTTTTCTGGTTCGGGTCCCATACCGATTATTCCATTCTCACTTTGGAAATAGACATGGACACCTTCAGGTATGTAGTTTGCAACAAGTGTTGGAAGTCCGATTCCGAGATTTACAAGATAACCCTCTTTAAGTTCATATGCTACTCTTCTTGCTATTTTCTCTTTTGGATCAACTGGCATATCACTTCACCCCCGAAACTACAACATAATCGATCAACACGCCAGGAGTTTTTATTTCATCGGGCGTGAGAGTACCTACGGGTACGATTTCTTCTACTTCAACAATTACCATATCGGCGGCTAGCACCATCAATGGGTTAAAATTTGTTGCTGTTAGGTTGTATACCAAATTCCCATAATAATCACATTTCTTAGCCTTTATCAAGGCAACATCAGCCCTGATTGGGAGTTCAAGTAGATACTTCTTTCCATCTATCTCCATTACTTGTTTGCCATTTTCAACAACCGTACCGACACCAGTCGGTGTCAGTATTCCTCCAAGCCCTGCACCTCCAGCTCTAACTCTTTCTGCCAATGTACCCTGTGGCACTAATTCTACTTCTAACTCACCAGCGATCATTTGCCTTTGGGTTTCTGGATTTGTACCAATGTGTGATACTATAACTTTTCTGCAGAGGCGATTCTTTACAAGTTTTCCTATACCCCTATCTTCGAATGCAGTGTCGTTACCAATTACAGTTAAATTCTCGACCCCATTTTCAATTAGTTGATCTATGATTCCTTCCGGTGTGCCAACACCAAGGAATCCACCAATCATCAAGGTAGTACATGGCTTTACTAATTCAGCAACTTCTTTGTGAGTAATGACTTTCAATACAACCTCCTCCTCCCACTTTGTTCTTTCTTTGAAAGATATGAACTTGATGTTAAATTAACATTTTCTCAACCCTATGAACAAGATAAGCTTCCTTGACATTGTCCCGTAATGAAGGTTAAATATTAAGAATCTTTCCCAATGTGAGTATATCATTGCAATTGAGTATTTTCTAATGTAACAAAATCAGGAAAGGCGATGTATAAGTGAGAAATAGAAAGTAAAGCGGGGGGAAAGGGTAGAAATTACACATATATCAGAGTATAAAGAACTCTTGCCTCAGACTATACTTCGTAATGCCAATTACTAGTATCAGGTGTTTTACAGTATAATCATGTTAAGATAGTGAAGTCTAGTCGAAAGACAAACATCTAACTTTAAAGAGGAGATGCAAAGAAGTGACAAGATACGTTGGAAATTACATCGAAAAGGAGATTAATGGGACAATAATCTTACAGTCTCCTATACTTCTCGAATTCCCAAAAGTCAAACACGCATTCACAACTCGAAAGATTACAGCTCCTGAACTAAAGGGAAAGATACCAGAACTGAACTTGTCATTGAATTCACCAACTTTTGCTGAACATTTTGAGTTTTTTTCAACGGCTTTTGGTATCAATCCGGAAACATGTGTGTTTTCCCATCAGGTGCATGGTAAAAGAATAAAAGTAGTTGGGCACGAAGATGTAGGTAATCCTTACTGGAAGAGAAAACTACGCAATATCGATGGTTTAGTTACGCTAGAACCAGGGCTTTTCTTGGTAACAACATATGCAGATTGCATGCCAATCGTGGCGTATGACCCAAATCGTGAGGTTGTTGGTACCGCGCATTCCGGTTGGCAAGGTACATTGCTTCAGATAGGCAAAGAGCTTATCTTAAAGATGAACGAAGAGTTCAGCTGTAATCCTCAAGATATATTTGTTACCATCGGTCCCTCGATTGGGCCGGAGAGTTTTGAAGTTGGTGAGGATGTTGCTTTCAAGTTTTTCATTAAGTTCGGTAGATCCGTAGTTATACAGAAAAATGGTAAATTCTTTGTTAATCTGTGGAAAGCTGTGGAAATATCATTGAAATCCACAGGAATAATACACTTAGAGTTTTCCAATATAGATACGTACAAAACAACAGAGTATTTCTATTCATATAGAAAGGAAAAGACGAAGAAACGATTCGCAACTATCGTGGGTATTGCCAGATAACCCACTAATCAGGGGTTTCTATTAAGAGGGTTGCGAATATTCGAAAAAATCTATAGACTAATGTGTACATGGATTAAGCTACACGTGTTTGCTGTTTGTGTCAACGAAGATTTCTATGCTTATCATTCTTTCAGTCGATAAAGAGTCAACTTTTTTTATGTATGGAGCTAAAGCATATATACCTTCCAAACCATTGGTGTTCTGAGAAAGCGGTGAATAGTATTTCAATTCCGGGTGGTCTTTTATCTTAGATAGTACTTTGAGATCTTTTTCTATGTCCCATTTATTTTTTTCATTTATGTTTCCTTCGATTATAATGTGAAAATTGCTTTCCAAACTAACTATCTCGCACGAGACTATGTGAGCTCCATTATCAAGGAGATAAAAAATCAGATCGTTTACAATAGTACCTATAAGTGTTTTTGTATCCATAATATTTCACCACCTTCTGAATACACTTTTCAACTGTTTCGATACGTTCTTCGTTATAGTTTTAACTGCTTCAATTAGTGGAAGCAAGAACATAGCAACTAGACCACCTGAGAGACCGTTGTTGTACAAATTGAGGCCATGGTGCAAGAAAGATGTGTTCAATACAAGTGCGCTGTGCAGAAATCCTGCAACTATTCCCCAAAATGCTCCAAATTCCCCAGTAATAGGCGCAAGAGTGGTACCAAATAGGACTGCAAGTACCATGCTGGCACTGCTTATTGGTTGAGCATTTGTGATTGCCCCAATGAATATTCCAATTATTATCGGTGCTATGTTCTTCGGATGTTTGCCAAATGCCCCGAATCCTGCTAGTGTCATAATACCGCCAATCGTAGGTCCATTTAATTCTGAACCTACTAGAAGAACGTACGTTGTACCAAATAGGCCAAGAACACCCATGTTGATAAATGTTACTGCTTCATTTTCAAGTAAAGGGAAGTCAGTTATAAGCTTTCCGGAATATCTAAATAGCCTTTTATAGTCGTTTATGGTCCAATTGTTTAGCTTTAGTCCAAATAGCAAAATTGATATGAATATTCCATAAACAAATATTGAGAGTAACACTTGATTCTCTGTGTGCCAATAAAACTGTGCTGGAGGTTCCAAATTGTAAGCTTTTAGAATCGCTCCTAAGATTATTCCAAGAAGTCCAGCAGTAAAACCAACATTGTACAGATTGTATCCACGGTGCAATGTTAGTGAAAAACTGGCAAGTGGGGGCAAGAGAAATCCAATGAAAATAACTATTATGAAACCAATCAAATCAAATCCTCTACTGATTACGAGGTGCGTTGTAAATGGTGCAAGAGCAGTACCAAAATATGCAACGTACAAGTATGTTTTGATGTTTTCACCAACCATGAGTGTATACAAGAGGACCCCTAGAACAACTGGCCAAACGTTGAACACATTTTTGCCAAATAGAGCAAATCCACCTATAGTCATTACTGCTGCTATTGAAACACCTGAAGGCGATACTTTTAGTAGCTTAAAGAATAAAGTGAAGATCATCATCAGAAGTCCAGAATTAAGAAAGGCACCACCAATTCCAGCTATCTCAAAATAATCGGCTATGAGATAATCGGGTGACATTATTATTTTAAACATCTGTTCAGGTATGCTTATGTTACCTACTATCAGTCCAAAGCATATGAATACGAACGACAGTGTGAATAGGAATTTGAAGATCAAACTTGTTACCCCCTGCTCCATCTCATCTAAGTGTGTATGTAACCGATACTTTCAAACTCTATATTCGAGGTGCCCACGATGATTATATCATATGAAGCAGATTTGGCGTACGTTGTTTAGAGATTTTGGAATCCTTGGTGAAGACTCATACTGAACTACCCCCACCTATAGAGGGTGGGAGACTTCTTGGCAAACTGTGTTAAATGAACAAATTTTGTTGACTTTTCAATCAGACAAGAGTAATATTATATTACTAATAGCTAAGACTTAAAGAAAGGGGGTTGTCCTATGATCAAGTTAAGGAGAATTTTGGCAGATTTACAATTGGTGGGAGTAGTGTTTTTTGTTGGACAACCCGAAAATGGATTCTTCAAACATAAGAGTGAGTGTGTGGTGATGGAAACTTAGTTCGCTGAGTGATATCTGAAAATAGTACTCAAAAACTCACATATAAGTTTGAAGGTTTGAAATCAATATACTCCACGGGTTGTCCTCCGTGGAGTTTTTTTATGCACTTACTTTGTACTTGATTTACTGATTCTTGCGGTATATCTAGCTGTATTATTTTTGCGACTATTCATACATTCATCGCTCATGGGGAAAAAACATCGGAGGTAGGTTATGAAGTCAACAGGCGAATTTCGATTATTATTTCGGTTTTTCAAAGGTTATGGACTAACGTACGCTTTAGCAATTATTTCGACGGCAGTCTCTGCATTATTATCGCTTGCAACACCACTTTTAGTAAAGATAACAATAGATAACGTGATAGGGGACAATCCAGTTGGAATAGCATTTCTAGACGATTTGTTCAGAGCGCTTGGAGGTAGAGATTTTCTTGCAAATAATCTCTGGATTATGGGAGTTGCAATAGTATCACTCACGGTACTCAATGGATTTGCCATGTATGCAAGGGGTAAGTTGGCTTCCAAAGCATCTGAAAGTGTTGCAAAGAGGTTTAAAGATGAGCTTTACAATGTTATTTTGAAGGCTGACTTTCATTTCTATTCCAAATATCCGTCTGGAGACGTTATTCAAAGGTGTACTTCAGACGTTGAGACTATAAGAAACTTTCTTTTTTCGGAACTAGTGGAAGTGGGTAGAACGATATCTTTGGTAGTGCTTATATTGTCCATAATGGTTAGCCTGAGTGTAAAAATGGCCTTGATATCATCTGTCACGTTGCCAGTACTAGTCATTCTAGCATTTTGGTTTTTCAGAGTAGTTGAGAAGAATTTTAAAGAGGCCGACGAAGCTGAGGCTGAAATGACGAATGTTGTCCAAGAGAACATCACAGGAATGCGAGTTGTTAAGGCATTTTCAAGGGAAGAGTACGAAATAGAGAAGTTCGTGAAGGAGAACTCCAAATACAGGGCTTTAGATTATAAATTGTACGTGATATTTGGTAAGTATTGGGCCATAACGGACTTCTTATCATTGTTGCAAATTGCACTTGTTGTAATCTTTGGAGTTGTATTCGCCATAAGAGGTGACATCACGATAGGTACGCTGGTAGTTTTCACGAGCTATGAGAGTATGCTGTTATGGCCTGTGCGGCAATTTGGTAGGATATTGTCCAATCTCGGTAAAATGAAGATCTCTCTTAAGAGAATATCGGAGATATTATCAACTCCTACTGAAGGGGTTGAAGAGCTTAACACGGAAGATGTTGAAAATGTATCTATAGATGGAGACATCGAGTTCAAAAATGTTTCATTTGGTTACTCGCCAGACCATTTAGTACTCGACGATGTTTCATTCAAAATAGAGAAGGGACAAACTGTTGCATTCTTTGGGACAACCGGTTCGGGAAAGTCTACGATTATAAGCCTACTTATGAGGCTTTACGAGCCAATTAGTGGGGAGATTCTGATAGATGGCAAGCCGATATCGCAGATACCCAAGAATGTGATTCGTCGAAACATTGGATTGGTACCACAAGAGGCATTCCTTTTCTCCAAAAAGGTGAGAGAAAATATTGCATTGACTAAGCCACACGCACACGTTGAGGAGATAGTAGATGCATCTAAGATGGCACACGTTCATGGAGATATAGTCCAACTTGAGGAAGGATACGATACGCTTGTCGGAGAAAAGGGCGTCACACTTTCCGGTGGGCAACGTCAAAGGGTGACGATTGCAAGAACGTTACTAAACAATTATAGAGTGCTGATATTTGATGATTCGATGAGTGCAGTGGATACTGAGACTGAAGCGAAGATAGTTGAAGCTATAAAAGCGAGAAGCAAATCGTTTACGACGATCATCGTATCACATAGGATTGCGAGTATCCGAGATGCAGATAAGATCATAGTCTTAGAAAAGGGGAAAGTAACAAATGTAGGTACGCACAACGAACTCATATCAAAGCATGGTCTGTATCAAAATGTCTGGAAGATTCAATCGATACTGGAAAGGGAAAAGGTGAAAGAGGGCAATCTGTAATTTACAGAACTTTACAAAAAATATGCAAAAAAGGGGTGCACAGTTATGTTTGAAGAAGAAGTAGACATAAAAAAGACGAAGATAAATGTTTCTTTATGGTTTAAGTTCTTTGGGTATCTTGGTAATTACAAACCACATCTCATCGGATTGTTAATCATCATGGTAGTAGTCGGTCTCATAGAGGCGACGTTTCCATTTCTTACAAAGTATGCAATAGACAATTTTGTAGTACCGAGAACATTCGATAATTTTGAGATATTCCTGATAATCTTTGGAACACTTGTTGTAGTGCAGTCTCTTAATACGTACTTGTTGATGATTTTGGCTGGCAGGATAGAAAATGGTATGACGTACGACATTAGAAATCAAGCGTACAAGAAGTTACAGTCGTTGCCATTAAGCTTCTTCGATTCCACACAAACAGGATTTGTGATGGCAAGGATTTTGTCCGATGTTCAAAAGATCAGTGGTGTGCTATCTTGGAACATTGTGGATAGTGTTTGGGGCATTTCTTCTATGTCCTTTATCTTGGTCTATCTACTGATACTTAATTGGAAGATGGCTCTCTTTGTGTTATGCGCCATTCCTGTGATATTCGTTGTCAGTATGTACTTTCAGAAAAGAATTCTCTCACAATATCGTAAAGTAAGGAAGATAAACTCGGAAATAACGGGTTCATTCAACGAAGGCATCATGGGAGCAAAGACGGCAAAGGTCTTAGCCGTAGAAGATATGATGGTTGATGATTTCAAAGTGCAGACTGAAGAAATGAGGCGAGCATCTATCAGAGGTGCTGTACTATCTGCAGTATATACTCCCATCGTAGTTTCAATAGGCAGTATCGTGACGGCTATCCTTCTTGTTTACGGAGGAAAAAATGCATACATCGGCACTGTGAGCTTTGGCACACTTGCTGCATTCATATCGTATTCGATTCAGTTCTTTGAGCCTGTTAGAGAGATTGCAAGGATCATTGCAGATATAGTTGCCGCACAAGCTGCAGCTGAAAGGGTTTTGGACCTCCTTGAAAAGGAATCGGAAGGTGAGAGCGAAGGAGAAAAGGCTCAAAGTTATATAGACACCAAAAGCACGGATCTACGCATAGAAGGAACGGTTGTATTCGATGATGTTTCGTTCAGATACTCGAAAGGAGATTGGGTATTGCGACATTTCAATCTGAAGGTTGAGAAGGGTCAAACGATTGCAATCGTTGGTGAGACTGGCGCAGGTAAGAGTACAATAGTAAATTTAATCGGTAGATTCTATGAACCTACTGAGGGAACTATATACATAGACGGTATCGATTTTCGGAAAATTCCACTTTCGGTACTTAGGAGGAACATAGGATACGTTCTTCAGACACCACACCTATTCAACGGTACAATTGAAGATAACATCAGATATGGAAAGCTTGATGCCACGAGAGATGAAATAATAGCTGCTGCTAAGCTTGTAAATGCACACGAGTTTATCATGAGCTTGGAAAATGGTTATGAAACAAATGTGGGCGAGGGAGGTTCGAAATTGTCGACTGGTCAAAGGCAACTCATATCGCTCGCAAGGGTTGTCGTATCTAATCCGAGGATAATAATATTAGACGAGGCAACAAGTTCTATCGATGCTTACACAGAACACTTAATTCAAGATGCTATTCACAAAGTATTGTACGGACGAACAAGCTTTGTTATAGCACATCGGCTGTCTACGATAAGGAGTGCCGATAGAATCCTCGTGCTTGAAAATGGTAAGATAGTAGAAGATGGGACACACGAAGAATTGATGAAACTCAGAGGTCACTATCATAGATTGTATATTCAGCAATTCGTATACGATAAAGAGGAGAAACTACTTAGTGATATTTAATGATGGTACCTATATCTGAAAAAATCGCCCCGATATGGGGCGATTTCTCATAATGACCTTCTTGCTTACTTTGGTTCTTTGATTCTGACCACCAACACCTTCGCCGTGGTATCCCCTTTATTGATAAAGCCATGTTGCTCTTTTGGCTGAAATTCAAGTAACGTACCTTCTTGTGCCTCGTATGTCTCGGTGTCTGTCTCAACTTCTATACTTCCCGATATGATATAAATGAGTGCAAATTCTTCAGAACCGTGTTTTTTCAAATGCGCACCAGGTTCAAGAACGATTTGTGCAACGATAGCCTTATCAGATTCGTAGAACTTCCTTCTTTCAAGTCCAGGTTCTTTACTCAAGTTTTGGGCATCTGATACTTTGAACACCATGTGTCTCACCTCCACATGTGTCTTGCGTTCCTTGCTCTAACGCTATCATATCATACATTAGAGATGAGATATGTAACATACATCACGCTTTTTGAGAACGTATAATCTCCTTCTTTCCTTCATCACTCTCATCATCTCTTAAGAATTTGATGCCAACATACATGACCCACGTATCAACGTAGTCTAATGCCATCTCTATCAATGTTGTGGTGAGAAATATTTGAAAGTATGTTTTCCAGTCTACCAGTCCTGCAAAAGCTATGGTTACAAATATCATGTTGTCAATTATTTGTCCAATTTTCGTTGAGACGTTGTTTCTCATCCAGACTTTTGTTTTATCCCTTAGAACATCATAAACCCAAACAGCAACGTAGCCAGATAGAAGAAATGCAATCCAGCTACCTAAGGCAATTCTCGGAGTCAGGGTAAATGCTTGCGATAGGTAATTTTGGGCTAGGTCGTTTTGAGATGGTATATAACTTGTATAGACCAGTCCTAAAGATACGAACACGAATTGCGCAAAGAAACCAATCCAAACTGCTTTTCGTCCCTCTCTCTGTCCGTACACCTCTGTGATGATCGAATATATCACAAATGCCATCCCCATACTCATATTGGCTGCAGTAACTTCCATTCCAAATAGATTGAACAACTTTGCAACACCAAGATTTGAAGCAATTATGAGTGTAGTTAGTGCTACGTAAGCACCTTCCTTCTTCATGAATCGTAAAGCCAAAAGTATCACAGTGGCTGATAGCAAGTATTCTATGATCATAATTAGAAGATTATGCATCTTGACCAAATCCACCACCTTTTTAGATTTGTTCATACCTTGATAGTCTGATATCCCAAGTCATTATGTCTAAACTTGTTTGAAATCTTCGTATAGCAGTGCCGTAGCGTCAAGAATGTCATAGAAAGTGCATAGACTGATGAAGTCCAAAAGACATAAATGCTATAATATCATATGGATAATTGTTTTGATCAAAAGTCAGATCTAAGACTTGTCGATTAATCTCAATTTTTCTCCATCATATTGTACGACAAAATCGTAAATATCAACATTTGAGCAATATTCCACATCTTTCTCGAAACCAAGCATCATCAGTTTCAAGGCATGTGAGCCTCTGAATTGCGGTTTCTTGAGATGTTCCCAGAGCTTGAGTGAAATCAGAGCCGAGTCTGATAGCATGTATTGAGTATCTTGAGTCAAACATTCGACGATATGCCCAGCCAGTTGTGTATCTTCATAAGATATATCTCCGTTGTTTCCAGCGCATACTATGGCTACCTTCTCGTATTTTCTTAACTCCTCAGCCGTTGAGGATGCGTTTAGAAACGAGGCTACGTATATGTTCTTTGACAATTCCTTAGCATAGATCAGTGCTTTTGTACCATTTGTCGTTGTTAGACATATTTTCTTACCCCTCACTGTATCTACTGAATATTCGAGCGGTGAATTACCAAGTGCAAAACCACCTGGTTTAACTCCACCACGTTCACCAGCAGTTAAGTAACCTTTTTGCGAGTATTCAACAGTGTCTTCCAAGTTCAGCACAGGTACGATCTCAATTGCGCCGTTCGCCAATGCGGTAACAATCGTTGAAGTTGCCCTTAGAACATCTATCACAACACATGCATCGTATTGCGATTGGGAATTTCTATAATCCAACTGAAACTCGGGTGAAAACAACACATGAACCGAGTGCAACTCAATCACCTCAGATAAACGATAGATTAAATAATCAAGCCCACTTTTCCATCAACTGATCAATGAAATCATCGACTGGCATTGGCTTTGCAAAATAATAACCTTGAAAGAATTTATAGCCAATCATGGAAAGCACTTCAAGTTGTTTGGTATTTTCGACGCCCTCAGGTATTGCATCTATCTCAAATGACTTGGAAATGTCAAATATCGCCTCAAGTAGTTTTAGAGAGTGCTTATCATCAGGCAATTTAGCAATAAATGACCTATCTATTTTCAGTTTATTTAGCGGGAAAAGTGTGAGATATGAAAGTGACGAATAGCCAGTACCAAAATCATCTATGCAGATTTGACAGCCTAGTTTTAAAAGTCTATCTATATTGTTCCTTACCGTTTGATTCACATCTATCAGAATATTCTCGGTAATCTCCAACACTATCTGTGAAGGATTAACACTATTGGACAATATTATCTCTGAAAACCTATCGGCCATGTTTTGAATTCGAAGCTGTACTGGGCTGATATTCACATCGACAAATGGTAGCTTGTCTTTTACTTTCCTTAGGACTTCACACACCTGTCTCAAAACCTCTTCTCCGACTAAAACGATCATTCCATTTTCTTCTAAATAGTGTATGAACTCGGACGGTAGTATTATTCTGCCGTTCTTATCTATCCACCTTAGTAGAGCCTCTGCTCCAACGATTTTTCCTGTGTAGTTACAGATGGGTTGCAAGAATATCTTTACATTTCCTTCATAAAATGCCTCTCTAAAATCTCTTTCTTTGGTAACTCTTTCTTGCAATTCGTTGTCCATTATTATGTTGTAGAACACTATCCCTTCTTCCGAGGTTTTGGCCTTCTCAAGTGAGAGATTGCCTTTCCTCAACACTTCTTCAACTTTGTCCAAAACACTAAAAATGTGTACAGCAACATAAAAACCTATTTCAAATGTTTCTTCGTTAATAGTATATGGCTTTGAGAGTTCTCGAAGCATTTTGGATAGAATATTTTGAACTCTTTGCTTTGCACTGGAATAACTGTTTCCTACTTTTTCAACTAGTATCCAGAACTCGTCTGCATATACTCTTGCAATTGTATCTCCTTCCCTCAAGGTGTTCTTTAGCCTCTTTGAAATCTCTCTTAATACTTCGTCGCCAAAGCTGTGTCCCTTTGAACTATTTATCGTACTGAAGTCGCGAATATCTATGAATATAACTGCATGATGCTCGTCTGTAGAAGAGAACTCAGTAACACTCGTTAGCTTCCTGATGAAATAAAAACGATTGTAAAGTCCTGTAAGTATATCTTTCTCCAAAGAGCTCTTTACATATTTCATTATCTCTTTTTCAGATGAGATGTCTGTATAGATCGCATACATCAATCCTTCACCGAAATTCTCGATTTTTGCCATAGTTAGTCTTACGTCGATTAGTTTTCCATCCTTCTTTTTTGCAACTGTATTAGTCTTTAGAGTCTTCTGGCTAATTGCAAGTTCCCTCAATTTCCTAGATTCTTCTAGTAGGCTGTCGGGAACAACAAAATCATCAACAGACTTCCCTTCAATTTCTTCTTTTGAATAACCGAACATGTTTACAAAATTGGTATTGCAATCGACTACTGTTCCATCTTCTTTCAGTACTGCAACTCCATCGGGGATATTCTGAAACAAAGCATTTAACAAAACGGAGAGATTCTCTCTTTGCTTTTCTGCAAGTATCTCTGATGAGATATTTCTTATACTCAAAACCGTGCCATCATCAAACTTGACGGATGTACAGAGAAAATACTTCCCTGAATGCTCTATGATCTGATTCTCACTTTCTGTGGTTTCTACAAGGCTATCAATGAATTTATTCTTTCTGCCAATTACGTTATCGTGGATATCACCTAAGAAACTCAGCCCTTCTTGGTTTATGTCTATCACGTATCCATCGTTATCGATTACTATATAGCCATCTTTTGACTGCTCGAGAAAACGAAACCTTAAGCCTAAGCTTATCTTTCTCCAGATAAATTTAACTGCTAGTAGCTCGATTACTAAAATCGAAGAGCTCAGCGTAAAGGACATTATAGTGTAGTTAAGACTTAGAGTAAAACCAACAACGTTTATCACCGCAGCTAGAGCAAACACCAGAGTAATCTTGTACTTAGTTTTGAATAGAATCTTTTCCGTTTTCATCAGTCTGATTGCAATAAAGCTCATCACGATAAATAGAAAAACATAGTAAGTGTATCCTATTATTCCATCGTGAGGACGCAATTTGCCGAGATAATAACGATTGGTCAATGTACCTGTCCAAAAGAGGTTGTGTAAATTGTTAGTTAGTGCTAAAATTAAATAGACTGTTGTGATAAGGTATAGTGAGAAATTCAGAGTTCTTGATTCCTTATAGACATCGCTTGAAAGAAAGTCGCTAAAGAAGGAATAAACTAAAGCAGGTATGTAAAGCAGTAAATAGGTTTGCATCTTTTCTAAAAACAGTGATTGCATTGTCTCGTACTTTAGCAATTCTAGCAATGAGATCATGAAACTGAAACCTGCTATGAAGAAAATGCTTTTAGAAATCCTGTATACTTTTCTATCAAATACATAGTATATCGCAAATACTGAAATGAATAGGGAAGAAATAGCGAATCCTTTGTAAAGTGCTAGCATTTCGTTCATTTCACCAACCTTTTGAGTTATAGACTATGACTTTCAGGTAGATTATAGCATGTACCACAATGTACTTTGCTTTTTGTAAACACCTTTTTTAAAAATCGTTTCCGAAACTTAGATAATGGAACGCTTAACTTCTCAAATGTGACTGATGTTGTAAAAGTATGGAGGAGGTAAAACCTATGGACACCTTTTTTCTTCACAGGATTTTGTCTGGAAAGTACAGGATCATCTCACCTATTGAAGTTACTGATTATAATCTCGGTCTACTTTATACACCTGAGGTTGCTAAAGTATCGCAAGCGTGTGCTGAGGTGCCAAGTAACACCTTCCTTTACACAAGAAGAAATAACGTAATAGCAGTTATAAGCGATGGAAGTGCCGTACTAGGTCTTGGAAACATTGGTCCATACGGTGCACTACCTGTTATGGAAGGAAAGGCGATGCTGTTCAAAGAATTTGGAGATCTGGACGCATTCCCTTTGTGTATTTCAACTCAGGATAGTGAAGAGATAGTGAAGATCGTAAAATCTCTTGAACCATCATTCGGTGGAATAAACTTAGAGGATATTTCAGCACCAAGGTGTTTTGAGATACTCAAGAGGTTGGATGAAGAGATGGCGATACCTGTGTTCCACGATGATCAGCAAGGAACCGCTGTTGTTGTCTTGGCGGGTTTGATAAATGCCCTCAAATTAGCCGAAAAGAAGATCGACGAAGTGAAGATAGTAGTCAATGGCATTGGTGCTGCTGGATACAACATAGTCAAACTGCTGATCGAATTCGGTGCAAAGCATGTTTTGGCTTGTGATATCAACGGTATACTTAACGATAAAACATCACTCCATGAGTATCATCATGAGATTGCAAATTCGACTAATCCAGACAATATTCAAGGCACATTGAGCGATGCATTGAAAGATGCTGATATATTCATAGGTGTTTCAAAAGGTAACATATTGAGTGGGGAAGACATAAAAAGCATGAACAGAAAACCAATAATATTTGCCCTTGCAAACCCAACACCGGAGATAGAACCTGATTCGGCATATGAAAACGGTGCTTTTATAGTTGCAACAGGAAGATCTGACCTCCCCAATCAGATAAATAATCTACTTGCATTTCCTGGTATAATGAAAGCCACTGTGGAGAAACAAAAGAAGATAACAAAACAGATGCTTGTCGAATCAGCAATAACGATTGCAAAAACGATAGAGCCTTCAAGGGAGAGGATCGTACCAAAGCCAACAGATAAAAGAGTCCACCTAAGTGTATATGAAACACTCATACGTCTGTGATTGTAGAAGCATTCTCTCATAAGAGATAGGTTTGAGGTATAATATGTAATTTAAACCTTCCCGCCACCTATAGAGGTGGGAGATTTTGAGAGAAGTTTGGTCAAACGACCCTTATTCTCTCAGGCTGGTCTAAACAGCCTCTACACTGTAGAGCCAACAGGCTCATCAGTTTACTTATCCGCACAATTGTGCGCCAAAGGTATTTGTTAGTATAATTATATCACATATATATCACATATTTCTTTGTTTTGCTAGTATCTAATAAGAAAGGAGGGTTGGCGATTCCTCTCCAACTTGCAGAAGTTGGAGTCTCCTCGCTGATTAATGATGAACAAAACATGAAAAAGGAGGTGCATATTATGAAAAAGGGCAGAGTTTTCATCTTTTTAGTTGCTATCTTTGCTGTTTTAGCTTGTAGTTCCGCATTATTCGGTGCAGACGCACCTTTAGGGAATCTATTCATAGTTTTTAGTGTCGAACATTTTGCTGGTGTTGAGGTTAGAACAAACATAGACGCTTATTCCAATTTATACGCTGCTTTCGGAGTTAATGGAATGGTTTTTGGGCTTAGAGTTTCTTCAAAAGAGACTAGAGGATTGTACATAAGTCCAAAGGTCTGTGTTAACTACCAAGCAAGAACACTTCTCAATCTCATGATCGGTTGGAAAACAATCGTTACTAACCTCTCGAATGGGGAATTCTTCGTTGAAGCTGGGGTAAAAGATGTATTGGGAAATCTGGTACCGGACGTAAACATCGGATTTGCTTTGAAATTCTAGGAAGACTGTCGAAAAATAGGAGGCGGTATCTCTGAAACCACTGCTCCCTGCTATTTTTAACTCGTTAGCAGTTGTTGTTGGAAGTCTAATAGGATTCTTCTTGAGAAAGGAGCTTTCTGAAAGATTTAAAACCACTCTTTTCTTTGCAGTCGGGCTGTCAACTATTGGAATCGGTGTGCAGATGATTATTGGGGCAAACAATTTCTTGATAGTCCTTTTTTCGATGGTAATTGGCGGAGTGATTGGAGAATGGCTCAATATAGAACTAAGATTGAAACAAGTCGGAGATAGGATGCAAGAAGGTGATTTTTCAACAGGCTTTGTTGCATCTTCCCTTCTTTTTTTAGTTGGCCCAATGACGATAGTTGGCTCTATAACTGCGGGATTGAGCGGTGATGGGGATATAATCTACACAAAATCGATCCTCGATTTTGTCTCATCGATAGTCCTTTCATCTACGTATGGTCTTGGTGTGATTGTCTCATCTGTAACTGTATTGATCGTTCAGGGAGTAATAACACTTTTGGCAGGTAAACTGACCTTTCTCATGTCGCCAGCATATCTAAACGACCTCGTTGCAGTCGGCGGTTTGATGGTCCTTGGCATAGGCCTGAGGATATTGGAAATAAAGGATACAAAGGTAGGCAACTTTCTCCCAGGCCTTTTCGTTAGTCCACTACTGACCTTTCTTGTTAGTGCTATTAAAAAATAAATCCCCCTTGTATAGGGGGATTTATTAAATTAAGTTAGGCTTGATCGATAACTACTCTTTTACAACCACATTCTTTGAACCTTCCCAAAGGCCATGGATATTACAATAAGAAAGTGCTATGAGTTTAGAATTTTTTTCGAGTTTTATTTTTGCCTTTATCACGGGCTCCTCCAGTGTTGGTGAAAACTCATATCTTCCGATTCTCAGTATATAGGGAGCTCCCTCTGGCATTGCGTATAGTTCTATCCAAACAATGTGGTGTTCTATCAAATTCGGATGAGGTATTTCTTTGCCAACTGATACCTCTACTTCGAACCATTCGCCTTTTTCCACTATTTCTGGAGCTTCAATAACAGGAACGTGCTTTTCCGCTTTAAAGTCAGCTGTTTTAATGTAGTCACCTAGCATATTATCACCTCATTTCTATTTTCTAGAATTCAACAAAGACAGATTTCGGGGCTCCGCATACTGGACATTTATCCGGCGCTTCATTTTCAACAGTATAACCACATACTGGGCATATAAGAATCTTATCGGTATTATAGTCTTTTCCCTGTTTAACAAGTTCTAGAGCCTTCTTGTACATCTCTGCATGGATTTTCTCTGCCTCAAGTGCAAAATGTGTTGTCCTTTGTGCTTCTGCTTCCCCCTGTAGTTTTGCAGTTTCGTTGTAGACAGGATACATCTCTTCAATTTCAAATGTCTCACCATCGATACAAGACTGAATATTATCAGGTGTGTCTCCAAGTTTCTTCAAAGCCCTGAAATGGTTTCTAGCATGTACAAATTCTGCATATGATATAGCCTTGAAGAGGTTAGAAAGTTTCTTTAAGCCTTTCTTCTCAGCCTCATCAGCAAAAATAAGATACTTCATGTGAGCCATAGACTCGCCTGCAAATGCATCCTCCAAAAACTTTTTTGTCATATCCCTCATACTTTGCACCTCCTTAGAAATAATTTTTGTGTCCATGCTCTGCAAAAAGAAATAACCGCGAAATAGATATCAATCTTCCTTTTTTATGCACTTGGAACAGACCCCGACAAGTGTCAATTGAACATACTGAACTTCATGACCGGCTATGGTGTTTATGTTAGGTAAGTCTACATCCAACTCAATATCGTATATAGTTTTGCACTTGTGACAGTAGAAATGGTGATGGTCCTGTCTGATATAATCATACCTGATAGCATCTGGTGTGATGATAACTGCTATTAAACCTGCTTTAGAAAGTGCTCTTAAAGCGTTGTAAACAGTTGCTCGCGATAAGACCGCCAGTTTTCCACTCTTTTTAAAGTGTTCATATACTTCATCGGCGGTTGGATGAGTTTTTGTTTTTTGAAGATATTCTAGGATCTCAATCCGGTGAACTGTCGGCTTTACTCCCTTTTCATTTAATAACTCAGCTGTTTTCATATCCCATTCCTCCACTTCAAGATTTTACATGATCTAAATTTATTATATCACAATTATTGGAATTTGTGCAATACGTGTTGGCAAAAAGGGTATTGACAAATGAGCATCATATGATACACTTAGTATAACCTAATCTAAAGGGAATCGCAAACATTATAAGTTGATCCTTTCCAATCTATTTAGATTTATATTTGGAACACGGAATAGAAGATTGATAAGAAGGTAAGATCAAGAGGTGAACATGAATGGGGTGCGCAAACCAAGGGTTATTATCTTTGTGATAGGATTGACTAACCTGAGAAAGCAACTGTCTGAAGACCGAAAGCAATTGAAAAAGGCTGATCCCTCGTTTGAGAAGTCTTATCAATTTTTATTTCACGCAGGATATCGTTCTTTACGCCTTTACAGGTTGTCTCATCTCTTTTACAGAACAGGTTTTAAGTTCTTTTCATACCTTATTTACCACCTTAACAGAATAGTCTATTCTATAGATATACACCCCGCTTGTGAAATGGAACCAGGAGTCGTTATTGATCATGGAGTAGGAGTTGTTATAGGCTCGACCGCCTCTGTAGGAAGTGGCACGGTTATATACCACGGTGTTACACTCGGTGCAAAGCATGTAGTCAATGGCAAAAGGCATCCAACAGTTGGTAGGAATGTTCTAATTGGTGCAGGGGCAAAGATATTGGGCCCCATAAATATTGGGGACGCTTCAAAGATAGGTGCTAATTCTGTTGTTCTAGATGATGTACCTGCAGGATGTACGGTTGCAGGTATCCCTGGAAGGATTGTTAAGAAACCCGGAGATATCGAAGCACCAGATGTGTCGGAAACTCAGAATTTGCTGTATTCAATTCACCATTAGCTGAGGTTGTTTCCTGTTTGTTATTTATTCTTAGAGAGAGAAGAGAGAGAGAGAACCTCTTTCTACAACTCTTACTGAAAGGGGAAATTGATTCTATGAAAGAGAATGTCTTGATGAAAAGGATGCAACATCTTGCTATAGGAAATACTCCAATTGTCTATTTAGAAGAATACGGTGTTTATGCCAAATTGGAACGGAATAATCCTTCTGGAAGCGTGAAGGATAGACCGGTGTATTTTATGGTTATTGATGCAATCAATCGGGGAAAGATAGATGAAAAGACCATCATGGTTGAATCAACTAGTGGGAACACTGGTATTTCCTTAGCCTGGATTGGTGCCCAGCTTGGGTTAAAGGTCATTCTGACGATGCCAGAGAGTGTTTCCGTAGAAAGAAGGAAAGTATTGCGAGGACTCGGTGCTGATCTGGTTCTTGTTGAGAACATGTCAAAGGCGGTTGAAAAAGCTGAAGAGATTGTCGAGGCTAAAGATGCTTTCATGTTAAATCAGTTCGATAATCCAAGTAATCCACTTGCCCATGAATTGACAACTGGTCCTGAGATACTTAGGCAGATGAACTACAATGTTGACGGCTTTATTGCAGGAGTTGGTACAGGTGGTACGATTACGGGAACAGGTAAAGCCCTTAAAAAATTTCTAAGGAATAAAGTTAAAGTAGTTGCCTTGGAACCAAAACAATCTCCCGTATTGAGTGGAGGATACTCAGGTCTTCACATGATTCAAGGCATTGGTGCAGGGTTCATACCGAAGGTTTTAGATAGTGAGATAATTGATGAGATAGTGCAAATAGATGATGACGAAGCTCTAGAAATGACGAAAAAACTCTGGAAAAAAGGCATATTCGTTGGAATATCTTCAGCAACAAACTTACTAGGCGCCATCTACGTGAGGGAAAAATATAGACTGCAAAAAGTTGTTACTATATTCTGTGACGATGGTTTCAAGTATCTATCGAGTTTCTGAGAATAAGTAACCTTCTGAGCAACGTTTCAGATAATCCATTATTGTGGATAGAATATGTCGGTTATCTCATATGTAGTCTATTAATCTATAATTGATGATCCATACATCGAAAAATTATCTGTAGAACACCATCTCTACGATTACCCCTTTACCTTTTTCAGAAAGTACTACCATTTTATCGGAGAATCTTTTCATATTTGGCAAGCCCATTCCGGCTCCGAATCCAAGTTCTCTAACGTAATCCGGAGCTGTTGAGTAACCTTCTCTCATTGCAAGTTCTATACTCTCGATACCTTTTCCACTATCCTCTACCCTTACTATTATCCCATCATCATGAACAAAGCAATACATCTCTCCTTCACTTCCGCTGTGGATAACTACATTTGCTTCAGCTTCATATGCTGCCACTGCTATTCTTCTTACTAGTGGCTCGTCAACACCTTTCTTTAGCAAAAACTTTTTCAATTGGGCAGCTCCTACACCAGCGAGATTGACATCGAAATAGTCTATCTTGAAATAGAAGTCTGCGCCTTTCTTATCTATTTCTTTTCCAGTGATGAGTGAACGACTAAAAATATCAGAGTCTAGGACTTCCTTTCGTCTCTCATCATGCAAGTAAAGTAAACCTAAACGTGTGGCAACAGCTGCAAGTATATCATTTTTTGTCACAATGCCCACTAACTTACCTTGTTCGTCTACGACAGGGAATCTTCCATATCGATATCTGTCGAAATGTTTGATTGCATCTTGAAGTGTCATTGTAGTTGTGAGGCAAATTACATTTTTTGACATGTGATTACTTACTTTATCGTTTAGAGTACCGTTTTCCAAGCATTTTATTATATCTTCAATACTTATTACTCCAACAACATGGTTTTCGTTATCTATGACAGGTACACCTGAAATCCTCTTTAATCGCAGTATTTCCTTAACTTGCGCAACGGTTCTGTCAAGTTTAACAAATATTACATCCTTCGTCATGAATTCTTCTACCTTTATATTAGCAAATACTTTTTGAACCCTTTCAAGAATCTCTGTCAATCAATCCACCTCACAAGTTCTAACATTTGATATTCATTACACTACACAACGCTACATACTGGCCGTTTCAACCATTATACATTTCTTGAAAGATACTTCAGAATTTTCAAGACCCTCTACATAATCGATTATTTCTTCAGATTCGGCACCTGGTTGAAACCAAAATTTTCTAAACCCTTTTTCGTATGCTTTCTTGAGCTCTGCCATACCAACGTCTGGCGGCACTATGAAAACTATGAGGTCTGTATCTTCAGGTAGTTGTGATACATCCTTGCATACAGGAAGTCCTTCTATTGTGTCATACCTAGGATTGACAGGTATTACTGCAAACCCCTTTTTAATAAGGTCTCTCAAAACAATGTTGCCAAACTTGTCTGATCTTGTTGTTGCCCCTACAATTGCTACTTTACTGTTCTTTTTTACGTCCATAAAATCACCTTGCTGTTAAACTCTGTTCAAAGTCGGCAATTTCTGCTTGGATCTGCGTCATGAAGTTAATACTGTCAAAATCGAATCCCCCAAGTACAAGTTCTTTCAAAATATTCGCTGGCCCTTTATCTAGAATTCCATTTTTCACAGCTTCGTCTACTTCTTTGTAAGCCTTCTCCGGGTTATTTCGGTCACGGTATGGCCTTGGTTCTAAGACTGCAACAAAATAATCGGCAACCTGCAATATCTTGTCTTTAAAAGTCATCATTTCTCCTGTCAGTCTCCACGGATATCCTGTTCCATCTATTCTTTCTTGATGTCTTACTGCTGGTAAGAACCAAGGTTCATCTTTATGACCGAGTAAAATGAAAAAACTGTAGTAAACATGTTTCCTCATTATATCCATTTCCCATTGTTCTAGTTTTCCTTTCTTTTCAAGCACTTGCACAGGCGTTGTTATTTTTCCAATATCATGAAAGAGTCCTGCTACGAAGAACTCCTCATCCCTTAACATTATCTCCTTGGCAATCGCTGATGAAACTTTTGCTACCCTCCAAGAATGTTCACGAGTGAATTGACTTTTCGAATCGATCATGTACGATAAAACAGCACCTATTTCGATTGTTTCTTCAAAACTACACTTTTCGTCAAACAAGAAGTCCTTAATCACTTGTTCCTTGTTGTATCCTGATTTTATATCGTACAACATCCACCTTGTGTATTCTTCCTTCAAGGCGTTCAACGCCGCTTCGTAGACAAAATCGAAATACCTGTTCCTTATCGTAGAGAGAGGTATCTTGAAATCATCGAAACTCATTTCCTCGTTACTAACGATGACATATTTCGATACCTCTTCTGAAATTGATATGATGTTGCCAAGTATATCTTTGGTCTCTGATGGATCAAGGTATTGTGGCAATGCGTGATGAAGTAGTACACTGGGCGATATATTTGGAAACTTCTTCATCAATTTCGACATTTTTGAGACTTCAAAAGAAGATATCAACGTGTGATCTTTAATTGGCGATTCATATGTTGGGATATCTTGATTGATAAGAAACTGATTGTCAATGTCATCCAAAGCGATACCCTTATGGGGTGTTATAACCCCTATATCATGGAGGAACCCGCTATAGAAGGCCTCAATAGGATCTAAATTTAAGAGTTTTGCCACTCGCGACGCAAAAAAGCCAACTTGTAGTGAGTGGACTCCAAATTTTGGAACAAACATCACTGTATTGAGTAATATGTCTATCATTTTCCCACCTCATCATATACTCTAATTAGATATTATACCACAAGACGTTTCATCAAACAATTGGCAAGGAGACTCCGACTTCTATAAGTCGGAGAGGAATTGCCATCCTCCTTTCTTATTTGTTAGGTACTTGCAAAACAAAGAAATATGTAATATAATTATACCAACAAATACCTTTGGCGCACACTTGTGCGGATAAGTAAACTGGTGGACATGAATGTCCTACAGTGTAGAGGCTGTTTAGACCAGCCTGAGAGAATAAGGGTCGTTTGACCAAACTTCTCTCAAAATCTCCCACCTCTATAGGTGGTGAGATGGTTTAAGCTAGACAAGTTCTAAAAGAAGAATAGTAAGTAATTCAAGCAAAAAGGTACTTGACTTTTTGTTAGGTTATGTTAATATATATCACGGCTAACAGATTAGCAACCGTCTGCAAGATTAGATAAGGCCCCATAGGATAACGGCTAGTCCATCGGATTCTCAGTCCGAGGGTCGGGGTTCGATTCCCCGTGGGGCTGCCAAATGGTGAGATATTGGCCCCCATAGTTCAAAGGATAGAACGGCGGATTCCTAATCCGCAAATGGAGGTTCGATTCCCCCTGGGGGCACCATGATTGGGCCGCTAGCTCAGCAGGTAGAGCACCTGACTCTTAATCAGGTGGCCGTGGGTTCGAGTCCCACGCGGCTCACCAAAACAAGTATGATGGCAGTATATCAATTATGAAGAGGAGGCGCCCGGCTTCCCACCTAATGGTCTGGCCAGTTAGGTATACTTAGATATATGAGAAGGATTACATAAGTTATTTATCAAAGTGTTAAGAATACTAAGCGGGCGCGAGCTCGCTATAATTTTTTTATAGGAGGGTGAAAACTATTAAGAACGAAAAAGACAAGATCGTTAAAAATGAGGAAATACCGTATAACGAAGTCAGAGTCATCGATGAGGACGGTAAAGCCATTGGAGTAATGTCAAAATCTGCTGCAATTGAACTTGCGAGGACGCGTGAAATGGATTTGATACTAGTTGCGCCAAATACACAACCACCTGTTGCAAGGATTCTAGATTATGGAAAGTATAAGTATGAGATAGCAAAGAGGGAACAGAAGGCAAAAAGGAATCAGAAGATAATTGAAGTAAAGGAAATGAAATTCAGAATCGGGATAAATGAGCATGACTATCAGACGAAACTCAAGCATATTAGGAGATTTATCCAGGAGGGGAATAAAGTAAAAGTAACTGTGATGTTTAGAGGTAGGGAATTGGCATTTACAGAAAAGGGTAAGGAAATACTGGATAGAATCGCAAAAGATATTTCAGATATAGGAAATGTGGAAAAAGAGGCGAAATTTGAAGGAAGAGATATGTGGATGGTTGTAAAACCTAAGAACTTGTGATAACGAATTTGGTCGGAAGAATATTAGGAGGGATAAAAACATGGCGAAACAAAAGATGAAGGGAAGCAAGACTGCTGCAAAAAGATTCAGAGTCACGAAGAACGGCAAAATTATGAGAAGGCATGCCAACGCATGGCATAAAACTGGTAAGAAAAGAAGATCAACAATGAGAGCATTAAGGCTCGAAGATGTCGTTGCAAGTTCAGATGAATCTAGAATGCTCAGAATACTTGGAAAGAAATAAGGTAAAAATAAGATAAGAAAGAGAATAGTAAATAACAATCCTAGCTAAAAAAACAATTGAAAATTTTTAAGAATAGGGAGGAACTATAAATGCGTGTGAAGAATTCAGTAAATTCAAAGAAGAAGAAAAGGAAAATAATGAAATCAGTTAAAGGCTTTAGAGGGTCTTTGAGCAGGCAGTACTCACTTGCAAAGCAATCCTACTACAGGGCATTGAAGTTCTCTTTTGACGGTAGAAAGAACAAGAAGGGTGATTTCAGGAAGATCTGGATTACAAGGATAAACATTGCTGCAAGAAATGAAGGACTTAAATACAATGAATTGATACATGGTCTGAAACTAGCAAACGTGTCAGTTAACAGAAAGATGCTCGCAGAACTTGCAGTGAATGATATCGACGGTTTCAGGGAGTTTGTTAGTACAGCAAAGACTGCTCTTGGGAAATAGAATGTTATTTCCTAATATTTCTCTAGTATAATATCAGTACAAACTGTCATAGAATTAGGGGGCATTGAGCCCCTTAATTTTTAGTTTAGCAACCATCCCACATAAAAGGTAGGGATTACTGTGGATGATGAGAATATTAAGAGTCAAAAACTTACAAGTAGAGTTTCCATAATAGCGATCATCACTAACGTTCTTCTTGCGATAGTGAAAGTATCTGTTGGTGTCATATTCAATAGTATGGCAGTTTTGGCAGATGGAATAGACACAACTACGGACATATTGACGTCTTCTACTGTCTTAATCTCTTCTCTGATTTCGAGAAAACCACCCGATAGGGAGCACCCATATGGTCATCAGAGGGCAGAAAATATCGGTGCAAAGGTAATCTCATTTGTGATATTTTACGCGGGTATCTCTCTACTCATCGAAAGTGTGAAAAGGTTGATAAATGGTCAATTCGATATTCTCCAAGGTTTCATTCCACTGATTGCTGCAGTCTTATCCGTCGCTGGTAAGACCTTTCTATTCGCCATTGAGTACTCCACGGGAAAGAAGACAAAAAGTCAAGCGATGATTGCCGAAGCAAAAAACATGAGAAATGATATAATTATGTCGGTACTTGTTTTTGTGGGTGTCATCCTAAACAAGATAGGTCTAGCCTGGATGGATCCATTGATAAGTGTTGTGATGTCGTTTATCATATTGAGAGTGGCTTGGGATGTCTTTGAAGAGAATGCACATGAGCTCATGGATGGGCTATATGAGAATGAGATGTGGATATACGAGAAGGTATTCGAAGTATGTAAAGCTTGTGGAGCGCATAACCCCCACAAGGTCAGAATAAGGAAGATCGGTGGTAGGTTTGACATCGATATGGATGTGGAAGTCAACGGCAATATGAGTGTAAGACAAGCACACGAGATTACTAAGTGTATCAGAAAAAGGTTAAGTGATTCAAAAGATATCTACGACGTGGTTGTACACGTTGAACCGGAGGGCAACAATGAGAACGAACCTTACGGGCTCAGTCAAGATAATAGTAATTCTGATGGTGATAATTAGTAGCTTTGTTGGTTTACCGATAACTGTTCAAGAAATACGTGAAAGGTCAAAAGAGGATCCAGAATTTGCATGGGATATGTATTTGGTATATCTCTCATCTATTGATAATCCTGATCAGTTCCAAGATCTTGGAAGGTTTCTTTATGCGAAAAGGAAGTTGAAAAGCTATGATTTCGTAGTGAAGGAAGACGTGAATGGGTTAATAGAATTTCTGAAGAATAGTGAATTCACTACTTCAGGTAAATACTATTTGTTAGATGTATTCGATAAGGAGTTTTTGCTGAAATACCTTTCAGACAATCTGGAAGATAATGATGATGTTCTGTATCTATTCAAACTTTTCCCAGAAAGGGTTAATGATTACCTTGATAGAATATTCCCAAAGTTAGTAGAAAATGAACAAATCAGAAACTATATTTTCTTTAAACTCATCACTCGTCGTCCTGAACCTGAAATAGAAGAATTCGTAGATGCGTTCTATAATAGATTATTCGAAGAATGCAAAGAGATCAAGGACGAAAATAAGAGACAGATGTACATCGATGCCTATAACGCTGTTAAGGTTCTGAATGCAGAAAAATATGTAGATGACAGATTTGAAAAACTGATGGTATTTTCGCCTCCCGATGATAATGAAAAGACTGTAGCTGGAAATATCGATGAAAGTACTGAAACAACCACTCCAGATATACAAGCATCTAGACCTATTATTTCTTTTATCAAGGAGGTTGGTTTACCATTCATATTGTTAACAATTGTCATCGTACTGGTCTTTGTACTGATGATCATTCCATTCACAAGATACCATTTGTACCTCCTTTTTGGATTGAAAGGTAGAGCTGCAAGGGTATATAAGAAGATCGTTGAAAAAGATCCGTTTGATGAAGAAAAGCGTCTCAAATTAGCCCAGCTTTACGAAGAAGCGGGTATGTATGAAGAGGCACTGAGCGAGTATAGCTTTCTCAAAAGAATCAAGCTTGAGTGATATTGCAATGCCTTAGCTTCCTAAATTTTGATTAAGCGTCCTTAGCTTCGATGGAATCGTCCTTCTTTCGTTTGTGTATAATAGTTTCTTCAAAATCAGAAATTTCTGTTTGAGTGTGCGATGCAAAATCTAAGTTGTTGAAATCGTAACCACCAAATACCAAGTCTTTTAAAATGTTTGCAGGACCTTTGTCAAGTACTCCACTACTGACTGCCCGGGCTATTTCTTCGTATGCCTTTTCTGGACTATTTGCACCGCGATATGGCCTTGGCTCAAGAACGGCAACGAAGTAATCGGCAACTTGCATTATTTTGTCTTCGTACGTCATTTCTTCTCCAGTCAGTGCCCACGGGTAACCTGAACCATTTATCCTTTCTTGATGCCTCACGGCTGGTAAGAACCAAGGCTCATCTTTGTGGTCGAGTAGTATTAAAAAGCTGTAATAAACATGCTTTTTCATTATGTTCATTTCCTTGCGTCCCAATTTACCTTGCTTCTCAAGAATTTGTACTGGTGTCAGGATCTTGCCTATATCATGAAAAAGTCCCGCTATGAAAAATTCTTTACCGTCAAGGCCTGATTCTTTTGCTATGGCTGATGCAATCTTAGCCACTCTCCAAGAGTGTTCTCGGGTGAACTGACTCTTCGAATCTATTATGTACGACAGTACTGAACCTATTTCCATTATTTCATTGAAGCTAAGCTTTTCATCGAAGAGGAAATCTCTAATGATTCGTTCTTTATTGTATCCCGACTTTATATCGTATATCATCCACCTGCTGTAATCTTCTTTTAGTACGCTCAATGCTGCATTGTAAACATCATCGAAAAATCTGTTCTTCATCTTCGAAAGCATAGATTTAAAGTCATCCAATTCCATCTCCTCAACGTTGACGATCGAGTACAAAGAGATAACGTCGGCAATGGAAATTATGTTACCAAGAACATCTGAGGGTTTCGAATGGTCGAGATGATGTAGCGCTGTGTGATGAACGGATATACTGGATGGAAGGTTTGGAAATCTTTTCGTCAAGCTGGACATCTTTGAGATTTCGAATGAAGAAACCATTGCATGCCTTTTTTCGGTGATTCCACCGTCAGATAGGTCTTGCTCAAGTAAATACCTCGCATCGATGTCGTCTAAAACGATCCCGTTGTACGGGGTTATGCTTCCCAAATCATGGAGAACACCAGCGTAAAATCCTTCAACGTCGTTTAGACCAAGATGTTTTGCGATCTTCGATAACAGAAATCCAACTTGTAGAGAATGTACTCCAAGGGTTGGCACAGATATTATCGCTTTCAAAAGCACATCTACCATTTTTGCTCCCTCCGTTAGTACACATTTGAATTTAACGATAATATTATACCATAATATATAGTTCGTGGCATTTTTGCCTTGGATGTTTCCACATTTTTCCATGGATACAGAACTGTGACTTTAGCCGTCATTTTCAAAAGTTTATCCATGGCTTGTTCAAATTTTGTATGATATAATATATTTAACACGTTATGAGTATTGAAAATGTGAAAGTTTTTGGTACAAAAAAGGAGGTTATTTTGAATGTCATCGAATGTGCAAGATTCTGTTTCCGATGTTCCACTATCCAGTCCTCAGATAAATCAGGAAGATATAGATATTGTAACTGAAATTCTTCGTTCTGGTCGCTTAAGTATTGGAGCATATACCGAAATGTTTGAAGAGAGCGTCGCTTCGTTCGTTGGTACAAAATACGCTGTTGCAGTATCGAGCGGAACTGCAGCACTGCATTTGATTCTCAAATCGATAGGTTTTTCCAAAGACTCGATACTGGTCGTTCCATCATTTACGTTTGTTGCATCTGCAAACGTCGGCACGTTCGAAGGCGGACAGATCGAATTTGTAGATATAGAGCCCGAAACGTTGAACATGGATGTTGATTGTCTTGAATACACTTTAGGTAATCTCTCTAAAGAGAATAAAAAGATTTTCTTGATGGCGGTTGATATCTTTGGCCATCCACTTGACTGGGTTAGAGTAGTCAGGATATGTGAGAAATACGGTGTGACGATTATTGAAGATTCTTGCGAGGCACTAGGGAGTGAGTACAAAGGGAGAAAAGCGGGAACTTTTGGAATCGCTGGGGCATATGGATTCTATCCAAATAAGCAAATTACGACAGGTGAAGGTGGAATGATTGTCACAGATGATGAAGATGTTTACAAAATCTCCCGTGCATTAAGAAATCAAGGACGTGGTGAAGGACAAGAATGGCTGGCTCATGATTTTGTCGGATACAATTATAGAATAGACGAAATGTCAGCAGGACTAGGCTGGTCTCAGATGCAAAGAATAGAATCGATAATCCAGAAGCGTAATGAAGTAGCTAAACGATATAAAGGCATGCTGAAAAACGTCGAGACTCCTGTTATAAAGGACTACGTTTCGAAGATGTCTTGGTTCGTCTACGTTGTGAGATTGCCAAAAGGTACAAAGAAAGAAACAAGAAATAGGGTCATGGAGTATCTAGAAAATAACGGAGTCCAAGTCAGAAACTATTTCGAACCAGTTCATTTGCAAAAGCCATACAGAGAGCTTGGATGGAAGGAGGGCATACTGCCAATTACAGAAGAAGTAGCTGAACGAACTATAGCTTTGCCCTTTTTCACGGATATGACTACCGAACAGCAAGAATACGTATCAAAAAAAGTTGAGGAAGCAACTGAGTATATTCTCAAATGAATGTTCACTGGCTACGACTACGGAAGCGAATAGCATAAAGACTTAAAGACTACAAAAGACTACAAAACGGGAGATACCAAGGGGGATGTGTCATGCTTGAAACATTGATAAGTGTTGCAATTTCTTCTTTACTAGTTACTGTTTCAATGCCAGGCTATGTGTATGGAGGGTTCATATTTGTAGCACTAATTCCACTCTTCTTTGCCCTTGAAAGGAAAGGACCAGTAGTTTCTTCTTTGCTTTCTTTTCTTTATTTTTTCTTATTCACATTTGCCAATTTCAACTACTTGATTAACGTCCTAACGACTGGTTTTCCTGAATTGTTTGGAAGGTTTTCATCAACGACCGGTTTTTTTGTTTATATACTCTTTTGCATACTGGAGGCTATACCATTTTTACTATTTGGTTTTCTATATGGCTTATGGAGTTCTAAAATAAGATACAGATTCCTTGAACCATTATTTGCAGCATCTCTATACGTTGTTACGGAATTCATAAGGGGAATAGGTGATCTGGGTTTTACCGGGGGAAGACTGAGTGATGCATTATATGGTTTCAAGGGCTTGTTGCAACTGCTACCCTATACTGGAACTTTTGGACTGCTTTTCATAATTGTCGTTGTAAACTACGAATTATATAAGCTCTTGCGAAAAAGCAAGCACAGTTTTCATATCGCACTTTCAATCATAGCTTGTTTATTTTTGCTTAACGGTGTTTTGGAGACTAGACTTCCCCGAGTTATCGGTAGTAAGCCTGTGGTAATTGCCCAAACCGATCTTGCTCAAGAAGTGAAGTATAACTACGATATTTCCGAGATTATGAACTACTTAACCGATAACTTTTCTCACACTCCAGATTATTTGACCATATTCCCTGAGGCTGTATTTCCAAGCGTTGATATCCGAAATACACCCCAAGAAAGAGAATTGTCAGAAGTATTTGGAAATAGGACCGTTGTAATTGGATACCCCACTTTAGAGGATAACGGTGCTTTCAATAGTCTTCACATATACGAAAATGGAAATTACTTTGACAGGTATGACAAAGTCAAGTTGTTCCCGTTTGTTGAGATGTTACCGTATAAGGGCATATTTGGGAGATTAGAGTTTTTAAAGGGTGCAGCGTATTTTGATAAAGGAGAACTTAAAATCTTTGAAATAGCTGAATACGGAAAAATCGGGCTTCAGGTTTGTTTTGAATCCTATTTTCCCAATATCTCAAGAGAGTTGTCTAAAGAATCAGAGTACCTTATTGTATCAACGAACGACGGGTGGTATAATTCTAAGATCGCACTTATACAACACTTTACTCAGAGCGTATTCAGAGCTGTTGAAACAAGGAGAAATATTGTACAAGTATCCAATACAGGACTGAGCGGACTTTGTGATATTTATGGAAATATCACCATTCTTCCTTATGGTACGCAGTGGAGAGTCATATATTTGGCACCAGAAAGAAAGGTAACGCTGTATGCGAAATATGGAGATTACTTTGTAATAATATCATTGATCTTGATCATAATTTCAGGTGCAACCGCAAAGAAAAGGCAAACCATATTTTCATGAATTCAATGAGATTCGATAAGATTGTTGGGAGGAATATGGATTGAAGAACATCCCGGCGAATTTAGAGGCAGAACAGGCGTTGATTGGAAGCATATTGATCGAACCAGAGAGACTTGATGAAATAGTATCGATAGTGAGTTCAGTGGATTTCTACGATACTAAACATCGATACATATTTTCCGTTTTTGAACAACTGCACGATGAGAATCTACCTATAGATATCATCTCTGTATGCGATAAACTAAGGGACCAGGGACTTCTTGAAAAAGTTGGGGGCGAATTGTACGTTGCCCAACTTGCAGATAGTGTCCCTACCTCTGCACATGCCGAAATGTATGCTCACATCGTTAGAGATAAAGCTATTCTAAGGGAATTAATCTCAGCTGGTAGTCAAATAGTGGAAACTGCTTATTCAGATTCTAATGTCGATGAAATACTGGACCAAGCAGAACGTATCATCTTCAGAATAGCTGAATCGAAAGCGACGAAAAGTTACATCGATATACGTAACGCTTTGACTGATGTGTTCGAACATCTCGAAGAGTTAAGAGACAAGCATGCAAAGGGCCTATCTGGGTTTGTTACTGGGATACCAACTGGTTTCAAAAAGCTGGACGAAATGACTTCGGGATTCCATAAATCTGATCTGATAATCGTTGCTGCAAGACCAAGCGTTGGAAAGACTGCCTTTGCTCTGAACTTGGCGAAGAACATGGCAACTACCGGTGAATCATCAGTCGGAATTTTTAGCCTTGAAATGAGCCGAGAGCAACTTGTTCAGAGATTGTTGTGTATGGAATCTCTTGTGGACCTTCAAAAGGTGCGGCGTGGTTGGTTGAGTGATGAAGAGTGGAAAAGACTTATGCGTGGTGCTTCTAACCTTATGAAAGCGAATATAGTTGTCGATGACGAATCAAACCTCGAACCAAGGGTTTTAAGAGCTAAGGCCAGAAGAATGAAAAAAGAGTATGATGTGGATGCGGTATTTGTTGATTACCTTCAACTGATGAGCATGGACAGTAGGCGTGATAATAGGCAACAGGAGATATCTGAAATTTCGAGATCTTTGAAGTTATTGGCTAGGGAACTAGACATATCAATCATTGCTTTATCTCAGCTTTCTAGAGCAGTTGAACAACGCGATAACAAGAGACCAAGGCTGAGTGATTTGAGAGAGTCCGGGGCAATAGAACAAGATGCAGACCTTGTGATCTTTCTATACAGAGATGAATATTATAGAAAACAAAACATAGATCTCCCACATGAAACAGAAGTAATAATCGGTAAGCAGCGTAACGGTCCAATCGGTACAGTTACGCTCATGTTCAATCCTTCTTTCACCAATTTCTTTGAATCTGACGTATTCCACAGTGACAATGACTAAAGCAATTAAAAATACTTTGTCAACCGTCCGAGAAAGGAGTTCAGTATAATGATAAAAGCAGCATATCCTGGTTCGTTTGACCCCATTACATTTGGGCATATAGACATCGCTCGTAGAGCTTCCATTTTATTTGATGAACTACATGTAGTCGTTATGGAAAACAAACAGAAAAAATACACATTCACAGTTGAAGAAAGAATGGAAATGGTAAAAGAATGCCTCAAAGATCTGCCCAATATCAAAGTCGAAAGCTTTTCCGGACTACTGGCAGAGTACACACTCAAAAACAAAATAAATGTTGTCATAAGGGGTTTAAGAGCTGTCACAGACTTTGAATATGAGATGCAGATGGCATTAGCCAATAAGGAAATACTCAGCGGAGTTGAAACAGTGTTCCTAATGACTGACAAAAGTTTCTCGTTCCTTTCGTCGAGTCTGGTCAAGGAGGTTGCATCGTTTGGTGGGCGAATTTCACAATGGGTTCCAGAATTCGTTGAGAGGAAAGTTACCGAAAAACTTAAGAGGTGAATAGTGTGGAGAATATAGGGAATAAATCAATTGTAGTTGCGAAAGATCTTTCAAAAATTTACGGCTCCAGTAATTCAAGAGTTGTAGCTCTTGATTCTGTGGGCATAGAGATATCAAAAGGTGAAATTGTTGCAATATTTGGTCCTTCAGGTTCTGGTAAGACTACTTTATTGAACCTGCTTGCGGGTCTTGACGTTCCAACTTCTGGCCAAGTTTTCATAGATAATCAAGAAATAACTAAGATGACTGAAGAAGAAAAGACAAGGTTCAGAGCAAGAAACATGGGATTCATTTTTCAGTTTTTTAATCTCATCCCTGTCCTAAATGCTGTGGAAAATGTTGAACTACCACTATTATTGAACGAAGTACCGCTTTCTGAAGCCAGAAAAAGATCATTGGAGCTCCTTGAAAAAGTCAATATGGCTTCACGCAAAGATGCGTATCCTTCACAACTATCTGGGGGAGAACAACAAAGAGTTGCGATAGCGCGGGCCTTGTCCACAAATCCGAAGATTATATGGGCAGATGAACCTACCGGTGCCCTTGACTCAAGGAACGGTGAACAGATAAAGAGAATGATAATAGAACTCAACGAGGAATTTGGTACAACTTTTGTTATCGTAACGCACGACACTACTGTTGCTCACATAGCGCACAGGATAATTAGGATGGACAGTGGTATGATCATAGCAATCGAGGAATTGAGAAAGGTGTAAGAATCCTCTGAATCTAGGAGGTCAAAATTGTGATTATCTATTTACTCGGCAATTCAGAATTGCAAAAAGCTCTGTATGTAAAGAGTTTTGTTTCGTCTACGAAATGTGAGTACAGGAAGATGTTTTCCGACGAAGAGAACAAATTGACTGAGCTTAGAAATGCATCTCAAAGCCTAGGCCTTTTTTCTTTAAAGAAGGTATATGACCTCGTGAATTTTGATGAATGGCCCAAAAAAGAAAGAGAAGACTTCTTCAGTTTGGATTTCGATATGGATGGCTTGATCGTATTTGTCAGAACTGAGAAAATGAGTAAAGAAGTAAAGAAATTACTTTCAGATGTTCAAATAGTCGAATTAGAAAAGCCAAAGGATTGGGAAGAAGAAAAATGGATAGAATTCATCGTGGTCACTGGGGAAAAGCTCGGCATACCTTGTCCTAAGGAAATAGCTGAAGAAATATTTAAACTGACTGGACCAGATGAATATGCCTTGATTTCCGAACTTCAGAAACTCTATACATATTCAGACGGTCAGTTTAACAAGATTACACCCTCTGAACTAGAAGGTTTGATTTACAAAAGATCAGTAAGCAGAGTTGATGAACTAGGTTTTTCAATAACTGAAAAGCTTTATGAGACCGCTTACGAACTAGTGGATGAGCTTCTTCGAGAATATGACCCGGTGCTAGTTGTTTCTTCACTGGGTAAACATTTTATAGATTTACTGCAAATCATAGCGATTGCTGAGAAAAAGCCAAAATTCACCTGGCCAGAGATTGCTGAAATATCAAAAAAGACATCGATTCAACTTCCAAAAGTGGCTAGATACCTTGGCTTTAAGTTTAAAGGTCAGACTCACGAACCCCAAAACCATGTTTTGATCTATACTTTGAAAGTTTTGAATAATGCTATAAAGAGCATCTTTTATATAGATAGAGCAATAAAATCAGGTGGAGATGCGAAGATATTGATCTGTAAATTCATAGACGATTTTAGCTCCCAGTTTGGAAGCAGTCCTGAAAACACTTCATTGAAACAGACGTTTCCTAGAGGGGGTTAGTAGCATGAGCGAAGACGATCATAATATGGATATCGATGATTCAAACGTTTCATGCATCAAAAAGGTTGGTTTCGCTTCGTTTGTAGGTAAACCAAACGTTGGCAAGTCATCGATAATAAACGCAATAATGGGGATGAAGATAGTAATCGTATCCGATAAACCCCAGACTACGAGAAATAGGATAAATGTTATTTACACAGATGAAGATGCACAAATCATATTTGTTGATACACCCGGTATACATAAACCACTCCACAGATTAGGAGAGTATATGGTCAAGGCTGCCACGCAGGCCCTGAAAAATGTAGACCTGCTTTTGTTCACCGTGGATGCATCCGAAGGATTCGGCACTTCTGAACAACAAATATGCAATCTCGTAAATCAATCAAGAACACCTACCATTGGTGTGATAAACAAGATAGACTTAGTCAATGAGAATAGGATCAACCAAATTGAAAGAAAGATGGAGCAAGGAGTCAAGAACCTAGTTAGAATCATAAGAACATCAGCAGTTAGGAACGAAGGGCTCAAAGAACTGCTTGATGCTATAAAAACACACATTCCAGAAAGCCCACAATTTTACCCGGACGACATGATAACAGATAGGCCTATGTCTTTCATTGCATCAGAACTCATCAGAGAAAAGATCTTCCAGTTTACATACGAAGAAATACCGCATTGCAGTAGTGTAATAATTGAAGAAATAAAGCAACGGGACAACGGGATTGTCTATATAAGGGCAAATATATACGTAGAGAGAGAAAGCCAGAAAGGGATAATAATAGGTCAGAATGCTAATATGATCAAGAAGATCGGTGAGAACGCGCGTAAGGATATAGAGTACTTTCTAGAGTCAAAGGTGTTCCTAGATCTGCACGTGAAAAGCAAAAAAGATTGGCGCAATAAAGACTTTATAATACTCAACGAAATTGGCATGCGAGATGACTTGGAATAGAAAAAAGCAAGCTACTCCTTGCACGACGGAAATCACACGTGTTTATGGCTAATTTATCATGAATCCTAGATACTTAAGAAAAATAAAGACTCGCCCTTATCTTTATGTCTAAATGCCTAAGGACGAGTCTTTTTGCTAAGCCATTCCAGTAAGCTCTGGGCAATTAGTATTTTATGTAAGGTATCAGAGCCATTTGCCTTGCTCTTTTTACAGCATCTTTGACCATTCTTTGATGTTTTGCACAATTTCCTGTCAGTCTTCTTGGAAGTATCTTGCCTTTTTCGTTCAAGAAATCCTTAAGAACCTTTATGTCTTTATAATCTACGTAATCTACCTTCATTTCACACATCTTACATGACTTGATCTTCCTTCTTCTCTGCCTTACTCTTGGCATTCTTTTTTACCTCCTTGAGTCATTTTAATCGATTTAATAAACTGATTTACAAAACACTAACTAAAGAAATCAGGAATCAGAATGGTGGTTCATCATCACCAGGGATATCATCGGAAGCGTTCTCATCAGTGTCAAAAACTTCTTCATAAGGAATCTCAGGAGTCTCTCTTTCACCTTTGCGAACATCGATGAAGACTATGTTATCAGCCCATATTTCGGGTGTTGACCTGGTCTGCCCATCGTTAGCTTTCCACTTGTTTATTCTAAGCTTTCCTTCGACAAGGACCATTCTGCCTTTTTGGAGATAATTGTGTACAAGTTCTGCAAGTTTTCTGAATGCTACGATTCTTATGAAGTCTGCCTCACCATTATTAGATCTGTTAACTGCAAGTGTGAAAGTTGATATGAGATTGCCATCTAACGTTTGTTTAGTCTCTGGATCTCTTGTTAACCTTCCAACGAGAACCACTTTGTTATATGACATTATTCCACCTTCTCTTTAGTAGGAGTTTCCTCTGCTGGAGCCTCCTTCTTTTCTCTTGCAGCCTTCCTTTCCTTCTTTTCAAGATCTTCTCTCCTGAAAGTCTGCCACCTCATGAATTCCGGACGTACCTTGAAATAATTCTCAAGCTGTTCCAGACCTTGCCCATTGCATTTGAAGTAAACTATCGCATAATCTCCTTCAAAATACTTACCGATCTTGTAGGCAAGCTTTCTTATACCCCACCTGTCAACGTTTTCTACCTGTGCACCTATCTTCTCTTCCAGAAACTTCTTGACGTTTTCTACAAGTATGTTCCTGTCTTCCTCAGACACATCCGGTTTGATAATAAACATAGTTTCGTAAATCCTCATAAAGCACCTCCTCCTTCGGACTAAGCGGTCCTACCAGTCCATGTAATCTGGTAGAACAGGATATATTTGCACCTATTGTACACCATTTATAATACTATATACTATAAAACTATAAAAATGGGAGCATAAGCTCCCCTTACAATTATTGAAAATCTTGGTGGGCTCGGGAGGGATCGAACCCCCGACCGTCCGGTTATGAGCCGGATGCTCTACCAACTGAGCTACGAGCCCGTTTCTTTGGAGGCGACGGAGGGATTTGAACCCTCGAATAGAGATTTTGCAGACCTCCGCCTTTGACCCCTTGGCTACGTCGCCCCATTGCGTGATAAATTCTATCATACACTTCTCTCTCTGTCAACTATTTAGATTTCGCATTTTTCATTGCAACCACACTCGATGTATGATAAAATTATTTTGATTTACTGTACTAAATGTTTGAATTATCAGATTATTTTTGGAGAAAAAGGGGGATGGATTCATGTCTGGAAAACTTCGATCGGTATCTTCATACATCAGTAAGCCTTTTCTGACGTTTATTTTCTTGATTGTTGCGTTTTCGGCTACGTTTGGTGGTGTCTTACATTTCGATCATGCAGATATACTTTATCCTGAAGGGTACTACGAAAATGCAGTACTAGTAGGCAACATATTCGAAACGATACGCCCTAAGGTTGTAGAGCTTGTCGGAAACGATCCTGGCAGGATAACGATAGCCCTTCAAGACAAAGGAAGCATAAGTAATGGTTCTACCCAACCACTTTTGCATCGTACAATAATTATCTACTTATGGCCACCTGAAAGTTGGCTTTATTTCCAATTACCACTCGAAGATTGGTATACGTATCTCTTGGTACACGAATTCACGCACATGTGTCATCTCACATATCAGGATGATTCTGCCAAGATAATGAGTCTAGTTTTCGGATTTCCGTATTTACCACAGCTCAATACCCAGTTAGTTGAGGGAATTACAGTCTTCAATGAGAGCTATTTTTCTTCCGCATCCGGTAGGTTGAATAATCCATTTTTCTCAACGGGCCTATATTACTATGCGTTGCAAAACTTCCCATCGTTCAACTACAAAGAAACAATGCCTGAAGATGATTATCGAGGTGGATTGCTGTACTATAACTTTACTGCAGGCTTTTACGAATATTTGGCAAACACCTATGGTTTAGAAAAGATAAAAGAATTTCTGCGTGAGACATCTCAGACTATGGGAGGTATCTCAAGTCTATGGGATTTATCAGCTGCAGCACAACAGGAGAACTACGCGGATCCATACGAAAAGGTTTTCGGAAAACCATTTGACGAGATTTACACTGACTGGCTCTTCTCACTCACGAAATTGGATTACAATCAAGGCGAACTAATATACAAGGCATATGATGCGTACCTGAATAAAATAGATCTGTACAAGGGGAACTTTGCAACACTAAGCCAAAAATTCGGACCTGTCAGCTCTTACATAGGTACAACGATCGACCTTCTTACTTTCATGGATGGTGAAGGTAAAGAGAAGAGCAACATTCCACTGAGTGCACTGGATGTCAAGTACGATGAGAGCGGCATTTATGTGCTGAGTAAGGCAAATGTTTTCGGAAGGATCGAAAATCAAATTTGGGATATGACGAGGAACAGACTTATTGCTACTGGATATATAAATGCATTTGGTATTTATAAAGGAAATCTCTATATTTCTGGATACGACACAAAATCGATGAAGAGCATAGTTAGGGGCCCAGATTTTGAGTATGTGTACGATGGATACATAAGATACATGGATGTATCAGAAAATTACATCGCATTCTTGACAATGGACAACAAGCTCACAATACTTGATAAACAATCTAAGAATATAGTAAGAACGTTCGATAACCCAACGATGAAAGGCTCTTATGTCAGATTTTGGAAAGATGGAATAACATTCATCCAAGTTGAAGGTGACTACACAATACCGTATTATTACGATCTCAAAGAACAGAAGATGTATAAACTTGCTGAAAAGAGCTTAATGAACGACTTTGTCATCATGGATGATTATCTTTACTATACTAGTTACATTCCGTATGGAAAAACTGGCGGTATGGGTGTATACAAACAGAAAGTGCAAATGATTCCAACAGAAATTGCAACGCCTGAGGATTCCAAAACGTTCGTTTGGCAGGTTCACGAAAACAAATTCAATACCGGTAATGAACTTGCATTCAGATTGGGCACGTTTATCAAGCCAGTTACTTGGATTCCAAACTATATAGTGACACCAGAAAATGACAGCATTACGCATAGTTTTTCTATGATATTCACGTTTACAAATGCTGAAAACGACACATTCTTAATCTTAACACCTGTCGTAAGTTTCAAAGAGAGCGACAGTGCTTTTTCGTTCGATGGTTTTGGGCAATACATCAGTTTCATAACTGCAAAAGACTTTTACGCCCTTTCAGCAAGTTATTTCTACCCAGCAAACGATTACAGCTTTAATTTAGTAGCAGTATTTAATGTTTTCCAACCTTCATATGATTCTCAAGTACAAAGTTTACTGACTGCAAACTTTAGGTCGAGCGAAAATTATAATCTTGATACACTCTTCAACATAGTTGGTATAGCAAGTGCACCTGCAATATATACGAAGAACTTGGGAACAGGCTTTGGGCTTTCGACTCACGTTTTCTCAATGCCTACTTACGTTGAATCTCTGCTACTGCTCAGTAGCGACAATTTCGAAGACCTATTCTCACTGGACAGTATCTACTCATTTAGTAATCTATCACTTGCCTTAGGTGCAGATACTAGTTTTGTTAGCCAATTTGCTATTCAGCTCTCAAATCCGAGCAACTATAGTTATGATCTTTCAACAGCATTTACACTTTTCAAAGATCAAGCAGAACTCTTTGATGGCGCTATACTATTCAAGAACTCAGGTAATACACTTGGCCTCGCAACTTTAGGTATATCTTTAGGTCAACAATCTTATAAAATTCATGCGCTTTACGACCACTTCTTCTTGGAAACCTATGTAAGTGGAGTCAAATCATACTTAACAGTTGGTGGGTTTATAAACATTCCCGGTTTCCTTGGGTTTGATAATTCGGGCTTTACTGGTACTCTTTACATAGGAATTGGTACAAGCCCGAACGGTTTGCCGAATTTTATTTTGGGAATATGACTAGTATTGTGGAAAGGTTGAAGGGGGAAAGGTGAATTGGAAAGTACCAATGGCAGAGTCTTTCATAGATATCATGCAATTTCATTTTTAACATCCGTACTAGCATACCTTTATTCAACTTTTATAAATTCTTCAGCCGCAAAGTGGAGGTTTTCTTTCATTCAAATAGGTCTCATAAATCTGCTATGGTCCTTTGTCTACGCCATAGCCAGTATAACGATTGGACATTTTGGGGATAAATATGGCTACAAGAAAATGATAATAATATTGTATACCTACATGATTTTAGTTTCCGTCGTTGGTCTTGTGACTTTCTCACCTGCGACGCTCATAGCATTTTCTATACTCCAAGGTGCATTTTTTGGTACATTTTTTCCACAAGTTGAAGGATTAATAGCAAAATCTGAGAAGCAAATTGGTATAGATCCCCCTTCAGTTACTGGAAGATTCACAATTTCTTGGAGTACTGGAAACATGCTCGGTGTCGCATTCGGCCCTTATTTGACTGTGCGGGCTCGAAGCGTAATCTTTCTTTATGGTCTCATATTATCGATAGTTATCATCGCCATCGTATTCTTCGATGGCAAAAAACATGGCAACCTTATTAAATTCAATCCGATTGAGAAGTTAAAGCACAAGTCCAGTTATGAAGTGATGAAAGACACTCAAAAGATGAAGAGACTGCGTCTCGAATATAGAATCATACTGTTGCTTGGTGGCATCGTTTACACAGCAGTGCTTGCGGACTTTCCAAAACTCATAGCTTTGGCTGGTATAGGACTCCAAAATGCAGGTTTTTTGACAGTTGGGGCAAACATCGGTGTACTAATAACATTCCTTTGTCTTCAATTCTGGCGCAAATGGGTCGGTAAAGAAGGTTTATCTGCTTTACTATTGTCTGTTATTCCACTGTCGGGCATAGTAGCCTTCTTTGCAAAAACACCATTGATGTTCTTCATTACCGCTTTTGTTGCCGGATGCAGTTATGCAGTCCCATATACATTTGCCATATTTTACGGTCTCTTATCGGAAGAGGAAGGTCAAGGGAAACAAGGTGCAATCCACGAGATGGTGATAGGATTACTATTTGGAATTGGGCCATTTCTTGGCGGAATATTCCTCGATAAGGCAAATAGTGTTGTTGGATTAACCATACTTGCATTGATTATTGGCGCAGTAACATACGGTATTCAAATGGCATTCAATTTTCAAACCATGAGGAAAGATGCTAGTTGATAAATAAAGTTTGGACTATCACACAACTCGTTTCTTTTCCCACTTTACTTTGGCAAATAAGATGACGGCAACTACTGCCTGGAATATTTCTGCCAAAAGCAGCCCTATCCATATGTGAACTGGGGCTGCTTTTAATATATACAGACTTACGATGAGATAAGGTATCATGACACCCCATCTGCTTACCATACTTGAGATCAGAGCCAATATGTTTGCCCCTGCTCCGAAGAATGCACTTGAAAAACTTGATGACAATGATACAAACAGTATGCCCATTGCGCTGTATATCATTCCTATAGCACCTACTTGTATTACTTGAGCATCGTTAGTGAAAAAACCTATTATTTGGGAACGGAAGATTATCATCAAGAAGTTAAATACAATTGCAACTATGAGACTGTATAGCGAGGAGATCAATGTGATCTTCTTCGCCTTTGATTCTTCGTCTTTGCCAAGTGCGTGACCAACTAATGTGCTTGTACCTATTGAGAAACCAGTTAGCGGTACGAGAGAAAGTCCTATTAGCCGTTCGATTATTCCCATTGCACTGATGTATGCAGTCCCAAACGTGCCGATGATCTTCATCATTACAGTGTAAGACAGATTTCTCAATAAAAGTTCACCACCATTTGGAAGACCAATAAGTATCAACTTCTTATCGATTTTCCAATCCATCTTGAAAAGCCCTTTTATACTAATTTTTACATCACCTACGCCTCTATGCAAGATAAACAATCCTACAAAAAATGGTATGAAATTCGATATGACCGTTGCCCAAGCAGCCCCAGCTAATCCCATGCCCAGACCACGTAGATGAGTACCGGGAATAACATCGAACATTAATAATGGATCAAGGAATATATTAACAATTCCACCAGCGAGCATAGTAAACATTGGAATTGAAGCCTCACCTATATTTCTTAGTGCTGTGTATGTGGAATATGTCAAAAAGAAAAATGGCATGAAGAATATTCTGACGTTCCCATACTCCAATGCAGAGGAGACAACATCACTCTCTTTGGAAAATAATAGAACAGCAGGCTTATACGCTATTAAGAGGATTGCACTGGCAATCAAAGCAACGATGAACTTAAAGACAAGAGTTTGCTCGATTACTTTAGACGTGAGCTTATAGTCTTTCTTACCATGCGCCTGAGATATCATCGAAACAGACGAGGCACCAATTATCTCATTGAGGATTTCTACAAGCCAAAAAATCGTAGAAAAAATCACTACTCCAGCAATGGCAGCAGATGAGAATTTACCAATCCAAAACATATCAACTACATCATAAAGTGATTGAATACTGTATCCTATAATTGTTGGAAATGAAAGCTTCATCAAATTCTTTGAAATAGATGTAAACTCTCCAGGATTGGAATCTTCCCTCAGACAAATACCCCCTCTACCATCTCCCTCTTATTTTATACTCTACACCACTTTGCTATTCGTTGAGGTGTCTACGCAACCTTATCATAACATATGCATTCAAAAAATAGAAGATGGAGCTTATGATAAATATCAACGTATAGCCATTCTCAAATTTTGTAAGGACCGAAAAAAGAACTGCAGAAAGTGCGCGGGAAACGTTGTTCAAAAAGTTGTTCACTCCATTTATAGAAGAAACGATGTTCATCGGAATGTGTGAGAATACAACCGATGAAAGCAACGGGCCTACCATATTCATCACCGCAAACCTCAAAACATAAACGGAAGTAAATGTTATGGGCTCTCTCGTAAAACTCAGCAACACTATGAGAATAGGGACAAAAACATACGAAAAAATGAGTACATTCATATCACCAAATTTTCGACCAATTCTATACGAAAAAATGGCACCAAAACTAGTGGCAAGTTGTGCAAGTGCTAATATGAGTCCTATTACCGTTGCACTCATATGGAAAAGGTCGTAGAATATGACATTTCCAAACACCACAAAAAGTCCTGCTCCTAATCCAACGTTTACATTCGACAGGAAATAATACAAAATAGTCTTAACTTCCTTTGAGTCTCTGATTTTGAATATCTTTGAAAAGGAAGCAATACTCGGTACTTCATCACTTTCCACATGACCATCAATTGTCGTTGTATCAAGTTTCAGTATCGGATACAAAGCTAATATACGCGACAAGCTTGAAACTACAAGGACAATTTTGAAACCGAGCGCATCACCCAAAAGACCACCAACAACATTGGATATGACGCCTGTAAACATGCCTGCACTCAAATTCAATCCAAGAAATTTTGCTCTATTCTCTGAAGATGTCTTCATCACCAGTATCGTTGACATTATAGTAACGGTTGCAGCTGAAAATCCACCATGAAAAAATGACGTGATACCAAGAACGACACTTGAAGTGGCAAATATTCTGTATGTACCAAAGAAAATGCTCAATAGTTGCGTCATTATCAAAAGCGTCTTCTTTTCGTATTTCTCCGCAACCAGTCCAAAAAACAGCCCAATGAACGCAGCACCCCATAGATTTGATGAAGTAACGTTTCCAACTGCGCTTGTCGGTAAACCACCAGTTCTCAACATTAAATTGAATATTGTCCCATATATACCCTGCGTAAGTCCATCGATAAACGTAAAAAGTGCAACCAAAACTGGCGCCGACATGCAACAATTCCCTCCAATATCAACTAGTTAGTAAAACGAATATATGCAATTACAATTTTACCACCTATTTGCCTAAATCAAAGTGTTCAAATAAAGATTTGAAAGTCAAAATTCTATTAGCACTCTTGACATTACAGTGCTAATATGGTAAAATTATTTCTAGAAAACATAAAAACAGATGAGAAAGGAGTGAGTAAAAGATGTTCAATTTCGAAGATTTTACAGAAAATGCTCAGGAGATATTAAACTCTGTGAATGATGTATTAAACAGATACAGACATAACCAACTTAGCCCAGAGCATATACTCTTAGCGATGCTTGAGAACACAAAAAACGCTGCTGTAGATATTCTAAATCACTTGGATGTAGACATAGATAGTTTGAGGAGAGATGTGGAGAGGATTATCTCTTCGAAGGGAGGCTACTACTATTCTGGCACATCCTCAACAAGTCAGATATACATAACACCAGATGCGACAAAGGTCATAAACGAAGCTAAGAAAGAGGCAAAAAGAATGGGCGATGAGAAGATAGGTACGGACCATTTACTGTTAGCTATGTCTCTGGTGCCTGAAACAACTGTTTATAGGCTCTTGACCAAGTATGGTGTCAGTCAAGATAAGATATATCCTGCAATTAGGGAGCTGAGGATGAAAAGAACGTACTCTGAAGAGGAAAACATAGACATACTCGCTAAATTCACGGAAGATTTAACAGAAATGGCTAAGAATGGACAGCTTATGCCCGTTGTAGGGAGAGAAAATGAAATCAATAGAATGGTTGAGATACTTGGTAGAAAGATCAAGAATAACCCGGTCCTGATTGGCGATCCAGGGGTCGGTAAAACCGCCATCGTAGAAGGGCTTGCACAGAGAATTGTTCAAGGAAATGTCCCTGTGTTTCTTAAGGGAAAGACCATACTGAAACTTGATTTGGCACGCCTTGTAGCAGGTACGAAGTTTAGAGGAGAGTTCGAAGAAAGACTTAAGAAGCTACTCGACGTTCTAAAAAAGAGGACAGATGCAATATTATTCATAGACGAACTACACACAGTAGTTGGAGCAGGAGCAGCTGAGGGGGCACTCGATGCAGGGAATATATTGAAACCCGAGCTGGCACGTGGTGTTCTTCGAGTGATAGGTGCGACTACAGTTGAAGAATACAGAAAGAGTATTGAAAAAGATAAGGCCCTTGCGAGAAGATTCCAGGTGGTTTTTGTCCCAGAACCAAGTACTGAGGAAACCATTCAGATTCTAAAGGGAATTAGGGAGAAATTTGAGGAATTCCATGGTGTAACTATCACGGACAAGGCTTTAGAATGTGCTGCAAAGATGTCTGCAAGGTACATTGCAGATAGGTATTTGCCAGATAAAGCAGTTGATCTGATAGATGAAGCTGCAACCCGTTGTAGAATAGATGGTAAGGAAGAAGTCACAGAAGAGGATATAGCCAAGACTGTTGAAAAATGGACTGGAATCCCCGTCGGTAAGATCATGGGCGATGAGAAGGAGAAACTGAAGAATCTTGAAGGTATAATTCATGAGAAGTTCGTTGATCAAGATGAAGCAGTTAAAGTAGTTTCAAACGCTATAAAAATGTCTAGAGCGGGAATAAGGAACCCGAAAAGGCCACAGGGTGTTTTTTTGTTCCTCGGTCCAACAGGTGTTGGTAAGACAGAGCTTGCAAGAAGACTTGCAGATGTGCTGTTTGGAACAGAAAAGGCCTTGATCAGAGTAGACATGACTGAGTATATGGAAAAGCATTCCGTTGCAAGGCTAATCGGTGCGCCTCCGGGTTATGTGGGATATGAAGAAGGTGGGTATCTAACCGAGCAAGTACGTAGAAGACCTTACAGTGTCATATTATTAGATGAGATAGAAAAAGCCCATCCAGATGTGTTCAATGTGCTCCTTCAACTATTCGATGACGGAAGATTGACTGATGGGAAGGGTAACACGGTTGATTTCAAGAATACTATAATCATCATGACTAGTAACATTGGATCCGATATCATAATACAAGACATTGAGGAAGGATTCGAAGAGTTCATACCCAAACACGTAGAAGAAGAGGTAAGAAAGTACTTTAGACCAGAGCTCATAAATAGGCTTGACGCTGCAGTTGTTTTCAAGCCCCTGAAAAAGGAACACATAAAGAGTATAATTACTATTTATCTGACAGAGCTTAATGAAAGGCTTGCCGATAGGAACATATCAGTGGTGCTAGACGAATCCTTGATGGAATACCTTTCAACAGAAGGTTACGTCCCAACAATGGGAGCAAGGCCTTTGAGAAGACTCTTCGAGAATACAATTGAATTCAAGATTGCCGAACTTATAATAAATGAAGAACTTGACGAAAATGATCGTATCACGTTCTACTGGAAGGATGAAGGATTAGCTTGGAATATTGAGCATAATTATGTTGGGAGTTTTTCTGGTATTGACTCTACGGGGAAGTAGTTATAGAATGTCTATAGAAAGTGATAAATAAAACTTGCGAAAAGTGAATAGATACCTGGAGGGGAGCTCCTGACGTTACGGAGCTGAGAGGAGGACGACAAGTTCTCGACCCTTCGAACCTGAACCGGACAATACCGGCGGAGGGACCAGGACACAAAAGTGTGAACTGGAATTTAGATAACGAAAATAAATATATGAGAAGCCCTCCATTTAGTATTTAGAATGGAGGGCTTTTTTCAATTAAGGCAATCATCTTAAAACTCTGGAGGTGTTGGTATGAAAAGGGTACTAGGCGTTATGGTGTTGGTTCTTGTTCTCACCTCACTTTTTTCTGCTGAACTTGTCATCTACACATCGGATAGTTTTGCTGGTGGAATAGCGAGAGTTGCCATTCCTAAGTTTGAGAAAACCTACAACTGCAAAGTCAAAGTTCTAAGCCTTGGTTCGATGGGAGATGTGCTTGCTCGTCTTATCGTTGAAAAACGGGCACCAAAAGCGGATGTTGTTGTAGGATTAAGTTCTGAACAACTTCAAAAAGCTATTAGCGAAGGAATACTGGAGAAATATAGACCAGTCAATTCTAAGAATATCGTCTATAAGGATCTTATCAATGATTACGGTACAGTTTATGATTATGGAGCCCTTGCAATGATCTACAACATCGAGAAAATCAAGAATCCTCCAAAATCCTTTAAAGATCTTCTAAATCCAGAATATAAGGGCAAGATAGTATTAGTGGACCCGAGGACATCAAGCACAGGTTTGACCTTTTTGATGTGGACTGTGGCAGCGATGGGCGAAGATGGTGCAATTGACTATTGGAAGAAATTGAAGAATAACGTCCTTACATTTACAAGTGGCTGGAGTGCTGCCTTCAAAATGTTAGAGACCGGTGAAGCGGACATAATAGCTAGCTATGCAACTGATGCAGCCTACAGTATGTACGAATACGGGTCGATAAAATATATGCCGGTCATATTTGAGGAAGGTGCATATGTACTCGAAGAATATGCTTCGATTGTAAAAGGTGCAAAGAACAAAGCGCTTGCAAGGGCATTTATCGAGTATATTCTAACACCGGAATTCCAAAGAGAGATACCTTTGAACCAATGGATGATGCCTGTTACAAATGTTGAATTACCAGAAGTATTTCGACAATATGTGCCTTCATATAAGAAAATACTCAAAGTTGATCCAAATATAACCACAAGACTAGACGAAATCCTGAAAAAATGGGAAAAGGCCGTTATAGGTTGATAAGTGAACGAAATACGACTCTATTCAATCTAATAAATTGAAGGGATACAGGTAGCACAAAGAAGGTGTTGTTATGCGGAAAGTTTGTAAAGTGCTTTTATTTGTAATCTTCTTAATCACTTTGAGCAATTCTCTTGTCTTATCTCAGGTTCTAAAAGTGGGATTTCTGTTAGGAAGTCCTTATGCTTTTTGGCAAGTTTCTAACTTTACTGGGGTAGACTATGAGATACTCAGTAAAGTAGCCCTCAAAATAGGTTACCAAATGGAAATCTATGTCTTACCATTCAATTCGATTGACCCGTCAATATTGGGTAAGCTTGGTTTAGATATTGTTGCTGGTGGTATACACGTGACGGAAGAACGTCAGAAAACGTATAATTTCTCTGTCCCTTATGCAGAATCTGGTTTGGCTATTGTCTTGAGAAAAGGGCTAACATGGAACGGAGATGTTGAAGAAATCAAGTTTGCAGTAAAACAGGGAGCCACCGGACAGAACCTCGTCGAACAGTGGAAAAAAGAGGGCAAAAAAGTACAGTATACAAGTTTTATCTCAAATGAGGAAATCATAACAGAACTTATTTTGAAAAGATACGACGCAGCGTTTTTTGATTATCTGGATGCACTTTATATAGCTAAAAACTACGGTCTATCACTATATGAGAATCTTATGTACAGAGTAAACTTAGGTTATATCATACTGAACAAACAATTAGAACAAAAAATAAACAAGGCTCTTGCCGATATAGCCAAAGACATACCTGTGATAATTTCAAAGTATGTTGGGCCAGTTACTTAACTTAACTTTTTTTGATTACTTTTGATTACTAAGTACACTAGAACCTGCTGGCTTTAGCCATGCAGAGCTTCAGAGCTCAATAGCTTTAGGATATCTTTATCAAATATTTGAAGCTATTCACTAAACCAAGGCGGTGTGGTAACGTTATTGCACATCGCCTTGGTTATTTAGCTAATAATATTCCACGTCTCACCATCAGTTACAAACTACATGATCAATCCGCCATCGACACCTATAACTTGACCTGTTACATAGGAAGATTCATCCGAAGCGAGGAACAGATAGACATTTGCTACCTCTATTGCCTCGCCTAGTCTTTTTAATGCAGCCTTTTCTGCCATATCTGCTAATATTTTCTCTGGAACCTTTTCTGTCATAGGTGTTCTTATGAATCCCGGTGCCACAGCGTTGACCCTTATCTTTGCACCTTTTCTTGCAAATTCTTTTGCCCATGTCTTTGTCATACCAATTATTCCTGCTTTTGTCGCAGCATAATTTGTTTGACCGATATTACCATATATACCAACAACAGAAGAAGTGCTAACGATACTTCCTTTTCCAGCTTCAAGCATGTAAGGAACAACTGCTTGGGTCATGTTGAATACCCCTTTGAGGTTTACATTTATCACTTTGTCCCAATCTTCTTCAGTCATTTTCTGTATGAGTGCATCTCTTGTTATCCCTGCGTTGTTTACTAATACGTCTATCTTACCAAATTTCTCAATAACTTCTTTTACTACTTCTGATATCCTTTCCCTGTCAGTAACATCGAGTTTGTAAAAATGGATATTGGGATCATCGTAAACGGCCTCACCAACATCACAAGCAATGACTGTTGCTCCCTCTTTTGCGAACAGTTCAGCTGCGGTTCTTCCAATGCCACTTCCTGCACCCGTAATTATACAAACCTTATCTTGCAATCTCATGTACATCCCTCCTAATGTCGCATATTCAAAATATCAGTCTAAATTCTCAATGACTACGGCTGTGCCCATACCTCCACCGATGCACAATGTTGCCAACCCGTACTTCAAACCGCGCTTTTTCATCTCATAGATAAGTGTTACGATGATTCTATTACCACTAGCTCCAATCGGATGACCAAGAGCAATTCCACCACCATTTACGTTTGTTCTTTGCATGATCCATTCTTTGGAAACTCCAAATGCTTTCTCCCAGCCCCTTATCACAGCTAAGCTTTGACCGGCAAATGCCTCGTTCAGTTCTATCAGTTCGATATCTTGGAATGAAAGACCGGCTTTTTTAAGTACCTTCATTGTAGCAGGTACTGGGCCAAAACCCATTCTCATTGGCTCAACACCAGCTTGTGCCCAACTCACTATTCTTGCAAGAGGTTTCAAGTTATTCTTTTCTACATAGCTATCACTTGCAATGATTATGGCACTTCCACCGTCATTGATGCCACTTGCATTTCCAGCAGTGACAGTTCCGTTCTGTTTAAACGCAGGTTTGAGTTTGGCTAAAGCCTCTATAGTTGTATCAAATCTTGGATGTTCATCTGTATCGAATATCTTGACACCTTTTCTATCAGGAATTTCAACAGGTACTATTTCATCTTTGAATCTACCGGCTTCTATTGCAGTCTTAGCTTTCATCTGGCTACTATAGGCAAATTCATCTTGCTCTTCTCTAGAAATACCAAATTCTTCAACCAGTGTTTCCGCAGTAAGGCCCATATGAACTCTATTGAATACATCGGTGAGGCCGTCCATTATCATATGATCTTGTAGTTCCTGAGGACCGAATTTCAATCCTGACCTTGCCTTATAACTGAGAAGGAACGGAGCTTGGGACATGTTCTCTATGCCACCCGCGAGTACGACCTCGGCTTCTCCTAACTCAATATCTGTAGCGCCAACCATAACTGCTTTCATGCCACTGCCACAGAGCATGTTAACACTATATCCGGGCTTTTCTACGGGAATTCCACTATAAATCCCTACTTGTCTCCCGGGACCCATACCTTGACCAGCAGTAAGTATACATCCTACAACGGTTTCATCTATATCTTCAACTGGGATACCTGCTTGTGCAATCGCAGCTTTTGCAGCTATCGCTCCCAGTTGTGGAGCTGGAACATCCTTTAGAGAACCTAGAAGAGTCCCTATCGCAGTCCTCTTAGCACCCAATATGTAAACCATGCCACACACCTCCAACTTCAGTGAAGTAATTTCTTAGATAAATCTTGTACACGTAGGGAATTAATTGAATAAGGCAGATTGAAACAATAAGATATATGAATCACCTTTCATATTACAATTATATTAGAACATTTTTTTGATATGCTTGTCAAAATATATAGGAAGCAGCATTGCGATATGTGAGTTAGCATTCGATAGATTTTCTACTGTCTTGGAACATAAAACGTATTCATGGGAGAATCAAAAACATATTGTTTAAACCATCCCACCACCTATAGAGGTGGGGGATTTTGAAAGAAGTTTGGTCAAGTAACCCTTATTCTCTCAGGCTGGTTTAAGCAGCCTCTAGCCTGTAGGACTCTTAAATCCACCAGGTTACTTTTGCGAAGTATGTTCAGCGCACCGTTGCAATCAGCGTTTATAATTGTACCTTGATAAGTTCTGTATTGACCCCTAGATATGCGCTTGCCTCTAAAGTTGTATTCTTGTGGATTATCTGCGTTGTAAACAGGAAGGGTATCATTTGCAAAGAAATCTGCTTGTGAAGTGTAGCTTTCTTCCTGTTCCACGTAGTTGATGCCATAGCGCTCGCAGAGTGATTTGATTTTAACTCGCAAATTGCCATGAGGAATCTGTGCAAAGTTTTGATTGTTGCAGCTACCAATGTTAATGTTGCGCTTCCAATCGAGGTTATAGCCAACTACGATGTTACCTATATTGTTTTGTATACAATAGTTGACAATAA
>Ga0209720_1000219_pt1 | contig 62582 bp, 52 predicted proteins | sample AD_JPNMR3_MetaG_FD_184426 | JGI IMG/M metagenome (GOLD analysis project Ga0209720, IMG submission 184426) | Active sludge microbial communities of municipal wastewater-treating anaerobic digesters from Japan - AD_JPNMR3_MetaG (SPAdes) (version 2) | ecosystem: Engineered > Bioreactor > Anaerobic... | reverse complement strand
GAAATGGTTTATTGTTGATTTTCTCTCCGCCTTCTATTGCAAGTCTTGCCATACCAACCTCCTGGTTAAACTTTTTTCTTTCGAGTATATTTTACTGTTTACTATGCTTGTGTCAAAAATTACATGCCAAGTATTTTTTTAAAATTTACCAGACACTTTTCAACGCATTCCAGCGGCGTATATGCATAACTTTCCTGTTCAATAATGTACCACTGGGTATTTCCGATTGTTTCACACAGCTCAATGACCTGTTTCCAGTTGATATCTCCTTCGCCGATAATTGCCTTGTCGTTTGAGGCAGAAAATTCTTTCATGTGAATTGTATCACTTCTGCCAGGAAATTTTTTCAAATACTCAATCACATCTCCACCTGTTCGCATTGCATTTCCAGTGTCAAACTGCATAATCACATCTTTTGATGCCTTTTGAAAAAAGACATCCATTGGTTTCTTCCCTTCGAGCATTTCAAATTCTATCCAGTGATTGTGATAACCGGTTTTCATTCCGTATGGTTTGATTCTTTCAGCAATCTCATTAAAAATTTCAGCAGTTTTTTCCCACGCGGCAATGGAGTTGCGATATTCTTCTTTTAATCCCGGTACAATCAAATATTTATTACCAAGTATCGCATTAAACTCTACTGTTTTCAGTAATTGGTCTTCCAGAAGTGTTTCAAGTCCAATATGGGTACCACAGCAAACAAGGCTCAAATCCTCAAGAATTTTTCTCAATTCTTTTGCATCTTTGCCGTGATATCCTGCAAATTCCACTCCCTGGTAACCCATTTCTGAAACTTTTTTGAGAGTGCCGACAATATCTTTTGCGCAATCTGTTCTCACTGAATAAAGCTGAAGTCCAATTTTTGCCATTTTTCACTCCTTTTTGGTTTTTAACAATCTTCTTTCTTTTGAGAAAACGAATAACAATTTAATTAGATAAAGGGATTATACTTAATTTCATAACCCCTTTTTATATTGCGACTGGTTTTATTATATCCCGGAGATTGTTTAATTCCAAACCAATTGCTCAATACGGAAATTCTAATTTCAGAAGATAGAAATAGCAATGCGGAGATGAAATATTTTTTTGACGAGAGATTGCTCTGGATTTTGCTTACCCTATCTTTGACAAATAAGCCACAATACAATTTATTATAACCGACTGAACCCGTATAACAATATGTCAGGGGTACCGGTGATTTCTGAGGTTGTAAAATTAATCTGCCTACTGTTTTCATCTGTTGCTGTAATTTCTGAAAGAAACTTTCCATTTTTGATATAAAGCGTCAAATCGTCAGCTGGAAATGAACCATTTGAAATCATTATTTTTAGTTTCTTATTATTTCCATTTTCCAGAAGATCTGTCATAAAAGAATAACTGTCTCTTTTTCTCCAGAAATCACCAAATGACTCCATATCAATAACTGTGATGTCAACAGGTAAACTATTAATAAGCATTTCTTCTGCCAGCAGTTTATAATCTCTATTTTGATGAATAAGAATGGTTGTTGGCGCAAAGTTGTTTGCATTGGCAAAAATCACTGAAAGCCATTGCTGAACAATCTGGGGATATGTCTCCATACTCCATTCAATATCAATCACATCAGAAATTGTTATCGGGATTTCATAAATGTTTGATGTGATTCCTGAAAATAAATTGTCATATTTACACAGATAAGGAAAATTTGTCAGCATATCATTGGCAGAAAGAGAACTATCGTATTTGTAGCCAAGGGCATCCATCACATTAATCTGTTTCTTATTAAACGCAAGATGACCTGACCTGAAAATTCTTACAGGTACTCCAAGGTCTGTTTCAAGTACAAGTTTTGACACTTCAATTTCACCATAAACAGTGCCATTGTTGGTCTTACCACCAGAATAATAGGGATTGTATGTTTCTCTTGTATTTCCGATACTTCCTTCAGGGAAAATCGTGGTATCAGAAAAATCAGGGAAGTGACCCACACTATGGCTGCCAATATTATGACCATAGTTAACAACCATCCTGTACCTTTCAATATTCGGGTCGTAATAGTTTTTGTCAAGTGCATCTTTGAAATAATGAGTCACAATGTTATAAGTCGCTCTTATTCCTCGCTGGTATTCCATCTGTGCGCACTGAACCGCATAATCCATGGATGTTTCAGAAGATGAACAGGTATCGTGTGTCATGACCAGAACTGAACGATATGGAGCAGGTATGGTGTATTTCCACACAGCAAACGGGATGTGATTTTCATAGATTGCCCTGAGAAAAAGAAAGATTGTGTCAGAAGTTGGTTCAAATCCATTGCTGTATGTCCTTTGGGCGGCATAGTCCTTGTTTGTTTGATTTCTCACAATTAAATCAGTAAAGGAAAATCCAAGCGCATAAGCGTATCCAGAACCATACCTGTTTTTTGTTACAGCAACAGTACCATCATCAAAATATCCAAGCGGTGTTGCTCCATCTATAGTGTATGACCTTGTGTATATGACGTTTGGATAACGTGGATTTCCCAGGCTAATTGTTTTTTCATTCTGATGGTCGAACCAGTTAAGTGTGGGATCACCTGATTCTACGTTCCATCTCATCATATATCTTGTATTGGTTCGATAATTCCCACTGATTCCAAAAACAGGATAAAAATAGGGGTCGCTTACACCTGGTGCTATCAGGATACCACCAGATTCAACAAAATTGATAAGGATATTTTTTTCTTCATTGGCAAAACTCGTTGAAGAGATGGTAGAAGTCGTAATAATAATGCTGTATCCTGTCGCATTTGAGATATTGTTTGCAATGACATAAGGCACACCCGCAACTTTCAGTGCGTGTTCAAGAGAAAATATTGAGCCAGTGCCTTCAGTACTGTTATTGATTACTGCGATTGCTCTTTGCCTGATAGGTACTGGTTCAGGATACTCTCTCTCAGAAGGCAATCTTTTAGTACTTTCAGAGGCGATAATCGCTTTCAAGACCAAAATCACATCAGCAATATCAACTATTCCGTTACCATCCATATCTGACATTATAATATTTGCTATGTCAAGTCCTATTGATTGCCTGAGGCATAATATCACATCAGTGATATCTGGTTTTATTTCCTCATTGATGTTGTTTTGAGTTCCTGCGTGTGCGGTTCCAGTAAATAGGATATGAAATAATAAAGCGCCGAAAAAAAATAATGGCATTTTCGTTTTATAGTATATTTGGGTTATCTTCTATTTTAGCCACTAAATTTTTTCTTGGAAATATTTTATCATGTTAATTTAACCTGTCAAATTTTTTTATCAAGTCAATCAGCTTATTTATCTTTTCATCGGTTGTTGCTTTTCTATTATTGTATCTCCAAACATATTCCGAAAGGTAGAATTCCCTTTTCTCTTTCCGTATTCCACCCCTTGATGATAATTGTCTTTTCAGATACCCCCAAAACCCTTCCAGTCCGTTGATGTGATTCCCTTTTCCGTCGCTGTACTGTCCTTTCCCATGATTAACCAATCTGTCAAGATACCCTTTGTTGCTACTTGGGTATAGCCTCGCCATGTGTCTGAACAAATTATTGTCCCTTTCTTTACTTGCTTTTCTATGAGTGGTTGTAAGTCCTTCGCCTCCACTTACTCTATCTCTGTAGCCCATACTTTCCCATCTCTACAAAGAATCCCTAAAACCGGTTGTTTCGTTGTTCCTCTCCCTCTTTTGCTCTTTATCCCTTTCCCCTTCTCCGTTTTGTTGTTGTTTTTCCATTGACCACCTATATATGTCTCGTCTACTTCTACCACCCCTTCCAAAACTTCAGGAATATCTTTGCTCATTTCTCTTCTTGTAAGAGCACAACATTTTAAAACTTTGTATTCACTTAGTCCTGTCTCTTCCTCTATTATCTTTATCCTTCCTGATATTAAAAACCATTTCAAGAATTTCTTCCATTCATATCTACTTAAATTTAACGGGTATTCTTTCTTCCTGAATTCATATCGGCAATTCCTACACCGTAACCTCCCACGCCTTATCTTCCAAAACTTCTTTCCAGAACATCTTGGGCATGCTTCCTTTATCATAGCCACATTCTATCACTTTTGGGTGGCTATTTCCAAAGATAACCCTATAAAGAATACGACAAGAAAAATTTTTTGTCAGTTTTTTGTATGAATTGAGCACACTGGTAACGCTTCAGGGACCAAATTTTTCTGTTGTTTCATTCCAGGCATTGTTTTGGTACAAAATTACAACATAAATTGTATTTCCGCTTATGACTCAATGAACTTCTTCATTTATTTCACTCAATTGTTCCTTGCGATTGAATAACTACCAACTGTTTCCTATCTTTCTCAACTTCTGCAATTTTGATGTTTGTTCAAGAAAATGGTAAATTTGAATCATGGAAAATTTTTTTTATCAACATAGGCACAGATTGCTTTTTTTGTTTATGTGTTTTTTCTGTTTTTCTGCATTTTGTTATGCACAAGCCATCATATTTCCAGCACACCCAGCATTTTTATATACTAATTCAGAAATTCAAGAAATAAGAAAGGATGCAAGCAAAAATTCTGAAATACAGACGAAAATCAAGCAGGCAGATGAAATTATCAGCCAACCACTGGTTGTTCCTGAAAAAGAAGGCGACTGGATTTTTTATTATTTCTGTCCTGCAGATGACGCAATGTTGAAATGTACTGAAACCGGTATTCACGTTTGCCCTGTCTGTAAGAAACAATTTACTGATGACAGAACAAATGCCGCTTACAACACAGTGATTAATTACAAACTTGATAAGGAATCTGTAATTGTTGCAACTGCCTATGCATTCACAGGAAAAGAGAAGTATGCTTTCTGGGTGAAAGAATATCTTTTGAAACTTGCCAAACTTTATCCATCCTTTCAGAGACATGATAGATGGGGAAGAAAAGGCGCGTTTGCTGTTGTTGGTGGTAGGAGATACGCACAAAATCTTGATGAAGCAGTGTCGGCAATAGACCTTGCGTCAGCATATGACCTTGTTGCAAACGCATCTTGCATCTCTCAACAGGAAAGGCAGAAAATTGAACAATTTTTGAAAGATATCACCAAGGAGATTTTGAAGTATCAGATTTTTCATGGCGGCAGAAACAATCATCAGACATGGTTTAATGCCGCGTATGCAGTCGTCGGTCTTGTCACAGGCGATGAGATGTTGATGAAAGAGAGTATCTACGGAAAATATGGGCTTATGTGGCAGGTTGAAAACAGTATTACATCTGACGGTTTATGGTATGAAGGAACAATTGCATATCATTTTTATGCATTGCAGGCAATTCAATACACACTTGACGCAGCAAAAAGAGCTGGACTTGATTTTTCAAAGAATGAAAAACTGAAATCCATGTGGCTTGGACCAATTTTGATGGCATATCCAGATGGTAAACTTCCTGTATTTCACGATAGCGATCCTGTTGAAATCAAAAATTACAGACAATTCTATCTCTGGGCATATGGATATTTCAAAGATAGCGTGTTTGCAAAATATGCGGGTATTGAAAATCCTGCGGGCAAAGGCACTGAATTGAAAAGCGCAAATCTTTCAGGCATTGGTGTTGTGGCATTGAGAAAAACATTCAATGATAATCAGGTGTGTGTGATGCTTGACTATGGAATACACGGAGATAGCCACGGCCATCCTGATAAACTGAACATTGTGCTATTTGCCAATGGTAAGGAGTTTGTTCTTGATTCAGGACGAATCAGCTACAGTGTCCCTGAATATAAAAGTTGGTGCAGAACAACGATTGCCCATAACACAGTCGTTATTGATGAAAAAGATCAGCAACCAACCACAGGAGCACTGATTTACTTTGAAGACAAAAGAGAATATACCGGCTGTCTTGCCATGGTTGATTCTGCCTATCCTGGGTTTGTGCTAAAAAGATTTCTTTTTCTTGCAGAAAATTTGCTTGTGGATATTTTTTCTGTTGAAGGGCAAAGGCAGGTTCAGATGGACTGGATTATCCATTGTCGAGGGAAAATTGTTGAAAATGTTGCTTCCAGAAAGATTGAAAATCTGGGTAAAGAAAATGGATATCAACACTTAAATAACATCAAACAACTATTAGTGGTCTCTGAACCAGTTGTTTATCAATTTGTTCAAAACGATAAGTTTTTAAAGGTTTTTCTTGTTGATAATGCTGATTGTTCAATTTTTACTGGTTACGGAATTGGTTATCACCTTAAGGATAATGTGCCATTTTTGATGAAAAGGAAAAAAGGAAATTCAGCAGTGTTCATCACTGTTTATGATTTTTCAGGTCGCGTCAAAGCAATAAATACAGTCCCTGTGCTGGACGAGAAAAATGGAAAAATGTCAGAGTATCAGGCATTGGGTTTGAAGATTGAGGCGGAAAATAAAATCATTGAAATTGCGTTTGACTTAAGAGAAAAAACACAGCCAGTATTTTTCAGAAACAACAGCTTTCAAAGAATTTTTTTCAATGCGCGATAAAGCCGCCGCCCACAACGATATCTCCATCATAAAACACTGCTGCCTGTCCGGGTGTGATTGCTCTTTGCGGTTCATTGAATACCACGCTTATACGATTGTTTTCAATCGGTGAAATAACTGAAAAAGCTGCTTTGTGTTTGTATCTGATTTTCGTTTGAACCGCCAGTGGCTTTTCAAGTGATTCAATTGCTATAAAATTCACATTTTCCGCAATCAGTTTTTCTCTGTAAAGGTCTTTTTCTTCACCCACAACAATCGTATTGTCTTGGGGTCTTATTTCAATGACATAAAGGGGACTTTTGCCAGAGATTCCCAGTTTTCTCCTCTGCCCGATGGTATAGTGGATAATTCCTCTGTGCTGGCCCAGAATCTTACCGTTTTTGTCCACAATAGTACCAGATTTCAATCCTTCCTGGAAAAGGAAAAATCTATCTCCAGAAATAAAATCCTGGCTCTCTTCTTTTTCAGAAATTTCAAGTGCGAATTTTTTTGCAATTTCTCTTACCTGCTTTTTTGTGTAATAGCCCAGGGGAAATATGATTTTTGAAAGTTGTTCCTGGGTCAGGAGAAAAAGGAAATAACTCTGGTCTTTGTTCTCGTCAATACCCTTTTTTAACATATACCTGTTGCCATCATATTCAACCCTTGCGTAATGTCCTGTTGCAAAATAATCAAATTCAATGCCTGATTGCTGAACTTTTTCCAGCAGAAGCTGGAACTTTATAAGTCGATTGCACACAACGCATGGATTTGGGGTTTTTCCAGAAAGATACTCGTTTTTGAAATAATCGAGAACATATCTGTGGAATTCTTTTTTCAAATCAATAAAATGAACTATTATTCCTATTGTCTTACTGATTTTTTCAAGATTTTCAATTTCCTTTTCTTCTGGTCCATAGCACGATGATTTCATCCCGCAGTTTGCACGATTTTTCTCATCCCACACCATCATGAAAACACCAGTGACATCATAACCCTGTTGTTTCAACAAAATCGCGCTGACAGTTGAATCAACTCCGCCACTCATTCCAACGATTACTCTTTTTTTCTTTGCCATAAGAACCCCCACACAATTATAAATTTTTTCAAACGCTTGACAAAATTTTACAAAATTGTTAACTTACTGAAAACCGAAATAGGACTCAAATACACCTCTCTTTCCAAATTTTTCCCGCAAGTGGAGAGAGAGATAGGTCGAAAATGGTGGAAGAAAGTCAGGAAAAGAATGAAAACGAGAGAAAATAGAATAAACAAGGTCTTTGACAGTATACTGAAAACACAAGGAGGAATCATGAAGAACAAAATTTTATCTGCGGGTTTATTTCTATTAATTTTCTGCGCAATGTCTTTTACTGCTGATAACACGGATATTGAAAAAATTCTTGGCTCAAACATTGAAAACTGGACGGTTTCAGGAACTAAATATAATGTGACTAAAGAAAACAATGTTCCGGTTCTTGCCACTGCAAAAGATGGGTATGTTTCCATTACAGGTAAAGAAATATACAATGTTCCTTGTGAGTACAATTTTTCTTTTTACCTCCAGCCAGAAAAACCTTATGGTTCAAGTATTAATATATCTGCTGGTTGCGCAGAGCTTCCAGACAAAACAAAGCAGGAATTTAATGCTTCTGTAAGTGCATCTGCGAATGCCAATTACATTACTTATAGTTTTAGTATCAAGCCAGAAACTGCTAAAGCAAAAAGTGGCCTTTTATACTTTCAGGCAGTGTCGTCTTCAGATATTAATCTGTCCTGGCCTGAGGAAATAAGGAAGAACATTGAATGGATGGTTGCGTCAGCGCCAAAGATAAACGAGACATTGCATAATCTTCGGCTTGTAATTACAAAAACATATTACAGGGTTTATGTTGACGGAAGGTTTGTTGGTCAGTTCAGTATCAAAGGAGGTATTGATGGAAGTGGCACAGTGAAATTAACCATGTACTATGGTGCAAAACTTGTTGATATGAAAATAAGCAAAGCGTCTGAAATAGATGAAAGATTTTTTCCACTTGAACTCACAGGGTTTGTTAATCGTTTCGCAGTAGTAAAAGGATGTGGTCTTGCAAAAGGTGAGATCGAAAATCTGAAAGAGAAATTGAAAAATGAACAGATTCCTTTTATTGTGCCTTCACCTCAAAAGGGCAATGACCACATAGACCTTAGCACAAGCTGGACGAAATTCGGAGCCATAAAAGGATACATTGCAGCAAATTTTGGCACATTTGGCGGAAGATGGGTTTCAGCAGATAAAATAGATAGTTCAAGATTCTGCATGTATGTCCCTTACGCAAGATATAAGGCACTTCATATTATCGGTACCTTTGATGGAGAAAAATATCATATTCCTGTAATTACTGCTCAGTTTTATAGGCCAAACGCAGGTCATCCAATGAATTTCGCTGGCAAGGTTCCTGTGTATTGGGCAAAATCAGGTGCTGAAAAGGTGTATCCTGTAAAACTTTCAAATGGCCAAAAAATAAATCTTTTCCATGTTGTAATTCCCATTGACCCAGGAGCAATGGACTGGTTTTCAGACCTTGACAGGGTAGGTCTTGAACTGACAAAAGAAGTAAAACCATACAGGGCATATCCTGATCCCCTTGAATACAGCTGGCACAGTGCAGGACTTCCAAGTGGTGTACATATCTATGCAGCAACACTTGAAGCAGTGAAAACAGACATAGATATTCAACCAGATGCCATTGGTCATGTCTGGACAGCGCCACTGAAGCCATCTTACACAATAAGTGTCATCAATAAAACGAATACTCCGAAAAATGTTCGACTTACTGTTTCTACATCAGATTATGATGGTATAGACAGATCAGAACAATCACAAACAATTTCACTGTCCGCTGATAAAAAACCCGTGATTGTAAAAATTCCATTGAATCCAAAAAGGTATGGACTTCACTACCTGAATGTAAAATGTTCTTCAGGAAATGAAACTTATGTTTGTTCAAGAAATTTTGCCTATCTGCATCCTGATACAAGGGAAAGAGGAAACTGGAGTGAAGGAAAGGGACCGATTTTTGGCTACTGGAACTGGTCAGGAGGGCATGATACTCCTGATTTAAAAACAGAGTTGATTGTTATGGCTCAGGCAGGAGCAGAAACAAATCTGCAGACATATAGAACAGCAAGTCCTGAAATCAGAAAGTTGGCGCAAGAATTGGGTTATGTATCTCATGCTGCGTTTGATGGAGGTGTTATTTATGTCAATAGTTTTGCGTATGCAAATGCAAAATATTATGACCCCAAAAATCCAGAAGCAACGCAGAAATGGTTGATTGAAGAATTAAAAAAGTATAAGGTGGAAGAAAGTCCAATAAATAAACCAGAATACATACTGTTTTTCCCGGAGCCAGGGATTGGTCCAATTACTTATGGTGTCTGGCCCACGCACTACAATGAGCCAGATTATCAGCTTTCTGAATCTGAACAAAAATCATTCCAGATGCAGCTTGAAAAATTTTTGCTCGGCGCAAAAGCCGTCAGAAACCAATGGCCTGATGTAAAAATTTTACTGCCACACGGAGACCCGCACTATACTGCCCTGTTTTTGAGATTCAGCCCTGAAGCAAGACAATTCATAGACGGAGTTGGACTTGATTTGCCTGGATTTGAAAGAACACCTGAACAACCGGTTCATCAGGTGGTTCTCAATCGGCTCTATCCCATTCTTCAGGACATTAAAAAATATAAACCAGACCCGTATCTTGTTGTTGTTGAAGGAACCTGTATTTCATCTGCTGATTACGATACAAGTTTTGAAGATCAGGCAAATATTGCAACCAGGAATTTTCTTGTTCTTATTGGTTATGGCATAAACAATCATGCAAGTTCAAATGCTCCTTTTGACTGCGCCAATTACTGGGGTGAAAACCATTATGGCGGCGGATATTGCAGCCGTCTTCCACTTGCAATGCCAAAGCTTGCTTATGTTTCTTATGCAACTCTTACCCGACACATCAACAGATGTAACTTTGTCAGATATGTGCCAACAGGAAGTACTTCAACATACTGCCAGGAATACCGGCACTACAAAACAGGAAAACTTGTTTATGTGCTATGGACTGTAAGGGGTAAAAGACCTGTGACAATAAAACTTGACCCCGGACAATCTGTTGAAGTGTATGATATCAATGATAATCCCAAGATTTTGAAAGAAAACAATGGAACTGCGACATTCATTATTGGGCAAGCTCCTGTTTATCTTGAAGGGTTGACAAAACCCATTGAACTTGTTCTTGGAGAACCAGACCACAGCGACACTTCACCCTCAAAAATTTCAGTGAAACTTGGAAATTTAGGCGACGGCACCTGGAAAATTTCAAAAGTTCGCGACTCTGAATATGAAAATACAAATAAACTTCAGATAGAAAGATTTCCCGGCGAAATGACTATCACGCAAGTGAAAACTGACAAGAAATTTGGTGGAAAAGCTCTATCAGTTCATCTTGAAAAACAATCAATAGATAGAAAAGTGATGCCATATTACACAACTGTTGTACCTTCAAAACCCATTACAATTCCGGGAAAAGCAAGTCATCTTGGATTGTGGGTGAATGCCGCAAGCGGCTGGGGCAGGGTAGTTTATGTTTTAAGGGACGCAAAAGGTGAAAAGTGGATTAGTGTTGGAACAAAAGATGACTGGAACAGCGATGACATAAGAACCGCAAGTTTCTTCTGTTTCGATGGCTGGAGATACATAAAGTTTCAGTTGCCATCAAGTGCACCATACGATTGTTACAGGGAACTTGGAACAAGCTGGTGGGGAAGTTATGGCGGCGATGGTATTGTAGACCTGCCTTTGAAACTTGAAAAGATTATTGTGGAAAGGCGCTCATCAGTAATCTATGGAAACACGCTGGTTCCTGCCAATAATGCGGATGTGCTTATGGCAGACCTTTATGCAGAGTATGAAAATCAGTTTGACTCAACGCAACAGGCAATTACACTTTCAAAATTACGAATGCCTGTACCACAGGGGATTCCAAATCTTGAAAATCCCATCACTATAATGGAAAAAGAAGGAGTACTTCCACCAGTGAAAATTCTGAAAGTAGAAGACCCTGAACACATGCCTGACGGAACAAGGTGCCACATCTATTTTGGCGAAGCAAGTAATGCAAAGTCATATGATGTGTGGGCATCTATCTACCCTAATGGCATAGGAGCAATAAAAATTGCATCAGGTATTGCAAACTCAGGCGCTCTGATTCAGGGATTAAAGCCGGATACTGATTTCTATCTTTTTGTCACTTACACTGATAACGAGGGAAAAATGTCAAAACCATCGCAACCGCTCAAGGTGAATTTGAAAAACAAATTTTTATATCAGTGACCAAAAATAGGTTTCTTCGTTTGATTGATGAAGGTTTTGTATATCAGGCAGACCCAGGTACAGACCATGCGGTAGCATGCGGATCAAGGTGTGTTGTGTTTGATAATGGTGAGATTGCTTGCTCTTTTATGATTCAATCGGGTCTTGGAATAAATGATTTCAAGCCGCTTCTTACATATTCAAAAGATGGCAAATTCTGGCAGAAACCGGTTTTATTGTGGAAAGAATATCTGAATCAATACAGTATTTTTGGCTCTATCAGCAAAAGTCCTGACGGAAAATTATTTTTTTATGGGACGCGTACAAAAATTGATAGTCGTGGCGAAAGTTTCTGGTGCCAGGCAACCCAGGGATTAAAAGAAAATGAACTTGTTTACGCGATTTCTGAGGACAATGGAAGGAATTGGTCTAACCTGTTTGTGATACCAAAGCCCTTTCGTTGTGCTGCTGAAGCACCTGGTGCAATGTGTATAACAAGAAAGGGACTATGGCATGCCTGCTTCAGTCCCTATAATACATTTGACCCTGGCCTTATTGTACAGCGAAATCAAGTTGTGCTTTTAACCAGTAAAGACCATGGGAAGTCATGGCAATCCACTTCAATGATGAAATTTCCTGAATCTTATGCTACTTCTGCTGAAGCATGGGTCATTGAACTTGCTGACGGAAAGTTACTTGGCACCTGCTGGAAATTAAATCAAAAGGATGGGACAGATTTTCCGAATGCCTATGCTATTTCCTGCGATGACGGAAGAACATGGAAAACAGGTTGTACCGGAATTATGGGACAATCTACAGCACTTACGCCACTTGATGACGGAAGAGCTTTTTTTATTTACAATCAGAGAAAAGTCGAACCATATGGAGTAAGATTGGCAGTGGTAAGACCAGGGGAAACCAGTTTTGACGTATTATGTGATGAGCCAGTGTACATCGCTGGAAAACCTGCAATGAAAAATTCAGCAACAGGGCATTCTGACTGGACTCTATTCAGTTTTGGAGAACCTCATGCTGTTGTGCTTGGCGATAGAACAATCCTTGTTGTTTTATGGTGTATTGAACCACAGCAGGCAGGTATCAGATATCTGAGGTTTGAAGCCAGCAAATTATTATAGTCAAAATTTTGTAGCAATCGTCACATGAAACACTGGTTGCCGTCTTTCATAAATCACATAACAGAAACCTTCTTTTTGTAAATCCAGTAATGTCTTTGCCAGTATTGTTTTCAGGCATTGCCCATATGTAATTGCAAGGTCATCAAATTCCTTTTTCTTGAATTCTTGATTTTCTTTGTATCTATTGAGGCAGGCAAATGTAAATTGATGGTCTGCTGTGTACTCAAATTCCGTAAAAAGAATGTCAACAGTAGTACCAAACTGATGACTTGATATGTTTTTCGTTGCATTTCTATTTTTTCTCACAAGTGCTTCCTGTGCTTTTTGAGTCCTTAACACTGAACTGATTGTAAAACGATACAAAGGAAGATTTTGTTTTTTCAAATTTTCCTGGAATCTTTCACCAATGATTTTAAGCAATTTCAGGGTATCAGGCGTGACATAGGCAACAGAATCCTTTAATTCCTTTATTCTCCAGTACCTGCTTTCTTTCAGTGGTACAAGTTTTCCTTCTTTTGCTGCCTGATACACTGATTCATCATCAATCAGTCCAGGGACCCCAAGTTTTTGAGCAATCTCAACATGGTAATCATTTACCATTACTCTTAAATTTTTTATTTCGCTGGCATTAAGAAAAAAAAGAATTTCATCAAAGTTTTTCTTGTAGAACTGGTATTTTGTGGCTTCTTTCTTCAGTTTAGAGACAGGTAATGAAATTCTGTAATATGTGAAGATACAAAGAAAAGATATCATCGAAATCAGTACCACCACCACACCAAGGACAATGATTCTTTGTTTTGTCATATATTGCCTTTTTACGAAAATTTACTGAAATTCTACACAAAAAATAAGAAATTCGCAAAACTTCTATTGATTTTTTTCCATTAAAAGGGTATTATTTTTTTACACGGGGGGATAATGAAAAAACAGAGTAAAAAAAATTCAAATGCAATATCCAGTAAGTCCTCGATTTTCGAAAAAATCAGAAAAGAATACCTGATTGAAGAAAAAATTCTCAAATCACTCGATGATCCAAAGGTTTATTTTGACTTTGTTGATACGATGCTTATTGTTCTGGGAAAGGACCAGTCAGTCCTGAAAATTAACAAAAAGGGATGCAAGATACTTGGCTATTCGGAAAAAGAAATTATTGGCAAAAAATATTTTGATACCTTTATTCCTGAAAGATTTAGAAAAGAGATGAAGGAATTTTTCAATGAACTTGTTTCAGGAAAAAAGATATTGAGAAGATACTTTGAAAATCCTGTATTGACAAGAACCGGAGAAAGATTGATTGCCTGGCGCAATGCAGTGTTGAAAGACCGCAAAGGCCAAATCATTGGGACAATCAGTGAAGGAAGGGATATCACAGAAGAAAGAAAAAAGGAACAGGACCTTATTGGAAAAGAAAAAAGGGCAAGAGCACTTTTTGAAACAGCGCCGGCAGGATACATTTGTTGCGATATGTCAGGAAAAGTCTGTGATATAAACAAAATGTTTGTTGATATGACAGGTTTTCAGAAACAAGAGTTAATTGGCAAATCTTTCAAAACTTTGATACCACAACATGAAAGAAAATCGTTCAATCATATGCTTGAAACACTTGATAATATAGGTCATACTGGTATTGCGGAATTCAAACTGAACAGAAAAGATGGGACAGCTTTTGATGTTTATTGCACAGCAAGGATTTCAGATTCTATCATGATTCAGATGCTGGTTTATGACATCAGCCATCGCAGAAAGCTGGATTTATTTCAAAAAGTATTGTCCCTGGCCAATAGTGTATTGAATCAGGCAACAGATATTTCAGATATTGTGTCTTCTATTCCTTTGATTCTAAAAAAGAATTTTTATTTTCAGGATTGTTTTCTCATTCTGAAAGACGCGAAAAAACCAAAACCTGAAAGTCAGATTGTCAGAAAAATTTTAGATAGTAAAAAAACCACAAGTGTCATCGTAAAAACAAAAAGGGATGGAAAAGAATTATTCGCAGCAGTCGTACCGATAAGGGTTTCACAAGGTTCTACAGGTGCCATTGTTTGTCTGGACAAAAGAAAATCCGTGTTTTCTTCTGATGTGATGCAATTTCTGGAAAATTTTGCAAAATCAGTTGCAATAGCCATTGATAGATATCAGTCATACAAACTGTTGCGGGATACTATTGCAAATCAGAATGCATTTCTTAATGCAACAGATGACATGAGTTTTATTAAAGATGCAGAATTTAAATATGTTCATCTGAACAGGGCGTATGCGAAATTTTTCAAAAAATCAGTCAGTGAAATTCTTGGTAAAACCGACTTTGAATTGATGGAATACAGTGCAGCAAAACGATGTCGACAGACAGACCAGCAGGCAATAAAAGAAGGGAAACTGGTAATCAATGAAGAAGTTGTTGGTGGTAGAACATATGAAACAAGGAAATTTCCTGTAAAACTTCAATCAGGACAAACAGGCGTTGGCGCTTTTATCAGAGACATCACTGAAACGAAACAGGCAAGACAGAAGATCGAAAATCTTACCTGGATGTATTCAATGCTTTATCAGGTTAATCAGGCAATTGTAAGGGCAAGAAATTCCAATGATTTATTTAAGAAAATCTGTGAAATTGTCTGTAGTGAAGGAAACTTTGTTCTTGCCTGGATCGGTATTGCAGATTATGAAAAAAACATTGTTATTCCTGTTGCAGGGTCAAGACAAAAAGGAAGCTATTACAAGAATATCAAAATTTCTCTTGATCCGCTTGCTCCAGAAGGTAAAGGACCAACTGCGCGGGCAATACAAACAGGAAGAGTTTGCATATGCAATAATATCCTTGAAGATGAAAGAATGAAAGCGTGGTGGCAAAAAGCAAAACAATATGGATTTTGTTCTTCTGCTGCTGTGCCTGTAAAAGTTAATAGAAAAATTATTGGTACATTGAATATTTATTCAGACCAGCCATATTTTTTTAACCAGGATATTAAAAAACTCTTGCTTGAAGTATCTTCTGACATTGGGCTTTGTATTGAAAAGTTGAATGCTGAAGAGATACGAAAAAAGGCAGAAGACAAACTTCGTGAAAACGAATTGCATCTTCGAACAATTTTTGATTATTCACCATATCCTACTTTAGAAATAGATTGTTCTCAGTTAAAAACAAAACTTAGAAAGATACATCCGCAGGAGATTGAAAAATATTTTGCTGAAAATCCTGAAATTTTTGATTCTTTAAAAAAATCCATCAAGATTTTAAACAGCAACAGGCAGATTTTTGAGTTCTTTAATACCACAGACATTGAAAAAATATCAGAAATACTGCCAGCAGTTATTGTTGAACCAAAAATTATCAAATGTTTGTTTTCTGAGGGTAAGTGCGAACAACTTCAAACAAAGATTGATATTGGCGGAAACATTGAGAAGGAATGTCTTGTCAATGCCATAATTTTACCAGATCATGAAAAAGATTGGTCAAGATTGCTTGTTTGCCTGATTGATATCACAGAACGGGTGTATATGGAGCAAAATCTCAGGGCAACTCTCAGCAGATTTCGGGGGTTTTTTGATACAGTAGCAACCGGAATGGGTATTCTTGATCTTGAAGGTAGACCCATTGCATTGAACAAACGTATTTGTGAAATTCTTGGATACGAGCATGAGGAATTAATGAAAATGAAACTTACTGATGTTGTGCCGCCCGAAGACAGAAAATCTGTTGAACAATTATATGAGAAACTGGCAAAAGGGGAAATTACAGGTTATGAAATAAGAGAAAGAAGGTATGTTAGAAAGGATGGCTCCATTGTATGGGCGTATGTTTCTGTGGGGTTGATTTTCGACGATATTTTGAAAAAACATTGTGTTACAGCAGTTGTTGTTGACATAACACAGCAGAAGCAATACCTCCAGCAGCTCGAAAGAATTCAATGTCTTTTGAAAGTGTATGCAGAGTGCAATGAAATTGTCGCAAAAACACAACAGGAAGAAAGAGAAATGCTTGTTTCAGTCTGCAAAGAACTGACAAAAGCAAATCTTGGTTTTTCTTTTATTGTCTTAAAAGATCACTGTGATTTTGATGTTGTTATGTGTTCAGAAGATAATCTGGATTTTTTATCAGAACTGAAAAGATTATTCATTGCAGAGCAAAAAGGTTGTCCATCAATTGATGCACTGCTTGAAAATAGATATATTGTTATCCACGATATAATGAGCGCTGATTATTCAGATGCCTGGAAAAAACTGGTATCTCAACATGGTTTCCGTTCTGTTGCAGCATTTTCAATTGTTTTTGAAGGTACTGCCATAGGTTGCCTGAGTATATATTCACCAGATAAAAACATATTCAAAGGAGAAAATGAACTTTCTATAATCCACGCCATTGCTGAGAATATTGGATATGGAATCACAATGGTACGGGCGAGAAAAGAAAGAGAATTAGCAACAATCGGTCTTCAGCAGAGTTATGAGCGGCTTCAAAAAACAATAGAAGGCATTTCGCTGGCGATAGCAAAAATCGTTGAAGCAAGAGACCCTTACACAGCAGGTCATCAAAACCGTGTTGCACAGTTGTCTGTGGCAATAGCAAGAGAAATGGGACTTCCAGAAAACATTATTCAGGGAATAGGAATCTCTGCAATTTTGCACGATATTGGAAAAATTAGTGTGCCAGTGGAAATTCTTGTGAAAATAGGAAAACTTACAGAAGATGAATTTAATATTATCAAACTTCATTCTGGAATAGGTTATGAAATTTTAAGACAGATTCCTTTTCCATGGGATGTTGCAAAAATTGTATTACAGCACCACGAAAGATTGAATGGTTCTGGTTATCCGGATGGAATAGTAGAAAAAGACATTTTGCAGGAGGCAAAAATTATTGCTGTTGCTGATGTGGTCGAAACAATGTCTTACGACAGACCTTACAGACCTGCCCTGGGCATTGACGCAGCTCTTGCAGAAATAAAAAATAAAAGTGGTATTCTTTTTGATCCGCAGGTTGTTGATACCTGTATTAAATTGTTTAAGGAAAAAGGATTTTCCTTTCAATAAGAGGAGGTGAACATGTTTTTTAGAAAAAAGGCAAAGTTCAAGCCAGGAGATATTGTTTATCATCGTAATACTTTTGAAAAAGGAAAAATTTTGAGGCAGGATGCACTTGACCCTAAAAAATGGGTGGTTGAGTGGAGCACGAGCGTGAAAACTCACCTGGAAGAAGAACTGATGTCTCACGATGAATTTGTATCTTCTGAAATTGATAAAAAAACTAAAATTTAGTCGCTTTACGGAGGATGACAATGAGTAATCTGGTCAGGTTTCTGTATCAACTTGCAAGGACTATGAATGATATTGAAAAGTTTTCAAGTGGAGACCCGAAAAAAATCACCAGAAGAATAAAGAACAAAATTATTGGAAGGAAAATAGGAAGCAAAATATATCGCTGGCCTAAAATATAAGGGTATTATTCTTTTTCAGCCAGGGAATCAAAAAACTCCACAATATCTTTCCAGTTTTCTCCAGCCATAAATTTCATTGCTGCCCGGGGGTGCTGGTTTAATAGACCAGTAAGCATATAAGGAATATCAAATCCCCATCGCAGTTGAGAACGTAATGGTTCAATCCAGTCTCTGATACATTTTAGTATCGGACGCAGGTGAAACTTTGGATTGTGCAGGAAACCGAGAAGTAATTCAGTTTGACAATTGCCAGCGCCCCTGCCAAGGCCTGCCATGCTTGCATCAAGCCAGCTTGCGCCAAGAATAAGTGCTTCAATGGTATTGGCATAAGCAAGTTGTTGATTGTTATGGGTGTGAATTCCTACCTCTTTTCCTGTTGACTTAGCGTATTTTAGATATTTTTTTGTCAGGTCTCTTATTTGTTCACTGTATAAAGCACCGAAACTATCAACAAGATAAATGACTCTTACTTCTGATTTTGCAATGACTTCCAGGGCTTCGTTCAATTCTCTATCCTGCACAGTGGAAATTGCCATCAGGTTTAATGTTGTTTCATATCCTTTGTCATGAGCGTCTTTTATCATATCGAGAGCTGTAGGAATTTGATGAATATAGGTTGCGACGCGCACCATGTCAATTACGCTGTCTTTTTTGGGAAGAATATCCTGGTGGTAATCTGTTCTTTCAGCGTCAGCCATCACAGAAAGTTTCAAGGGTGTATCATTATCGCCAACAATTTTTCTTACGTCTTCCTCATCGCAGAACTTCCACGGACCGAATTCTGTAGGTGCAAAGATTTTTTTCGATGCTTTATAGCCAAGTTCCATATAGTCAATTCCTGCTTCCACGCATGCTGTGTACACTGCCTTTACGAATTCATTGTCAAATTTATGGTCATTCATTAATCCACCATCGCGAATAGTACAATCAAGAACCTTGATGTCAGGTCTGTATGTGACCCAGTCACCCTGTTTTGTAATTCTCGCCGGATTTACTTTCTGTTGCTTTGCCATGCTTCTCCTCCCTTTTTGGTTCAATTACTTAACATAAATTATACCACACAGTGGAGTTTTCTGTTTTCCTCGCTCCTTGCGGGGAACATTAAGGTGAAAGGTGTCTTTGAGAAACCCCAAACTCGAAACTCCAAAAAATTCCTATTCTTCCCCATTTATAAAAGGAAGACGCAAGAGGGATTTTATTAAATGCGCCCCCAATTTCCATTTTTTTTGTTTTCTTATCACAAAATCTTTACAATTTTTTCAAATTCGGATAGAATTTATTTCACGGACCCGTAGCTCAAGGGCAGAGCAGCGGACTCATAATCCGTTGGTTGCTGGTTCGAATCCGGCCGGGTCCATAATAAAATTATTTAAGATTCTTACCGTTCTACCAATAATACATTTTTGCAATCAATATTCCCTGTTAGTGGGAAGACGAGGTCCCCAAAATTATCTCTTCTTTTCGAGAAAGGGTACAGTAAGATTTCAAAGGAAATTCTGGACTCGACATTCCAAAACTTTGGGAAAATTTTCTGACTTCAAATTTTTCCAAGAGAAAAGTTTTCCTCGTCCATGAAGGTGGAGAATGAAAGAGAAGGGAAAGGAAGGAGGCGTGATAGATGATCAATCGGTAGTTTATTTTACAAAGAAGGGACTGATGATAATAAAATTCTTTTTGTTTTCTTGCAAATTTTTTTGGAATAATCCTACTTGCTCTATCCACACCTGAATTTTATTCAGGGAATTTTCCGTTTTTTTCCTTTTTAACATTCTCGTTTTTTATCTGGAATCTTTCTTTGAAACTTCAGAAAACGCTTCCTGTGGAATTATTGCGACAACTCTCTGCGATGTCAATATTATGATTAGCGAAATTGTACCGACTATTGACATTTTGCACGTATGTGAGTATAATGAATAAGGAAAATTTGAACATAGGAGAAAAAATGAGATGGAGACACGGCTGTAAATGGATGTCATTCGGTTCAGGCGATTTACTTGGAGTACTGATTTTGACAGTTATGCTGGAAAAACCGACTTATGGATATTCCTTAATGGAAAAACTAAAAAATCTTGGTATTGATATTACATTTTTGCATCATACGGTCGTCTATAGGATTTTAAGGATGATGGAGATTTCAGGGCTTGTAATTTCAGCATGGGATACAACTGGAACAGGGCCTGCGAGAAGAGTTTATAGTATTACTGATGCAGGAAGAGAATATTTGAAAAACTGGTATCACTGGGCAAAAAAGGACTTAAAAATTATGGAAAATATAATAAATGAAATCGAAAAAACACTGAAAGGAGGTGATTAATATGTGGAGACGGGGATTTCGTGGTTGGACTCCTCCTTATCCTTATATTGGAATAGGAAGAGGAGGACTACCAAGATGTGCATGGCCTGGTTGGTGGTATGGATATATTCCGCCTTATGTTCCAGATATAACACCTGAAGAAGAAATTGAGTATTTAAAGGAAGAAGCAGAGTTTTTGAGAAAGCAACTGGCTGAAATAGAAAAAAGAATTAGAGACCTTGAATCGCAGAGATAAAGGAATGAAATTATGAGGGAAATAGTAATAATCAGCGGTAAGGGCGGAACAGGCAAGACCGTCCTTACCGCCTGTCTCGCCTCGTTTTCAGATAATAAGGTTATCGCCGATTGTGATGTTGATGCTGCAAATTTATATATTTTACTCAATAATAAAATTCTGGAGAAACATGATTTCTATGGTGGGAAAAAGGCATCTATTGACAAAGAAAAATGTATAAATTGCGGGAAATGCCTTGCTTTATGCAAATTTAATGCGATCAAGGTTAAAAAGGATAATGGAGTGCTTGAGAAGATTTTTATAGATGAAATTTCATGTGAGGGTTGTGGAGTATGCCGGTGGAATTGTCCTGTCGAGGCGATAAAAATGGAAAAAAGTCTATCAGGCGAATTATATATTTCAGAAACAAAATATGGGATTTTTGTTCATGCAAAATTGGGAATTGCTGAAGAAAATTCAGGAAAACTTGTATCTGAAATAAGAAAAAAAGCAAAAGAAATAGCAAAAGGAAAAAATAAAAATTTGATTATTATTGATGGTCCTCCTGGTATTGGATGTCCTGTGATTGCTTCTATTGGAGGAGTAGATATTGCCTTAATAATTACAGAACCAACTCTTTCAGGACTACATGATATGAAAAGAACTTTGCAACTTACAGAGCATTTTAAAGTTAAAAGTATGGTTATTATAAATAAGTTTGATCTAAATTTAGAGATGGCAGAAGAGATTGAAAAATACTGTGAAAAAGAAAAAATAGAAGTTATTGGTAAAATTTCTTTTGATGAAAAGGTTATTGAATCAGTTGTAAAAAGAGTTCCTTTTGTGGAATATATTGAAAATGAAACGACTGAAAAAATAAAAAGTATATGGGAAAAAATTGAAAAAGAAATGAAGAAGAAAGGAGGTGATTAATATGCCATTTGGAGATGGGACAGGCCCTATTGGAAAAGGACCTGGTACTGGTAGAGGACAGGGTATGGGAAGAGGGATAGGGAAAAGGCATATGGGCCCTGTTAAAAATTGTGTATGTCCAAACTGTGGAATAAAAATTCCTCATCAAAGAGGAGTTCCCTGTACAACAGTGAAATGTCCTAATTGTGGAACAAGAATGTTAAGTGAATAACGAGGTCCGATACCTTAAAGAAAAAGTGAGGTGAAAATGGAAATAGTTACAGTTTTCGATAAAGACAGTAATGAAAAAAATTTGCATATTGGATGGGGAATTTCTTTTCTTGTTGATCAAGTAATTTTACTTGATACAGGAGAAAAAGGAGAGTGGCTTGTTGATAATTTGGATGGGTTAAAAATTAACACAGGCAAAATAGAAAAAATTGTGATTTCTCATGACCACTGGGACCACACAGGGGGATTATGGGATTTATTAAAGATTAGAAAAAGAATTAGTGTTTATGGATGTAAAGGATTCAGTGAAAAATTTAAAGAAGATGTCAAGAAAGGAGGTGGAAATTTCATTGAAGTAGAAGGACTTACAGAATTAAAGAATAGAGAGGTTTTTAGCACAGGAGAAATAGAAGGAGATTACAAAGGGAAATATATTGCAGAACAGTCAATTATAATAAAAAGTAAAAATGGTATTTCAATTCTTACAGGTTGTGCCCATCCTGGGATATTAAAAATAATTGACACTGTGAGGGATCTTTTTCCTGATGAGAGTATTTACGCAGTTATTGGTGGGTTTCACTTGATTGAAGAAGATAGAAGAATTATTGAGATTATTATTGAAGAATTTAGGAAAAGGGATATTAAAAAAGTTGGTGCCACTCACTGCACAGGAATTACAGGAATTGAGTTGTTTAAAGAGGAATATAAGGATGATTTTTTAAATATAAAGGTTGGAGAGGAAATAGAAGTGTAGAAAGAAGAAAATGAAAAAAAATATTAAAATATCAGTTGCAAGTGGTAAAGGAGGAACAGGAAAAACATTAGTTTCAGTTTCGCTTGCTTTATCAATAAATAATGTTCAGTTTATTGATTGCGATGTTGAAGAACCGAATGCACATATTTTTTTAAAGCCAGAAATAGAAATTGAAAAATCAGTTGGAATCCCTGTTCCTGAAATTGATAAGAATAAATGTAGTTTATGTGGTGAATGTGGGAAAATATGCGAGTATCATGCTATTGTTAATTTGAAAAGAGATGTTCTGGTTTTTTATGAATTATGTCATGGATGTGGAGGATGTTCAATTGTTTGTCCTGAAAAAGCAATAAAGGAAAAGGAGAGAGAAATAGGGATTTTGAGAAAAGGAAAGTTTAATGGAGATAATGAATTTATAGATGGAATTTTAAATCCAGGGGAGCCACTCTCTCCACCTTTAATAAGAAATTTAAAGAAAGAAATTAAAAATGATAAAACAGTTATTATAGATTGTCCTCCAGGAACTTCATGTCCTGTTGTGGAATCAATTAAAGGGACTGATTTTTGTATTCTTATAACTGAACCAACTCCCTTTGGATTGAATGACCTGACTCTTGCAGTTGAAGTTCTTAAAAAATTAAAAATTCCTTATGGTGTGATTATAAATAAATGTGATTCAAAATACAATGAGGTTGAAAAATTCTGCAAAAAAGAAAACATTGGAATTCTTATGAAAATACCATACAAGAGAGATATTGGTGTTGCTTATTCAAAAGGTAAATCCTTGATTGAGGCATCTCCACAATACAAAAAAGAGTTTCAGGATTTATTAAACAGAATTGTGAAAATCGTCTGAATAGCGGGAGAGAAAATGAATAAAGGGAAAGAGGAGAAACTGAAACGGCTGGAAGAACTATTGGCAAAAAACATGTCTCAGATTAAATATAAAATTTTAATTCTATCAAATAAAGGTGGAGTTGGTAAAAGTTTTGTATCTGTGAATATTGCAGTTTGTTTGAGCAGAAAAGGATTTAAAGTCGGTTTACTTGATGCTGATATTCACGGACCTTCAGTTGCCAAAATGCTTGGATTTGAAGGGAAAAGGTTATCTGTTGGGCCAGATAATTCTATTATCCCATATCCTGTTAATCCAAATTTGGTTGCAGTTTCAATGGCTTCTTTTATTGAAGATGAAGATACTCCATTAGTATGGAGAGGACCTTTAAAAATGGTTGCTTTGAGGCAACTTCTCGCAGAAATCTCTTGGGGAAATCTGGATTATTTAATTATTGATTCTCAACCAGGAACAGGGATGAACCATTATCAGTTATTCAACTTATAAAAAATTTAACAGGGGCGATTATTGTTACAACACCTCAGGATGTAGCATTACTTGATTCAAGAAAATGTGTGAGTTTTCTTAAACAATTATCTGTTCCAATGTTGGGTATTCTTGAAAATATGAGTGGATTTGTTTGTCCACAATGTGGCCACTACATTGAATTATTTAAATCAGGCGGTGGAGAAAAAGCAGCGAAAGAATTAAATGTCTCATTTTTAGGTAAAATTCCTCTGGATTCTCATATCGTTAGTTCATCCAATGATGGTATACCATCTGTTGATGCGTATTCTGATTCAGAAGCAACAGGAGTTATAGTCAGAATCTGTGGTTTGATAGAAGAAAAGACAAAAGACATGGAGAGTGAAAACCTGAAATAAGATTTACAATTCGTAACAGTTTAATCAAAGTGTTTTCTAATCCAAAAAAATTTTTGGAAGAAGGAAAATAGAAAAAGGTAAATTCTGACACAAAAACTATAGTGGCTCCTGAAGATAGGTCAAATTCACAAGGAAGAAACGTCTCTCCATCTATTATTCCAATAACATGATTTCTTTGATATCGTAGGTAAACTGTTTGGTTATTGCTTCAGAAATCGAAAATAGTGATATAACAGGAATGATACCGACAACTTCAAAATGATTATTTTGTTACCATAAATTAGATGAAGAGATCGTAAGAATTAAGCCAGATAGATCAATAGTACACAGTATTGCGCCATCACTGTTTGGGTGATTCTTGCCGGCGATAGCATATTTGCAAGATTATTGGTAAAAAAATTTATTTTTGTATGCTATAATACTCCAAACAATCAAATGCAGAAATAACGAAAGTAAATTTCACAGGCAAAGAGTTAGATTAAACAAAATTTTTTAGCAAGGACTAAGATGAAAAAATTGTCAGAAGTTGAAGAAGGCAAGTATAAAATCGTTGATATTACAAAACCAGGTAAATTGAGAAAACTGTGCAACATAGGGGTATTGGTAGGAGATACTATTGAGGTGATTAAATCCTGTCCAGGGCCAATCATAATAAAAAAGGGTAATATCACAGTCGGCATCGGACATGGTATGGCAATGGACATAATAGTAGAAAAAGTTAAATAAAAATGGAAGAAAAAGTTATCGCTATTGCCGGAAATCCAAATACAGGAAAAACCACGACATTTAATGCATTAACAGGAACAAGACAGCAAGTTGGTAATTGGCCTGGGGTTACTGTGGAAAAAAAGGAAGGGTACTATATTTATAAAGGAGTGAAATTTAAGGTGGTAGACCTTCCTGGAACTTATACTTTGACAGGAGAAAGCGAGGACCAGAAAATAGCAATTGACTTTCTTACCCAGAATCAGGTGGATGTTTTGCTTCTGATGGCAGATGCTTTAAATCTTGAAAGAAGCATGTATTTTCTAATTTTGCTTTCTGAATTGAATAAAAATATCATTGTTGATTTAAATATGGTAGACCTCGCAGAAAAAGAAGGGATTGACTATGACGTCAAGCATCTTGAGAAATTGCTCAAGGTTAAATTTGTAAAAACAATAGGGAATAAGAATATTGGATTTGAAGATTTAAAAGAAGCAATTTATAGAAAATGCAAGGAACCGGTTTCTTCAGAATGTTTTATTTCTAACTATGGTGATGAAATTGAAAGCGCTATTTCAGAAATTATCAATTATTTGAAAAATTTGAATCTTCCTTACCCTGAACGATTTGTGGCGCTGAAAGTTCTGGAAAAAGATGAGTATTTTGTTAATTTAATTATCAACAGTGTGAATTACGAAAGAATAAACAATTTGATATCGCGATTGGAAAAATTTTTTAATAAACCGATTGAAAGGGTTCTGATAGAAAAAAGGTATGGAATTATTCATGGAGTTGTTCAGGAAGCCCTGATTGAAAAAAAGAAAGAACTGAAACTGGAAATTACAGAAAAACTTGATAGGATTTTGACTAATAATTTTTTAGGACCCCTGACATTTCTTTTCATAATGTTTTTAACTTTTACTTTTGTCTTTGGCATTGGTAAACCCGCAACAAAGTTTTTAGAAGTGGTATTTGAAAAATTTGGAGGCATCGCCGCTAATTTCCCCTTTCCTTTCTGGATAAACTCATTGATAAAAGATGGAATAGTTTCAGGGGTGGGTTCAGTGGTATTGTTTCTACCAAACATTTTTCTGTTTTTTTTCTTTTTTTCAGTTTTGGAAGATACCGGATATATGTCAAGGGCAGCAATAGTGGCAGACAGATTAATGCATAAAATAGGGCTTCATGGTAAAAGTGCTATTCCTTTGATCTTAGGTTTTGGATGCAATGTTCCAGCAATAATGGGAACAAGAATTCTGGAAAATAAAAGGGATAAAATTCTCACTTCTCTTTCGATACCTTTTATGAGTTGTTCGGCGCGGCTTCCTGTGTATCTTTTATTTACAGGCATTTTTTTCCAGGAAAATCAAGGTCTGATAATTTTTTCGCTATACCTATTTGGAATTATTGCCGGGATTTTGAGTATTAAATTTTTCGGTTCAACTTTTTTCAAAAAAGAATCATCGCCATTGATAATAGAACTACCTCCTTTCAGATTTCCATACTGGCAGGGTGTGCTGGTTGAAAGCTGGACAAAAACAAAGTATTTTTTGAAAAAAGCAGGAACTATTATATTTTTAGGGGCTCTAATTCTGTGGTTTTTGAGTTATTTTCCAGACCCTACTAAATATGGGGCGCAGTCGAATTTCATAGGACGACTGGGAAGTATTATTTCTCCTTTATTTAAATTTTCTGGTTTTGGCTTCTGGCAGGCAAGTGTTGCATTGATTTTCGGGATTTATGCAAAAGAACTTGTTGTTGGAACATTTGGGATTCTATTTGGAGTTGGGAATCTTATGGAATCTTTGAAAATTTATTTTACGACGGCTTCAGCTTACTCCTTTATGATTATGAGTTTATTATATATGCCATGTCTTGCAACATTTCTGGTTTTAAAAAAAGAAATAGGAATGAAATGGGCAATAGTTTCACTTTTCTGGTCTTTATTTATTGGCTGGCTATTTTCAATATTGTTTTATCAAATCTTGAATTTTTGAAGCGGAGGGGTTCTTGTTAACCAAAAGTTTAGAAGATTATCTTGAGACAATCAAAATTCTAACAGACGCTGGTAGGATTGTAAGAGTTAAGGAAATAAGCAAATTTTTGCGTGTGACAGAACCGTCCGTGGTAAATGCGTTAAATATTTTGAAAGAAAAAGGGTATATTGAACAAGAAAAGTATGGGCATGTTGAATTAACAGAATTGGGTGATAAGGAAGCCAGAAAAATTCTTAAGAAGCATAAAATCGTGTTTGGATTTTTAACAAATATTCTAAATGTTTCTCCAAAGGTTGCTCAAAATGACGCATGTAGAATGGAACATGTAATAAGCGATGAAACAATTGAAAAAATCCTGAAATTTCAGGGAGATTACAAAAAGTAAGCAGATTTTCAGGTGCTGGAATGGCTTTATTGTGGCATTTTCTTATGGGAAACAGGGTTATATTATTTTTTTTACTATTTTTTTCTTTTGTTTTTTCTACAAATGCAGAATCTGAGTACGATGATTTTCATGTGATGGGCGAGGTGTATTTCAGGTTTGAAAATTCAAGTCAGAATCATGTTAATGAGATTTCAAAAATTGTTTCCATCTCACGGCTAACAGACCAATGGGTTTATGCCTATGCAAACGAGAAAGAATTTAACCAGTTCAAATCCTTCAACATACCATTTGAAATTCTTCAGCATCCTGGTTTTGCCGCAAATGTTGATTCTGCTTTGAAATTTTCATTGACCGCTACAATCGGGCAGTATTACCCCACGTATCAGGAATATATTGAAATGATGCAGCAGTTTGCGATAGATTATTCACACATTTGCGCTCTTTATGAGATTGGAACAAGCGTTCAGGGAAGGAAAATTCTTGCTGTGAAAATCACAGGCTTATCTGACAAATTTTTCAAGCCAAAAGTGTTTCTTACGTCAACCATTCACGGGAATGAATTAACCGGTTATGTGATGCTGCTTTATTTCATTGATTACCTTGTTTCTCAGTACGGGAATAATCCTGTGATTACAGAAATTCTGGATGGATGCGAAATATGGATTAATCCACTGGCAAATCCTGATGGTACATACTGGGCTGGAGACGAAAATGTTTTCGGAGCAAGAAGATACAATGCCAGCAATATTGACCTGAATCGCAATTTTCCAGATCCTGTAGAAGGAAGTCATCCTGATGGCAATATGTATCAACCAGAAACAATTGCAATGATGAACTTTGCATCTGCTGTAAAACCCGTGCTATCTGCTAACTTTCACTCTGGCGCTGAGGTTGTTAATTATCCCTGGGACACATGGGGAAAATTGCATCCTGACAATGCCTGGTTTGTTTTTGTCAGCAGACAGTATGCTGACACAGTCCACAAGTATTCGCCTGATACATATTTTGATGACCTTGACAATGGAATTACCAATGGTTATGCATGGTATAGAATTACTGGTGGAAGACAGGATTATATGAATTATTTTCAGCATTGCAGGGAAGTGACAATTGAATTGAGTGAAGATTTTTTGCCTCCAGTACCTTCTATTTACTGGCAGTATAACAGGGATGCGCTGATTGAATTTATTTCAGAAAGTTTCACAGGTGTATGTGGAACTGTTTTATGTGAAAATGGGGTGCCGTTGACTGCAAAAATTGAGATTCCAGGGCATGACGCGGACAATTCATTCGTTTTTTCTGAATCGCAAACAGGCGGATTTTTCAGGTTACTTCTTCCAGGAATTTACAATTTTCAGTTTTCAGCGCCCTACCATTATTTACAGGTAGTTGAAGACATTGGAGTATCTGAAAATAATCTGACACAGGTCAATGTTGTTCTGAAACACGCAGAAAAGGCAGACCCATCAGCAGACAGAGTTGTTAACATTACTGACGTAATGATATGCTTGAGAATGGCAATAGGTCTCCAGCAGAACGATTACGTAAGTTGCGACATTAACGATGATGGTTCAATTGACATCAGCGATGTGATATTGATTTTGCGATCCGCGATTGGCCTGTGAAAGATTATTCACAATAAAATGCGTACACACACGATGTTTTTGCTCCGTAAGTTTTTTCAAGGACAAATCGTATATCGCTAGCTTTCTGTTTTATTTCGCATCTGAAAAGTCGCTGATTGTTGTTTTGTATTCTCACCAGTGACTTCCATCTACCATTTTGTTTAATGTCAATTTTGAATTGTCGTGGCATTGTATCAGGTAGAGTCACTAGTTGATGATCCTTTTGCAGATGGCTCATTGCAATCAATTTGTTCAGACCGCTGTCAAGAATTAATGTCACCTTGTTTACCAATATTTCTTTTTGGAAAGTATATGATATCCAGTCCTTTTCTTGGCAGTTCCATCCATGTGAGTGTTGGCCAACTGGTCTATTGATACCATCTCTTACTGGTTCTGGATTTCCTCTTGATGCATCGAGCCGTGCCAATTGTGTCAATTCTGGCATTTGTTGTTTAATGTACGGAATATAAGCATCATCATACAGAAGTGTCTGCTGCAAAAGATGAATGTGTTTTAATACACCTTCTGGCATTATACTTTTTTTAATGGCGATTGCTGCTGCTGTTCCTGCTGCCTGCCCCATGCTGCAACCTGTTCCCATTACTCGTGTGGAGCTCATTGCAATATGGGTACAACTTGCATTTCTTCCTGCAAACATCAAATTTTTGATATTTTTTGAAAAAAGGCAGCGATAGGGGATGCCATAGGGTGAAGGCGAAGGATAAAAAGTCGTAGAAGGAGCCTTTATCTTTACAGAAAAAAATCCTGCGGGATGATGGTCATCCATAGGCCAGCCACCATACGCAACAATATCATGAAATTTTCCTTCTGATTCAATGTCGTTTTGAGTAAGAATATATTCGCCAATGTATCTCCTACTTTCTCTTTTTGCAGGTAAAAACTGCAACCATTCAAGTGCCCAGTTTTTTGCTTTGTGTTTCAGTGGACACCTGTTTTTTATATGGTCCCATACTCCAAGAACAATTTTCACCAGTTCATCCCGCAATTTTTCTGTGTCGTATATTGAATGATATTCTCCGCCAAGTTCAATCCACCAGTATCCCATTTCAAACCATGAATGTCCCTGTTTTCCATAAGGCAGTTGGTCGCATGTTTCAAAGCGATATGCATATGAAGGAGGCTCAAATTTTTGAGCCGTTTCATATTCTCTTGCCATAAACATGCAAGTCATTCCCATAGTGTTACTATCGGATTTTTTTGGAGCGTGTGATTCATTAAATTCATCTCTTGCTTCTCTTCCCATTCTGTAAAGTGCACCAGTAAGCGGGGCAACAATGGCATCACCGGAACAATCTATATAAATTTTTGCATAAACCCGGTGAACAATCTGGGTTGTTGTCTGCCATCCAGAAACAGAAACAATAATATTTGCATCTGTTTCTGCATCAAAGCATGAGCAGTTCAGAAGAAGAGTGATATTTTGTTCTGCTTTCACTTTTTCAAAAAGCACAAGATCCCAGATTGAATAACTTCTGTTTGGATTACGACTGAGATTTTCAAGTCGAAGTTCCTCAAGAACGCCTGTTTCCCTCATGTTTTTTATTCGTGTGTTTCTATCTGCGCCACAGATATGGACGCGACACTCACTTGAAGAATTACCACCCAATACGGGTCTATCATGCATCAGAACAACACGACAACCGTTTCTTGCAGCAGAGATCGCAGCGCATATGCCAGCCATGCCACCGCCAACAACACATATGTCAACATTGTGTGTTTCAATTTTCAGTTTTTCTTTCATTTTTCCATCTCCCTAAGTTTTTCCTTTGCCATGTCTGATATTTGAGATTGGGGAAAGTTTTCAATGACACTGTTAAAATTTTGTCTTGCCTTTTCTTTTTCACCCTTTTCAAAATTTATTTCTCCTTTCAGGTAGGTTGCCCATCCTGAATAAGGATTGTCAGGATTGTCACATATTTTCTGGTATGTTTCAAGTTCCCTCAATGCACTGTCATAATCCTTTTTCAATAAATACGCTCTTGCAGTCAGGATGGACCAATCGCCTTTAAGTTTGCAGGTAGGAATTTCATCTGCCCACTCTGAAAGTTTTTCTAAAGCAGTAGAAAAATCCTTCTTCTTCAGGTAAAAAAGAACCTGTTGAGAATAAATACCTGATTTTTTTTCAATGGATGTATCTGAGAGAGCGCTTTCGTAAAATTTCAGCGCGGTTTTTGTATCTGCTCTGTATCTTGCAACATCACCCAGTCCAATTATGGCAGCTCTTTTTACCTGTGCGTCTACAGTATTATCCGAAATAAGAATTTTGAATAGTTGTTCAGCGCTGTCGATATTATTTGCTGCAAGATACACAAATCCGAGTTTAATTTTTGCTTCAGGAATGTTTTTTGTTTCAATCAAATGTTTATAAATTCTTTCAGCGTCAGAATATTTTTTCAATTGTGTGGCAATATCAGCCGCAGTAAAAGCAACCTTGATATGCTGGCTGGTTTCAAGATTTCTATTAATCAGTTCATCATAACATTGAAACTCAATCTCTTTGTTATCATAACTATTACAGATTCCAGCAAGTGCAAAGAGTTCTTCATCAGGAAGTTTTGACCTGTTGAATGAATGGAATTCATTCATATATTCATTAAAGGAGCGCGGGTATAGGGCTGAAATACTGTAATCCTGTTCTGCCTTTACATTCATTGATACACTGTCAGAATGACCTGTTTTGTCAGTGATTGTTAGTGTGACAGTGTAAATTTTTCGCAAGAAATATGTGTGTACAGGATGTTGTTCATTGCTGGTCTGTCCATCTCCGAAGTCCCAGTGCCAGGATACAATGTCATTTTTTGCACTGGATGTATCAGTAAACTTAAATGTGACCAATTCCCATTGTTCCCTGTAAAGATAATTGATATTCTGCCAGAAAAATGATGCGCATATGTCAGAATGATTTTTTTCAATTCCTGTGATTTTCGCTTCACAAAGAGGAAGAAAAAATTTCTCATCAACAGGTGCAAATTGCCTGTCAGTGGACTTTTTCATCGCAGCGATCGCATAAACCCATCCGGGAAATTCAAAATGATAATACACAAGTTTGTGGACACCCGGGTCAAGTTCAATTTCTCCTGAATGTTCTGGTCTGATAAATCCTTCAATCCAGTGTCTGCCTGGCCAAGATGCAATGAGTTTTTCATCAACAAGAATAAACGATGGGCCTGTAGACGTTGTTCCAAACGAAATTTTTTCTCTTTTATCAAGATAAAAATATCCTGTATAGACCCTTACGAAATAACCTGTCTGTGTAATGGGATTGCTTGCATCGTAAATGGTTTTTCTGAACGTAGCATTGATAAAGTATTTTTCCTGGACACTGTTGTCAATGATTTTTTTGCAGCTATCCCATGTGTCTACACCGTCTCCGCGCATAGTATACAATTCAAGTAAAACACCTCGTTTTGGCCTATAGTTTAATTGTTGAGTATCAGCATCTTTTTTTCCACAGAAAAGATAGTATTTTTTTCCTGAAACAGGAAAACAAATTTCATAAAAGTTGCCAGGGCCAGTTTTTGAAATAAAGAATTCTATTTGTTTGCCATTTTCATCTGTGATTTTGATGTCAGAGCCATCATCTTTCGCAGGACAAAATATTCTAACAATTGCTGCATGTTCCACAGGGACATTGTCTCTTTCTTCTGGAACAAGGATTTCGGCGCGGTATTGATATCCTTCAAGCCATACACTCCCGAATGTAGAATGAGAAATCCAGAAAAAACACAGAAGCACCGAAAAAATGACTTTTTTCATTTTTTCACAGGAACCATAGATAGGTTTGAAAACCACACCTTTCCAGGGCATCCATAAACATATAGCTTCAGCCGCATCCATTTGACCGCAGGATTTTTGAACGTGACATTTCTTATCTGAGTTTTCCATGTTTGGTCTGGTGCCTGATGATAAAAACATTCATTTCTTTCTATCCTTCGTCTTCTGCCTTCAACCATTCCCCATCCTTCGACAAAAATAATGATGATTGGTCCGGATGTCTTTGTTTTCACACTTAACACATAATCAGATGGAGAAGAAACTTCATGAAAAATTGAATACGCCCAGTATCCTTCACTTTCAGCAGTGGGTCTATCAACATTGTACATTAAAAATTTTTCTGAGGAATCCCAGAAGGTTCTATCATCAAGAATTTTCCATCCATAAGGGATTTTGCCCTCACCTTCTGAAAAATCTCCATTGACAATAATGTTATCCTGTTTTTTTGTCCCTTTTGTGGGAAGAACTGTAAAACTTACTGGATTTGAAACTGCATCAAGCCATTTCAGTTGGACATTAAATGTGGCTGGTAATTTAACAGGGTAATACTCATAAAAAAATGGAATCAAAATTTTATAAGATTCTCCAGGGTTGAGGACAACAGGTTTATAATTTTTGTTTGTCTGAGGACTGTGGGGTTTTGGTTCTGGTGGCATGTGGTTGGTGAAGTTTTTCATTTCTGGAATATCTTTGATTTCGAGTTTATGAAGATTGCCAATGAACATCCAGTTTTTTTCTCTTGGCTGGAGAAATTCAATAATGTAACTTTCAACCTGTGCTGAGTCATTAATTATGGTAAGATTCAGAAGAACAGTTTCTTCTTCCTGATAGGTGCGTTGTGGACTTTCAAGGACAAATTGCATTCCCCATAGACAACAGATTGATGCAAAAAAGACACTACCTGCCAGAAATGTTTTCATAATATTTCCTCACGACAGGTTCGTATCCTGATGGAATTTTTTCGTCCCAGATACTTCCCAGTTCCTTTCTTTTCTTCTCGACCTTTTCTGAATTTTCTATCCGGACAATTGCCTGGTGCGTAAGTACTTGTTGCGCCTGTTTGAGATTTGTCACAATCATTTGATTTGTCGTGAGAAGATTGTGGTATCTGCCTTCCTTTAATTGTATGGTGAACTGTTTCATCGCAGAAATTGATTTTTCAATCTGCGGATTATAAATGTTCAGTATCTTCAGTTCTCTTTCCATCTTTTCCGCTTTTTCTATAAGTTTTGCCTGTTTTTCTGCCAGTTGTGCATACCTGAACGACAAATCCTGAACAGGTCCCTTCAGGCCCGTTGGACCCCAGCCACTTGCTTTTCCTCCACCAGTGGGTCCTAATTGATTTTCACCACTTGTGTCCTGAACCTGTCCTGGTTCAATATTATCAGGGGTCAATCTGGCTGGAGTTTGTCTGCCTCCTTTTCCCTGGGCGGTTTTCTCAACCATTTCACCGTAGGAACGACCTGTTCTTCCTTCGCCGCTTCTTCCACCAATTTCCTGTTGATTTGGTAATACATTTCCAGTAATACCCTTTGCGCTCATATTGCTGATAGACCCATCCATTGCCATCCAGCCAGCTCCCTTGTCAAGACTGTCCATCCATGAACTTGTGATGTCTTCGATTTCTTCTGTCATATCCTCTGCCTGTTCAATCAGGTCTCCAATAATATCTTCTAGTTCTGCAGGTAATTCAGCTTCTGGCGCAAGGACTGGTTTTGATGGTTCCTGAAGATCCCATTTTACTGAGTCAGGCGCTTCAGCGAGCCACCTTTCAAGATTTGCCACCAGTTCTTCTGCCAGTTCAAGTCCCATCTGGGATTCCTGTACCGGTATTGTAATCGGTTTGCCCCTTGCAAAGGCATCACTAGCTGCCTGAAGATGGGATATCATTTCAACAAATTCATCTGAAAGAGTAAATTTTCCCTGGGTTTGCTGGGCAATTTTATTGAGGTCATTTACCATTTTCTGTAACATGTCTGCCCACTTTTTTTCCTGTTCAGCCAGGTTTTGCAATTCTGAAGGGTCTGCGGCATTTTTCACTTTTCCCAGTTTTTTTGCGGCTTCAATGACCTTTTTTTGTTCCTCAATGAACTTTTCAAGAATTTTTTTTGCCTGTTCCATTTCTGTTTGTTGCCTATTGTCTTGTTCTGGTGATTTGCGCGTAGAAAGATTGTTTGGGGCTGCTTGCGGTGAATAAACAAAATAGATTGAGGAACGACCGGTATTACCTGCTGATGAATAATCAGTGCATTCTGCGTAGTATGCGATCTTTGAATAACCGGCTGGAACTTTCAAGAGTGCATCAACAGTCAAATCCTTCCTACCATTGCCAGCGCTTTGATAAAAAATCCTGTCATTATTTGAAATTTCACCTTCGCCTGTATGTACCCTGAATCTTATAGAATTGATACCAAAGTCATCTGATACTTTCAATTTCAACGGGATTGCTGTACCAGATTTGGCGACAATGTCTTTGCCTGGTGATAGAAATTCGCAGAAAGGAATCTGGTCAAAAATGACTGTGATTCGTTCTCTGGGACTTGATAGGGTCTTTTTTGTTGCAGGGTCGTAGTAATGAATTTGATAAAATGTCGCGTTATTGATTGTAAATTTGAAAGATTTTACCTTTGATATGCCTTTGTTTGGGATGCTGGTGCCATCGCCAAAAACCAGCAATGTATCTCCAGCTGGATTGTTAAAGTAAAACTCTGCTGTGATTTTTGTTCCCTGAGGGCCGCTGATTTCAGAAAAGCCCTTTTCAACCGTTTTTGGCTTCAGTCCTGTATAGCTGGGATATTCAAATGTGAGTTTCATCTTTTTGACAAGGGTTTTTTCAACCACATTTACTCCATACCAGACACTGCTTTTATTATTCGAAACGACTCTGTATGAAAATGGAGTGATTACTTCGTTTACTGTGTAAACAAAGATTTGTCCATCTTGAATCATTGGTTCTTTTTTTGTTGTTCCGTTTTTGATCTGTATCTCTGGTATACCTGGTTCTTTTAATTTTGCCCTGATGACAATGCTGCAACCACGTTCTACTGAACAGTTTCCTGGCTCCACAATAATGCTGTTGGTAAATTTTCCTGGCATAAGAATTTTCAGCAGGACATTCCTGCTTGATTGTGGTAATAGAACCGAAGATACAGTGAGCAAAAACAGAGAAAGAAGCGTCACGATGAAACTTTTTTTCAGTTGATGCCTGTCAATCGCCTTCTCTATATTGCAATTTGCAAGGGATTGAACTGCCTTTTTTCTTAGCACCTCGATAAAAATTTCAGGATATTTTCCTGTTTTTCTGCTGAGTTGAACTGAATTGATAACGAGATTGTTCAAAAACGGGAATTTTTTTTCTATCTTCAAGGCAACTGTGTCAAACGGTGCATATAGACACTTCCAGTGTGTGTAAAAAATCCAGGCAACAAAACCAGAAACAATCAAAAAAAACGCAACCCTGTAATAATTTGCGTAGAAAGAAGAAAATGGAAGAAATTTGTCCAAAAATATCAATATTGTGAATATCATAGAGATGGCAGAAAGGAAAACACATACGACTTCACTGATTTTTATTTTCCTTTCAATCCTTCTGTATGCAGTAAGATAACCGTAGATATAGTCGAGTGTTCCGTTCATAATCCTTTTCCTTTACCATTAGACGAATCATTATTTATAGTATATTATGTCTCCTTCTTAAAAACCAGCACACAGAAAGAACCAAGAAAATTATAAAAACGACATATTTTTCCGAAGTATCCGTTACTGCAAGCCGTGTGTTGATTGTGGTTCTACGAAGTTTCAGTGCATTTACCAGTCCTTCGGGATTTTCAACTGGGAAATATTCTCCATCAGAAATTTCAGCAAGTTTTTTTAAATAAATATCATCTTTACCGATATTTTCTGTTTCACTTCCATGTTTTGTAACAACAAATTCTTTTTTGTTAATTTTTCCTTCGTTTTCAGCACAGATGATATAAATGCCTTCTCTGTCAGGAACAAAAGAACATGTATCCTGCGAGATATTGAGGTCTGCTGGTAGATTATCAGGGCCTGTGATATATGCCTTAAAATGTTTGTTTTGATTTTTGAAAACAAATTTTATGTCAACCTTTTCTCCTTTTGCATATATCCTGTCAACAAAAATTTCAGGGACGATATCACCAATTTTTAGGTAATCTTCGGGTTTGCAGAGAAATCTTATGATTCTTCCCCAGAATTTCTCATAAGCAGTTTTTTCCTGTTCATTTGAACCATAGTACCATTTCCATGTTGAATCAGTGGCAACGACAGCACATCTGCCTGTGAATGCAGTCGTTGTCACAACAATTGGTGCATTGTTTGAAACTGGGTTGTCAATCAGAACAATGCCGCCTGGTTTTACAGAATTTAGAACATTTAACCTGTCGAGAACTGGCAGTGATTGAAAATCTTCAAAAACAGTCAAATTTTTTCCTTCTTCAGTAATTGAAGGCCTGAATGGACCCTGTATGAAAGATGCTTCATTTCCCGTAATATTAACAGGCAGTATTTCTTTGATTGGTGTCCTGTTGAGTCCTTTGAGAAAATTTTCTCCGCCAAGAAAAAGTATGCTACCGTTTTTTTCCACAAAGTTTCTCAGATTTTCCAGGTCTTTTTCTGAAAACGACGAGAAGTCAATGTCTCCGAAAATAATGATGTTAAAATTCTGAAGAAATTTTTCACTGCCAAGAATATCCGGTGGTATATCAATGGTTTTGCCACCTATTTGCTGGAATGTCGATTCTCCAATTCTGACAAGACTGCAGGTTTCAATTTTTCTGTCTGATTCAAGGAACCTTTTAAGAAATTTATACTCCCATCTGAGATTTCCTTCAACATATAGAATATGTATTGTTGGTGAAATCACCCGTGCGAGAAGGAAGCAGTGATTATTTTCAAGATTTGATTCTCCGATGCCTGGTTGAACAGATATTTCATAGACATAATCTCCCTGTGAAAGAGATGGAATTTCAAAATCCACACGATTAAAATTTGAAGCAAGATTGATGGTTTTGCCCTGAATGAGTTTTTTATTTTCTTTCAGCGAAACAACCACGTTTTCGTTATCATAACCCTTCTGAGTGATAATGGAACTGATTTTCAGCACCTCACCTTCATATATAGGTGAATTTGTGATGACTGTGGCTATTCCAATATCTTTTGCAGATTCTTCTCCGATGCCGATAGTATAAACTGGTACAGTTAATTTATTTTTCATTTCTTCCCACAAGATGTATTGGGTTTCATACCCATCAGAAAGAATCACAACACCCGAACAATTGTTTGAGTGTGTTTTAATGATGTCTGAAAGCAAAGAGGCAATTTTTGTGGCATGCTGGTCTGCTTTGAGAAAAGGAATATCTTTTTGCGCGAGAGTTTTTAGTTCAGAGCCAAAAGAATAAAAAATTGGTCTGTATTTTTTCAGGTATCTGGTTTTTGCAAGGAATTCTCTAACTCTATCAATTTTTGAGATTCCTGATTTATCTTTCGTACTCATGCTGAGGGAATTGTCTATCATCACGACAATTGGCTTTTTTATTGCTGTTTTGATGTGAAGAGAAAGTTCTGGCTGGAATATCGCGCACATGAGAAGAAATACTGCGATTAAATGAAGAAAAAGAGGCATGCGCATTCTTTTTCTGGGCAGGAGTCTTGTGTAAGCCAGGGTGGTAACAAAGATGACTGCCGCAAAAAACAATATCACCACAGTGGTAGGCGCCGGACAATTAAAGTTTATGCGAAGCATGTGCTCCTTTTTCTTTGAAAAAAACAAAAAGATTACTTAACATCAGTTCTGTAATTAAGAGAGCCATTGCAAGTTCAAGGAAAACCATCATCAGGTTACCGCCTGAAGTCTCCATGGTAATAAATTTTTCCATATTATTTCTGCTAACGAAGTTCACTCTGGTCTTTCTTAAAATTGTCCTGATTTCTCCATATGAAATTTTTGAAGGATTTCCCTCTGTATGGGGCACATTGACTGATACCATCTGTTTTTGTTCATTTCCTTTTGCAATAAATTGCGCTGTCCAGATCCCTGGTAAGTCAGGCACATATGAAACAGGCATTTTCCCTGTGTTTTTTATTATGCTTATTGTGCCTTCAGGGTTGATGATATTTACAGAATCAGCATTTTCTGAACCTTTTACTATTACGGTATTACCAACAGATACTGAATGGGTGATTCCAGAGAGATAGTCAATCATTACAGTCATCATAACAGGGAAAAATGGTTTGGTATGTAAGTTTGTCCATGGTTGGCACGGTGTAAATGTAAATAGAAACACTTTTCCTTTTCCAATTCTTTTTTCAATCAGGGCAACACTGCCATTATCAAGTCTCATCAGGATGTCTCCAGTAATTTCCCTGACAGAATAACAGGCATTGAACCTTGTTGTTTTCAGATAATCAAATGTCTGTTCACCAAATTCTGTAAAAAGGGGATGGCCGGTTGCAATCCAGGCAACACCAGCAGATTTTATAAAATCATGTTTTCTATCAAGTTTTGCTGGCATGATAAAGATGTTTTTTCCCTTGTGAAGCCAGTCATTATTGAAATCTTCTGGCGCAATTCTTTCTCCGGGAAAATAGATGAGGGTACCGCCATCAAAAATGTACTGGTAAAGTTTTTCCTTGGCAGAAACTTCCATTTTTTCTGGATTTACCAGAATGATTGCCCTGTATTGCTCAAAGGATACATCAGAAATTTCATTGGTTTTCTTTGTGTCAACAACAATGGTACCAGAAGAAGCAACAGAAGATTTAGTATAAAAAAGAGAGGTATCGTCAGAACTCACCAACAGAAGTTTTTTTTCACCACTTGTTTCTCTCTGAAGATAAAACTGGTTGTCAATTTTCAAAACATCTGGATAAGCCAATTCTGCTTTTAGTGATTGACAATCATTCCCGATATTGATTTCTACCTCAGTGGTTTTTTCTCCTGGAAGGTTGACCTGTTTTACAGTATGAAAATTTTCGCCGGAAATATTTAGTTCTGTTGTGACCTGTTGCTTACCCCAGTTTATTATTTCACAGATATAGGTGTTTTTGCCAGGTACTGGGTAAAGGTCCTTGATGGTCAAGTTTTCGCGATAGTCCTCGCCTGCATCAATTACTGTAACATCAGCACTGATTTTTCCTGGTAAAGCGACTTTTTCCCATGCGGATTTCTGGAAATCTGTGATGATGAATATTTTTTTATATCCAGATTTTTTTTCAAGCAGAAAACAGGCGGTATTTAATGCTGTTTGCAAAGTATTGCCGTGAAAACCCGGTTTGCTTTCCCGTATTTGTTTTGCCACATCTTGGTAAATGCGAGAAAATGGAATTGTTCTGCCACTGGCAAACACCACACTTACGTTGGTTCCTTTTCTCAATGAGGCAAGAATTTGTTCTGAACATTTTTGAAGGTTTTTCCAGACATTTTGCGACGGCCCTGCAGACATGCTTGCTGAATCGTCAAGAATTAAAACAGTGTAAGATTCTTTTCCAGCAAGAATGGTTTTTCTACTAACTGGCTGAGCAATCGCGATAAACAGGCAGGCAACAAGCACAGTTCTCAACAGTAACACAAGGATTTCTTCAAGTTTCTGTCTTCTGATGGTTTTTCTATGGGTGAGTTTAATAAATCTGACTGTACTGAAAAAATAAACCGGTGATTTTTTCCTTGAAAATAAATGTATCAATATGGGTACACTGATACCTGCAAGTCCCCACAAAAAGATTGGTTGAAGAAACCCCATAGGTTTTTCTCACATTGTGCGTGAACGCAGTTCAAGAAATTGATACAGGAAATAATCAAACGGCGTTTGCGTCACAGTTTTTGCATAACTGATACCTCTTTCTGAGCATGCTCTTTGATAGAATGTTGTGAACTGATTAAAAACGCGTTGATACGCAGCGCGAATGGATGCTGCATCCACAGTGATTCTTTCATTGGTTTCCATATCAATGAAATCCTTGAATCCTTCAAAAGGGAAATCCATTTCTGCCCTGTCAATAATATGAAAAACAATAATTTCATGATGTTTATGTCTGAAATGCGCGAGTCCTCTCATGACGGATTCCTGGTCATCAAAGAGGTCAGAGATCAGTATTATCAAACTTCTTCTCTTGATGTGATTTGCTATTTTGTGAAGAGTATCTCCGATATTTGTATCCTTGCCTGGTTTGAGATTTTCAATGATTTTAATAAGATAATGAAAATGGGCTTTCGTTGAAGATGGTTTAATGAAATTTTTGATGTCTGAATCAAATACCACCAGTCCGGTTGCATCCTTCTGTTTTGTCATTAAATAGCTCAGGCATCCTGCAAGACACCGGGCATAAGTAAATTTTGTGATGCTGTCGGTTTTTGAAGAATAATTCATAGAATTGCTGGTATCAAGAAGGATGTAAGATTTCAGGTTGGTTTCTTCTCTGAACTCCCTGACATAGAGTCTGTCAGTTCTTCCGTACACTTTCCAGTCAAGATATTTCGGGTCATCGCCATGTACATACTGGCGATGTTCAGCAAATTCAATACTTGCTCCTTTATGAATACTCTTATGCAGTCCTGATATGAAACCTTCAACAATGGTCTTTGCAACGAGGGACAGATTTCCAAATTTTGTAAGGATTTTTGGGTCTAAAATTTTTGCAGATTTTTCCATTGGATTGTTTAACAGAAAAACCGGCTAAAAATTCTCATGTTGATTCTGGAATTTCTTCAATAAGTTTTGTTACGATTTTTTCTGAATCAACACCATCAGCGTCAGCAGTAAAATTTGTGAATATCCTGTGTCTCAAAACACTGCTGGCAACATACTTGATATCCTGAATGGACACATTAACATCCCCGCGAAGCCCCGCTCTTGTTTTTGCTGCAAGAATCAGATACTGTGTTGCCCTTGGTCCTGCTCCCCAGTTCACATAATTTTTTACAAAATCCGGGCATTTTCCATTATTTGGCCTGGTGTTTCTTACAAGGTTCACAGCGTATCCGACAACAAAATCCGAAACAGGAATGTCCTGAATGAGTTTCTGGAAATGAATAATTTTTTCACCATTGAGGACAGGGGAGATTTCAGGCAAATTCTGAAGCACATGATGTTCTGCGATCTTTTTTTCATCTTCAATATCAGGATAATTTAGGTAAATACTGAGCATAAACCTATCCAGTTGTGCCTCAGGTAAAGGATATGTTCCTTCAAGTTCTATCGGGTTCTGGGTTGCCAGCACAAGAAACGGCATGTCCAGCGGATATGTCCTTCCTCCAACTGTGACCTGGTATTCCTGCATTGCTTCAAGTAATGCCGCCTGAGTTTTCGGTGGTGCGCGGTTGATTTCGTCTGCAAGCACCAGGTTTGCAAAAACAGGGCCAGGAATAAATCTCAAATTTCTTTGTCTTGATTCAGGATGTTCTTCAATAATATCAATTCCTGTGATATCAGACGGCATCAGGTCAGGTGTAAATTGAATCCTCTTAAATTTGAGTTCCAGAATTTTTGAAAGGGTTCTTATCATGAGTGTTTTTGCAAGCCCTGGCACACCAATAAGCAGGCAATGCCCGCCAGCAAAAAGCCCTATTAGAATTTTTTCAATGATGTCATCCTGCCCCACAATCACACGATGCATTTCCTCTATAATTTTTTTCCTTGCCGTTTCAAGTTCTTTGAGCATTTCAATACTATTCATTTTGTTTTTAATTGGTCATCAGGTAGGTAATAATGTTGACCCCAACCTGCTGCGCCTGGGCTGCTTCAATTTCTTTTGTATATGGTCTCGGAATACCTTCCCAGCCGCTACCCATTCCATAAGGAGAAAAAACTACAACTGGGATTCCTTTGAATGTATAAATCTCAAGGGGTGGATTGCGTTCAGGAAAAGTATAACGAAATTCTTCTATTTTGAACGGCACCTTGTAAATTCTATGATTGGAATCCCATGTTACGCATTTCGCCTCAGGCAATACCTTTTTCATAAGAGATCTGAAGCCATCGGTAAATTCCTGACTTCCACAACATGCATCAGCAATAATAGCACCGCCTCCAAGTAAAAATTCCCTGAGTTTTTTTATTTCAGTTTCTGATAGATTCGGATTAAAATGTCCTGTCATATATAAGATTGGGGTGTCCTTCAGGGAATCCTTTTTCAGGTCAATCACGATTCTGTCAAGAAATACAGATGCTGCCGTCTGTTCGCCTGTTTTTTTCAGCAGTTTTCCAATAGATGCTGGATGAGGGTCCCAATCGCCAGAATGCACAATCTGCCCGATATAAAGTCTGCCTTCCTTTTTCTTTGTTTTTTCAACATAAAGCGGAGTCATTCCGAATAGTTTTCCATATTCAATCCAGCCAAGACAATATGTTAACATGTTCATTCCGATTTTGATTGCATCCTGTACCTGGTATCTTGCTCCCCAGGGATGAGTATGTAAAGCCCAGCCACAGCCCAGATCATACGGCGAAAGTATCACTGCAGCTCTACATCCAAGATTTAAGACCCTCAAATTGGGACTGCCTGTAGATGCAACATTGTCCTTGAGCATACCTACTGAACTGATATCTTCCAGACAATTCATCAGAGGATGATTTCCATAAACAGGATACATGTTCCTATCAGGATAGAGTTTGTCCACCCACTCAACCATTGCTTTTAAAAAATCAGGGCTTCCTGAAGACGCATTAATCCAAAGAAATCCACCTTTTTCAAGATATTCCTTAATTTTCGATATTGTGCTATCATCAGGAACAAATGGTTCAACGCTGGTGATATAAAGAATCGGGATTTCATCAGGGTCAAACGAAAATCTTTTTAAATCAATTTTGATGGCTTGATAAGCAATACCGATTTTTTGACTGGCAAGCCGCAAAAGATTTTCAATGTCATTTTCTGCCCGCGTCCAGCTTTCATTTGTTCCGCATATCACTTTTCCAACAAGCACTGGCGGTGCAGGTGGATTTTTTCTCTCACTTCTTCGCAGTGGAGTCGCTGGCAGAGGTAGTGGCGGAAACGCTTCGCCTGCTTTAATCCTCTGCGGGTCTTTTGTGGGCGGTGCCTTCCCACATTCCCACGCAAGACACATATTCAGTCCGAGCCCAAGCGCCACTATACACAGAACTACTTTTATCTTTTTCATTTTCCCTTAAATATAGACGATGTGTTTTCATGTATAGTTTACAATCATCAAAATTTTTTGCAAATGCAATAGTCATTTTCTAAAAATTAATATAGAAGTATCTTATCAAAATTTTCTCCCTTTACAGAAGGATATACAGGAGAGATTTCATCGGGATTCTGAATTTTGGGTTTCAGATTTAGAGTCTTCTCTATATTGGGATAGGGTAGGTATGATACCTCAATCGTTTTTTGACAAGTTAGAACTTATGAATAAAATTAGTATATCCAGTTAACTGTCTTATACTACCATATGGAGGAAAGGATGAAAATTTCTATTGAAAACAAAATAAGGAAGTGGCTTTCAGGACCTTATGCTATTGATTATGATGAGGGTTCAAGGACAAAGTGCATTTGCCGTGGCAAAGAAATTCCATCCCAGTATGATGAAAAGAGAAAAAAACTTGTGGTGATGCTTCCTGACATTGAAAAGGGTGAAAAAGTTGAACTTGAATTGAAACAAGGGACCCTCTCTTATTCAGAAGTAAAGTTGATAGACAATCCAGAAAAGGGTATTGTGGACATTATGATTGGAGAGGAATATTTCTCTTCCTATCATTACGGCAAGCATGTGGTAAGGCCCTTTTTGAATCCAGTAATTACTGTAAAAGGGAAATCTGTTCTCAGACCACCTGTTCCTGAAGGAAATCCAGAAAAACTTGACCACATTCATCACAGAGGTATCTGGGTTGCGCACGGAGACATTAATGGTGTTGACAACTGGAGTGAAATGGAAGGTCATGGATGGACAGTACATCAGGAATTTATTGAGATTACAGGTGGTCCAGTATTTGGAAGGTTTCACGAGAAAAGTTTTTGGATGAATAATAAAAAAGTCAAAATTTGTGAAGAGGAAAGAATTATTACAGTTTACAATATGCCGGCATCTGCAAGAATTATAGACCATGTGATAATATTGAGGGCAACAGAAGGAGAACTGATTTTTAGAGACACAAAAGAATCAGGACTTTTATCTGTTCGCGTGATGCCATCAATGCAGGCGGATAAACAGGGAACATTTGAAAATTCTTATGGAGGAATTAACGAAAACGAATGCTGGGGCAAAAGAGCTCAATGGTGTGATTACTGGGGACCAATAGATGATGTGGTAGCTGGTATTTCAGTGTTTGACCAGCCAAAAAATCTCAGATATCCTACATGGTGGCACATCAGAAACTATGGGTTGTTTAGCGCAAACTTTTTCGGGCTGAGTGAATTTACTGGCGACAAAAAAATATCAGGGACCTATATTCTTCCTGCTTATCAGGAAATGAAACTTTTCTACAGGATTTATGTGCACGAAGGAGACACACGAAAGGGCAATGTACATACACGATATCTTAACTTTCTTTATCCTCCAACTGTATCAAAGGGTTAATTGACATGAAAAGGTATGTCATTGGTATTGACCTTGGCACAACAGGGGTAAAAAGTGTTCTTGTTGATGAACAGGGAAAAGTGATTGATTCGATTGTTCGGGAATATCCTTTAATTACTCCAAAGCCGGGATGGGCGCAGCAGGACCCGCGGCTTTGGTGGCAGGCAACAGTGGAATCCTTGAAAACCCTTTTGAAAACAGTCAGTGCTGGTTCTATTTCTGGTATTGGTTTGACTGGTCAGATGCATGGTGCTGTATTTCTTGACCATGATGGTGAAATTCTGTATCCTGCAATTTTGTGGTGTGACCAGCGTACAGCCAGAGAATGTGAACAGATAAACGAGACTGTTGGCAACGACAGAATATTTGATATTACCTGTAATCCAGTATTGACAGGTTTTCAGGCGCCAAAGATACTATGGTTGAAAAACAATCATCCAGATATTTTTAAAAAAATCAAAAAGGTTCTTTTGCCAAAGGACTATATCAGATTCAAACTGACCCGTTCATTTGCCACAGATGTTTCAGACGCCTCTGGAACCAGTTTATTTGATGTGAAAAAAAGAACATGGTCAAACGAAATTTTTGATGCCCTTGAGTTTTCGCACCAGTGGTTTCCTGCCTGTTATGAGTCAGTGGAAATTACCTCAAAGACCTCAAAAGAAACAGAGCAACTGACAGGGATTCCAGAAGGCACTTTTGTGGTCGCTGGCGCTGGAGACCAGGCAGCAGGAGCCATTGGCACTGGCATTACAAAAGAAAAATTAATTTCCATATCACTGGGAACAAGCGGGGTGGTTTTTGCATTTTCAGAAAAACCATCTGTCGACCCATGTGGAAGATTGCACACATTTTGCCATGCTGTGCCTGGCAAATGGCATCTGATGGGGGTCATGCTTTCTGCCGGTGGTTCTTTCAGATGGTTCAGGGATGCGCTGGGAAAACATGAGATAGAGCAGGCGAAAAAAGAAAACAGAGACGTGTATGAAATTCTCACAGCGATGGCTGAAAAAGCCGCTGCTGGTTCTGATGGCGTGATATTTCTTCCATATTTGTCAGGAGAAAGATGTCCGTATCCTGACCCAAATGCGAAAGGGGTTTTCTTCGGGCTTTCCTTGAAAACGACAAAGGCAGAAATGATAAGAGCTGTTCTTGAAGGGGTAAGTTTTGGACTCAGAGACAGTGTGGAAATCATGAAAGAAATCGGATTACCTTTTGGTGGTCATTGCAGAATTTCTGGCGGAGGCGCAAGAAGTAGTTTCTGGGCACAGCTACTTGCTGATATCGTTGGAGAAAAAATGGTGCGACTTGTTTCTGAAGAGGGTCCAGCGTATGGCGCAGCCCTTCTTGCTGGTTCAGGAACAAAACTGTTTCCTCCCATTGAAGAAACATGTGATATGTTCATTTCAATTAAAGATGAGTTCAATCCAGATACAGACCATTACAAATTTTACGACAAGATTTACAAGATTTACAGAAATCTGTATACTGCGTTAAAACCGTCATTTGACTTGCTGGCTGATATATCATAAAATACATTTCTAAAAATTATTTCTACGGAGGCAAAATTCAATGGAAGGAAATTTATTGATTGCTGTAGGTAGAAGAAAAACAGCGCACGCTATTGTGAAAATGTCTGAAGGTGACGGTAAAATTGTGATCAATGGAAAAACAATTGATCAATATTTTCCGCTTGTTACGCAGCAGGCAGAAATTGTCAAGCCATTAAAGGTTACTGACCTTGATGGAAGATTTAATATTGAAGTGAAAAGTCTTGGGGGTGGTATTTCAGGCCAGGTTGACGCTATAAAACTGGGTATTGCCCGGGCACTGGTAAAATATAATCCAGATCTTACTTCAAAACTGAGAGAATTCGGACTTCTGACCAGAGACCCCAGAATGAAAGAAAGAAAAAAATACGGTCAGAAGGGTGCCAGAAAACGGTTCCAGTGGACGAAACGTTAATTCAGTATCTATTTCCCACATTTTATGGACAGCAAAAAAATGGTGCGCACAGCAATCTTTGGCATATCGGGCTATGCCGGCAGGAAACTTGTTGAAATTCTGCTATTGCATCCTGATGTGAAAATTTCTCTCGGATTTGTTGCTCCTGATGAACCAGAAATGTTTCTTTCTCAAATGTATCCCAGAATTGCGAAAACAATTGACCTTTTTTGTTACAATAATGTTGACTGGAAACTTGTTGAAAAAAATTGTGATATTGCTTTTCTGGCGTTGCCGCACGTTGTCAGTATGTCATATGTTCCTCAAATTCTTTCTCTCGGGAAAAAGGTGATTGACTTAAGCGCTGATTACAGGTTTTCTGACCCGGCCATTTATGAAAAATGGTATCAAAAACATTCGTCTCCGGAGTTATTGAGTCAGGCAGTCTATGGACTTCCTGAAATCAACAGAGATGAAATTGCAAAGGCAACACTGATTGCAAATCCTGGCTGTTATCCAACTTCTGCTCTTCTGGGGCTTATTCCGATTGCGAAAAAAAATCTCATCAGAGGCAGGGTGATTGTGAATTCTCTCAGTGGCTTCACAGGAGCTGGAAGAAAGCCTGATGTGACTCTTCTTTTTGCAGAAGGGAATGAAAACAGCCGCGCCTATAAAATTGGTCAGCACCGGCATCAACCAGAAATTCAGCATATACTTGAAAAAATCGGCTGTGATGTGGAACTTACATTTGTTCCCCATTTGATACCTGTCAATTGCGGAATTTTGACAACAATGTATGTGCATCTGACACAGGATATTGAGGCAGAGCAATTACAAAAGATGTACTGTGAATTTTATTCAGGTGAGCCATTTGTCAGGGTCATGGATTATGGCTGTTCGCCTGAAATCAAAAATGTCGTTGGAACCAATTTCTGCGATATCGGCATCAGAAAAATAGACAGTCGCTTCCTTGTGATTGTTACTGCTATTGATAATCTTGTCAAAGGTGCGGCAGGTCAGGCGGTTCAGAATATGAATATCATGATGGGTTTTGAAGAAACGCGTCCTTTTTATTCAAAATGAAACCTGTATTTCTTGACCGTGATGGCGTAATATCAATTTTCACTCCGAACGATTACTTGAAAACGTGGAGTGAATTTCAATTCCTTCCAGACGCAATATCAGGACTTCAAAAACTTTCAGGTGCCGGCTTTAATATTGTCATTGTTTCGAATCAGGCAGGTGTCAGCAAAGGAATATTTTCAGAACATGACCTCAATGATATTACTGAAAAGATGCTGGCAAAATTAAAAAAACATTCGATTAACATCCTCAAGGTTTACTATTGCATCCACAAGACCGAAGACAATTGTAATTGCAGGAAACCAAAGACAGGAATGATAGAAAAATTTATTTCTGAGTACGGCGACTTTGAAAGGAGTGAAAGTTTTTTTGTTGGAGATAGTGATATTGACATTGAACTTGGTTCAAAAGCAGGAATGAAAACAATCCTTGTTCTGTCAGGAAAAACAAAATCCGCAGAAGAAACAGAGTCCTGGAATTACAGGCCGGATTTCATCGTAAAAAATCTCAAAGAAGCAGCAGACATCATCATTAACCACTCAAAAGGAGAAAATCATGGAAAAGAAAATCAGGGTAGTGGTCTGGAATGAATTCAGGCATGAAAAACAAAGCGAGAAAATTAAAAAAATATATCCTGACGGTATGCATGCAGTAATAGCAAAACATTTAAACTCCCAGCCAGATATAGAAGCATTTCTGGCATGCCTTGACCAGCCACAACACGGCCTCGGAGAAGATGTGCTTGAGCAAACAGATGTTTTGATATGGTGGGGTCATGGTGCTCATCATGAGGTAAAGGATGAAATCGTGGCAAATGTTCACAGGCGCGTCCTTGAAGGAATGGGAATTATATGCCTTCATTCAGCCCATTTTTCTAAAATTTTCAAAGCCCTGATGGGAACTTCGTGTGTACTGAACTGGAGAGATGGTGGAAAGGAGAGAATCTGGACGATTGAGCCATCTCATCCTATTGCAGAAGGAATTCCTGAGTATTTTGAACTACCTGAAACAGAAATGTATGGAGAAAGATTTGATATTCCAACACCAGAGAAAGTGATTTTTATTTCCTGGTATCCTGGTGGCGAGGTTTTCAGAAGCGGTTGCGTCTGGGAACGCGGGCATGGAAGAGTATTTTATTTTTCACCAGGCCATGAAACATTCCCCATCTACTACGACAAAAATGTTCTGAAGATTATTGAAAATGGTGTAAGGTGGGCTGCTCCAAGAATTATCAAAAAGCAGGAGTGTAAAAACGTCCCGCCAGTAGAAAAATAACTTACACTCGATCTGGTATTAGAATTTTAGGCAAAATTCCGAGAATTGTGATAAACTTATAGAAACCGTCTTGATGGATAGGTTTCTGATAAACAAAGATGTCCAGAAAATATGGAGCCAATTATAAAACGTTTTGCAAGATATAATAAGTCCCAGAACTCACACGACAAACAACCTGCCACCAGACACTTTTTCCCGCTCTGTTTGCCGAAGATTGGATCGATTATTTTTCCTTCTTCGTATGAACTTTTACCTACAATAACAGAAATTTTCGAATTGGAATTCGCATTTTATGAATATAATTTCCTCAATAAAGATGAAATTATCCGGAGAGGAGCGTTTTTTAAAAGCGTTGATGGAATATCAACTTATCATTATCTCATCTGCTCAAATAATACACCTTTACTATGGGAAGGAAGGGCAGAGATAACAAAGGCATACTTCAAAGAGGGAAATTTTTCTACAGGTTATGCTACACATGGACTTTTCCCTTATAGAGGGAAATTTCATCCGCAATTGATAAAGGGGATATTGAATATTTTAAGAATACAGCCCGGCGAAGTTGTTCTTGACCCTATGTGTGGGAGCGGGACTTTAAATGTGGAAGCGAGCATAATAGGAATTAATTCTATCGGTATTGAAAAAAGTCCTTTTTGTGTATTGATGAGCAAGGTAAAGTATGAGGCATTAAAAACTGAAGGAGATGTTATATCTTTTATATTAAGAGATATCCATAAACATTATAAAGCCCTAACAGGCAGTAATATATTACCTGAGGAATTTTCTTATCAGGAGGATTTTAATACCGAAAAAGCGATAACCCTTCTTGCTTTTTTGGATGCGATGGGTTATGCAAGAAGATGTTCAAAAAGTATCGATATTCTTTTCCCTTCTGTGCTCAAAAGATATACAGGACAAATCAGTTCTTTCATTCAGGTAAGAGATAAACTCAATTTAAAGATTGGTAATGCGAGATTTGAAAATGGGGATGCAAGAGACCTTCCATTAGAAGATAATTCCATAGATGCTATTATAACTTCTCCTCCCTATTCATTTGCGATTGATTATGCGGAAAATGATAGACCTCAGCTGGAATATTTAGGTTATAATGTAGATAAATTGCGTGAGGGTATGATAGGGTTAAAAGGGAAAAATAAAAAAGAAAAACTGCTGATGTATTTTGAAGATATGGGGAGGGTCCTTTCAGAGATGTACCGTGTTTTAAAACCCGATAGGTATGCTGTAATAATTATTGGTTCAAACGATATACAAACAGGGGGGATACGGCTGGAGACCAGAATTGAAGAGATGGTAACAGATATTGGTTTTTCCCTTGACCAGAAGATAGTAAAACCAATAAAAGGTATCCAGAACACAATGAAAGATGAATATATACTGTTTTTGAAGAGAGGAGGGAAATGATAAGAAAAAAGAAGGACTTATCGGAGCCAAATACGGATTCTATAAAATCAATTAAGGAAGATGTTAAGTATCTAACTAAAAAAGAGAATTTACTGAATAATGGAAAGGGGTTTGTGCTCTGGATTCTCATGAATTATTTTAACTTAAATAGCGAGACTGCTAGTTCTTGTTTAATTGATGGTCCAAATGACAAGGGAATAGACGCATTTATTGAGGAAGATGAAACAATAAAGATTGTTCAGTGTAAATTTTTTGACGATACGAACAAAAAAGTCGGTAGCAAGAAAGTTGGATTATTTAAAGGGTGTCTTGATTGGTTGAAAGAACCCGAAGAAGTCAAAAAATTGAACGTACCCAAATTTCATGAAGCTGCATTAACATTTTGTGAAAGATGGAATGAAGAAGTAGAAGTTCATCTTCACTTTTTCGCTTTTGGTAAATTTTCAAGCGAAGCAAATCAAGAGCGGATAGTTTTTAATAACTCAGAATTAAAAGAAAGGGTCCAAATGTATTTTCATGATATAGAAGATATCGTTGCGGTTTACAATTCAAAATTACAAGTAGAGAATCCTCTTGTTGATGAGGAAGTTAAGATTGAACTTATTCATGGTGAGTATTTTGTGAAAACAGAAAGCATGCCATCAATTGTTGCTACCATTAGAGGTAAAGACATTCTTGCAATGTATAAAAAATATGGTGATACACTTTTTGAAAGAAACATTAGGTTTTATAAGGGAGCAAGAAAAGGGAGCATTAATGCAAAGATAATTGATACCGTGTTGGACAATGATGAACGAAGAAAGTTTTGGTATTACAACAATGGAATAAGCTTTGTGTGTAGAGATTTCTCTTTAAATGAGACCGTTACTCCACCAATTTTAACAGTGCAAGGTTTCCAGATAATCAATGGCTGTCAAACTACAGTGTGCTTATCTGATGCTATCCAGAGATATGAAAATGGGGGGGGTATTCTAGACGAAGTCCAGATGGTAGTTCGTTTCATTAAGGCGCCGGTAAAAGAAGTAGACCTAATAACTCTATATACAAATTCTCAGAATCCTGTTTCGGAAATACAACTAAAATCTAACGATCCTCTTCAGAAGAGAATAAAAGAGGAACTTGCTAAATATACACCGCCATATTTTTATTCAATTAAAGAAGGTGATTGGCAAAAACTTTCGCAAAAATGTAAGAAAAAATTTAATAAAGGAGTTATGGAAATGTCTGAGGTAGCTCAGGCCATTTATTCTTTTACAACTGATCCTGCTTTTGCTCGTAGATGGAAAAACAAACTATTTTCAGAGAAGTATTATGAAATTTTTAAAAAGGATATATCCGTTGAAGAGCTTATACTTCCTTGGGAAATTTTGAAGGTTGTTAATGATGAAATATCAAAATATAGAAGAGAATTTAATAAATTAAAAAAGTCCCCTAATTCTTTTACGGAACAAGAAGGAAAGGAGATATTGAAAAAAGAATTTTTACTTTACTCTAACCTTATTATTTTGCATTTTATTGGGAAATTAATAAAAAAAAGATATAGACAATACTCTTCAGAAATTGCCAAGAAACTACTAAACAAGAAGTTGGAGGGGAGAATTACAAAGATTTTTAACTACATTGTGGGCATTCTTAAATTTAGTGAAAAATTAGAGCAAGAAACTAATCTATCCCGCTTTTTGAAGAATTTTGAAAACATAACTACTCTTTATAATGAAATAGAAAAGGCAGTGGAAATGGAGCGAGCAAGAACCAGAAAAGATCCATTGGAAGATATGTTGCCTAAGATTAATATAAGTGAGTGAGACTTAATATGAATAGAAGAAACTATCCATCACCAGATGATAAATTTAATACCGTTCTTTCCAAAAACACCTTTTATTTCTACAATGAAGAGTTTGAAGAATATCATGAAGGGCATATTTCTTCAATTGCCCAGAATGTTTTTCTCCTTAAAAACAAAATAGAGCAGAATGGGTTAAAAGAATCTGTTTTACTTGAGCATATAAGAACAATTGAAGATGGATTAGATGCTATTTTAACTATAACGGGATTTTCTAAGGAGAGTTTGCAAAGGTTGGTTACATTCATTAGAGTTTCTGATGATAAACTTCTTTCAAAACTTGTGAATAAAAATGCTTGGCCAGAAGAAGAGTTTAAATCTGAGTGGGGACTGGATAAAATAAAATCTTTAATAAAAACAAATGAAAAATTTGCTGAAGGGATTGTGAATTTGTTTTTTAAAGGCCCTACAATTCCAGTACTAAAACAAGTTCTCCCTCTTTTTGAGTATAAAAAACTTGATATAAAAAAGTTCAGTTTTTCCGTAGAATCTCTTGTGGATACCATAATTAGATATAAAACCAAAGGTTCGTATAAGGCAGCCAGGGAAGGTAATCCTGAGGTTGTAACTGAAGACATACTCAAGAAAAACGGATTATCCTTTGAAAAAGGAAAATTTAGGATACCTGAAGCAGGAAATATCCCGAGAACAATGGACTTTATAGTTCCTGATAAAACTTCTCCCAGAATGATAATTGAATGCTCCTACTCAGTAACTACCGCTTCAGGAATGGGGGATAAAGCGAAAACAGAGAAAACAGTTGCAGATTATTTGAAAAAGAACTATCCTGAAGCAGTATTTGTTGGTTTTGTAGATGGAATTGGCTGGTATGTAAGGAAAGGAGACCTGAAACGGATGGTTGAGGCGTATGATTTTGTTTTTACTTTCCACCGGGAAGAACTTGAAAAATTTGAAAAACTACTAACAGAGACATTCTATGCCAAATAAAGAATTTTTTAGTTCAATAATAAATAAAATCATTCAGGGGAATTGTCTGGAAGTTATGAAGAAAATTCCAGATGATAGTGTTGATGTTACTTTTGCTGACCCACCGTTCAATCTAAAAAAGAAATATAACAGTTATTATGACAAACATGAAGTTGAAGAATATCTATTGTGGTGTAAAAAATGGCTTTATGAGATGGTTCGTATTACCAAACCCACAGGTTCTATATTTGTCCATAATATACCAAAATGGCTTATCTACTTTGGCTCTTATTTGAACGACGTTGCTATATTCAGACACTGGATTGTGTGGGATGCTATGGGGGCGCCTCTCGGAAAAACACTTTTACCTAATCATTATGGAATTTTGTATTATGTCAAGTCAGATAAATTTAAATTTTATGACCTCAGAATGCTCCATAGACGCTGCAGGAAATGTCATTACATCTTGCAGGACTATGGAGGTAAAAAAAGTCAGATGCATCAATTTGGCCCGCTGATTTCTGATGTATGGACGGATATCCACAGAATAAGGCATAAAAAAAGGAGAGACGAACATCCCTGTCAATTACCCATTCATCTTCTTGAGAGATTGCTTCTTATGAGCAGTGATGAGAATGACATTGTTCTTGACCCGTTCATAGGCACTGGAACGACAGCAATCGCTGCAAAAAGATTGGGTCGCAGATTTATAGGTATTGACATTGATGAAAAATACGTTGCGATATCCAGAAGCAAATTGGAACAAACTGGTGAAACAAATATACATGGATGTTATGTCAGCATTTTTCTTGATAGCGTAATTACTATACGAGACAGGGATTGGCAGAAAATTAAAGATACATTTATCATTCCGCATGATATTATGGAATTAGAGAAAAAACCCATCTATTTGTGCACACCCGGGAGAAGGACCATAGGAAAATATTGTTCAAAAGCATATCATCAGCAATTTGACTTATTCTTAGTGAAAGACCAGAATAAGAAATAAAACACCATGTTATTCTGAAGCACCAGATTTTTTATGCTGGCTGCTGATGTAGGCGATGGTTTTATAAACAAGTTTGGCGGCGAGGAATGCAGATGCACAATAATGATGGGAAGGTGCAAGTTCCACCAGGTCTGCTCCCACGACATTATGACTTTTAATGAAATTTTTCAAAAATCCAGTTACTTCGTACCACGAGAGTCCACCAGGTTCAGGAGTGCCTGTATCTGGTACAAATGAAGGGTCAAAGCAGTCAATGTCAATGCTGATATAATAATTTCCCCGTGGCAGATGTTGTGCCTGGTCAATCATGACTTGATTTCTAAACTGGTGGGCAAAATAAATGTGGACATTTTTCAGTTTTTGCAAATCTTCTGCTTCCTGTTTACTGAGACTTCTGATGCCAAAACTATAGATTTCGCAACCAATTTCAGATATTCGCCTCATCACACTTGCATGACTGAATTTGCTTCCTTCATATTGAATTCTTAAATCAGCGTGCGCATCAAAGTGGAGTATTTTTAAGTCCGGATATTTTTTTTGATATTCCTTTACCAGAGGAAAGCTTATTGAATGTTCTCCGCCAAGAGTGAACACAAAACAATTTTTGTTTATCAATTTTTTTGCCGTGTTTTGGATTTTTCTCATCATTTTGCCGGCAGAATCAATTTCCTGGGCAATCTCACCAAGTGTGAGTATTCCTTCAAGACATGGTTCTGAATTTGTTTCTTCATCGTATAGTTCCATAAACCTTGAAGAAAAAATGATTGATTCAGGACCGAATCTGGTTCCTGGTCTGAATGAAACAGTGCCTTCATAAGGGACTGGCAAAATGACAAATTTTGCCCTGCTCAAAGGAATTTTTTTTATTCCGCCAAAGGTATATGGTAGTGCTTCAGCCATTTGTTACAATATAAAAACCGCAGCAGCAATCACTGTTGTCCATAGTCCATTCTTATCGCCAATTGCTGACTGGGTGATGTTGGTCGTTTTGATAATTTGATTTGACATGCGCCAGATTTGTTTCTTTTCGTCATACGAAGAGTTCGGGTCAAATTCAAGACCCAGAATTGTTGCAAGCATTGTTGCAGCAAGGTCTTCAGCATAATCACCCGCTTTTTCTTCTGTTTCGCCAAAAGTTTCATGTTCAGAAAGATATCCGTACTGGTTCGGGTCCTTCGGAATAGCCAGACCCACTGATGCTGTAATTAATCTGTGGGGTTCATTTGTTGCGTTCTTGCTCATCACCACAAACAGAATTTGGCCTGGCTTTAGATACGAAAGTCCTTCGGTTTTTGAAATGAGTTTGCAGTGGGGCGGGAAAATACTTGAGATTGAAACAAGATTGAATTGAGCGATGCCTGCGTTTCTTAATGCACGCTCAAAACTTGTGAGTTTCTCTCTGTCTTTGCCGACACCCTTTGTCATAAATACCTTTTTTGGTACAAAATCCACCTTTTTTACTCCTTTTGTAAATTCAGGACTTACTAATTAAAAACCTTTGTTGAAATTTTGTCAAATTTTTTCAGATTTGTCCATTCCTATTTTAAAGTGTAGTATATTAGAAAAATCAGGGTATCTGAAATGAAAATTGCGATAGTTCTTTTTTTGTTCTTTCAGCAGTTTTGCTGGGCGGCTGAATGGAAGGATAGATTTTTATGGGTTTTTGGTTTTAATTTGAGGGATTCACAGCATATTGAAAAGGTTATTTCGCTGGTAGAAGAGGCATCAAGAAATCATTATAATGGGATTGTGCTTTCAGGCGGCCTTGATTCTCTTTGCAAACAGGACGAGAAATTTTTTGAATCGCTGGATAAAATTAAGAAAGCATGCGAAAAATTTAATGTGGAACTTATCCCGGCTGTTTTTTCTGTTGGTTATGGCAGTGTTCTTTCTCATGACAGAAATCTTGCTGAAGGATTGCCTGTGAAGGATGCTCTTTTTCTGGTTAAGGGAAATCAGGCAAGTTATGTTGCTGAGAAAAAAATAGAGATTTACAATGGAGGTTTCGAACAATATCAGGGTAATAGAGCAACTGGATACAGATTTCATGATGAACCCGGAAGAATTAGTTTCATTGACACTGATATCAAACATAGTGGAAACGTATCACTGAGGTTTGAAAATTTTGGTTTTTCACCTTATGGAAATGGCAGAGTGATGCAGGAGATTGAAGTTACACCATACAGATGTTATAAAGTTACTATATGGGTGAGAACAGAAAATTTAAAACCTGCTGGAAATTTCAGAATCATGGTTCTTGCCGGGAATCGTGATATTGCACCGCGTTCATTCAATATTCCTCAAACAACTGATTGGAAGAAACTCACGATGTTATTCAACAGTATGGAATTCTCGCGGGTGAGTCTTTATGCAGGCATCTGGGCAGGAAAAGAAGGAAAATTCTGGATTGATGACTGGAAAATTGAGGAGGTTGGTCTCTATAATGTGCTTGGTCGACCTGGAACGCCTGTAGTGGTGAAAAGCAAAGATGGTTCAATCATTTATCAGGAAGGTAAAGATTACGAGAAAATTATTGACCCATATTTCAATCCATACAGAAGAGAATTTGACTACCAGCAACCACTTATAAGGATAACTCCCGAAAGCAGGATAAAAGACGGTGAATATTTACGGGTTAGCTGGTATCATCCAATGTTAATTTATGACAGTCAGATAACTGTTTGTATGGCAGAGCCCGCGCTCTATGAAATTTTTGATCATGAGGCGAAATTATTATGGGAAAAATTAAAGTACAGAAGGGTGCTTCTGAACATGGATGAAATCAGAATGGGTGGTACCTGTAAAGCGTGCGAGGGGAAAAATATGGCTGAATTATTGGGCTATTGCGTCAAAAAACAGGTTGAGATATTAAAAAAATATAATCCGGATGCTCAAATCTATATATGGTCTGATATGTTTGATCCTAATCACAATGCAAGGTCTGATTATTATCTTGTAAAAGGCGATTTTACAGGTTCATGGAATTATCTGCCGTCAGATATTATCATAGGTGTCTGGGGAGGAAAGCCGAGAGAAAAAAGTTTGAGATTTTTTTCAGAAAAAGGATTTAGAATTTTGATAGCAAATTATTATGATGCTGATAATCTTGGTGATGTAAAAGAATGGGTTGAACTTGCCAGGAGCATTCAGGGTGTACAGGGATTTATGTACACAACCTGGAAACAAAAATACCAGTTTCTCAACGAATATGGCAAGATAGTTTTTCCGGAAAATTGAATCACAAAACCGTTCATTTGAGTCCTTTATGTTCAACAGGTATAATATTTTGATAGTGCATCACTCAACAAGGAGAAGAAATGCCGCGTGATTCAATGAATCCAAGAGAACGTTGGACCGCTGTATTGAAAAGACAAAAACCTGACAGGGTACCACTGTTCTGGTCCTCCACTCAGGAGACACTGGAGAAAATGAAAAAGTTTCTCAGAGTTAGCGAAAATTCTGAACTTTTCCAGCGTCTTCATGTTGATGAGATTGCAGGTGTTTTTCCTGAATACATAGGACCTAAAGTTCCTGAGAGCTATGATTTTTTCGGCTGCGGCTATAAGAAAGTTTCCTATGGGGCAGGTGTTTATTCTGAATGCGTGTATCATCCTTTATCTGAGTTTGAAACCCTTGGTGAAATCAAAAATCATTACAAGTTTCCTTCCATTGATTGGTTTGATTTTTCAGTCATTAAAAAACAAATTCAGGAAAAAGAACATCTGCCAATTTATGGCGGTGGAATGGAACCTTTTTTGAGATATACACAACTGCGTGGTCTTGAAAGAGCGATGATGGACCTTGTTGAGAAACCTGATATTGTTGACTACTGCCTTGAAAATATTTTTCAATTGTATTACAGGATTACAATAGGTATATATGAAGAAATACCGGGCAAGGTACTTCTGACAATGGTTGCAGAGGACCTTGGCTCGCAGGAGACGCTATTGTTTTCACCAGAAACTATAAGAAAATTTTTTCTTCCCAGAATGAAAAAGATGATGTCGCTTGCACATGAGAATGGTACATGGGTGATTACCCACAGCGATGGCGCAATCAGAGATATTATACCGGATTTAATTGAATGCGGGATGGATGTTCTTAATCCTGTTCAATGGAGATGTAAGGGAATGGACAGGAAGGAATTGAAAAAAGAATTTGGCGACAAAATCAGTTTTCATGGCGCAATGGACAATCAACATACCATGCCTTTTGGAACTGTTGAGGATGTGAAGCAGGAGGTTATGGATAATATCAGGATTCTCGGTGAAAATGGTGGATATTTTTTAGGGCCATGTCATAATCTGCAAGCCATTACCCCACCTGAAAATATTGTGGCGATGTACGATACCGCATATGAGATTGGTTGGTATTAACGATGCTTGAAATCTGTGAAATTTTCAGTTCAATTCAAGGCGAAGGATGGAGGCAGGGAATTCCTGCTATTTTCATAAGATTTTCCAACTGTAATCTCAAATGTGAATTCTGCGATACACCACAGGCATTCACAAAAAAATTGGTGATGACTGAAGAGAACATTGTTCAAACCGTAAAAAAGATGTCTCAAAAATATCCAGGTATTGTTAATGTGGTTATTACTGGCGGAGAACCATATCTTCAGGACTTTTCAAAACTTGCCGTGATGCTAAAAAGAGAAAGGTTTTTTGTTTCTGTGGAAACCAATGGCACCATCTGGAGGAAAATACCTGTTGACTGGATTTGTGTCAGTCCCAAATTGCAGGCAGAAAAATTCATAAAAAAGGGCTATGATGCGAGATTCAGCCGCATTGCGAGCGAATTTAAATATGTGATTACACGCAAATCTGATATTGCATTTGTAGATAAGAATATTTCTCAAGTTGTGATTTTACAACCAGTAAACAATAATCTGAAAATTGGCAGGATGATATACAATGAGATGAAAAAAATCGGAATGCCAAACTGGTTTTTGAGATTTCAACAACATAAACTATTAAAGATAAAATGAAGTCAGTGACTCTGATATCAGGTGGAATTGATAGTTTTGTTGCTGCTGCTGTTGAAAAGGCGCAGGGCAGTGATATTTATGGATTGAGCGTAAATTATGGCCAGGTACACGGGAAAGAACTTGTTTGCGCAAAAAAGATTGGTCAGTTTCTCGGTATGAAAGAACATAGATTTATTGATATTGACCTTTCCTGGCTTCCTTCGTCATTGATAGATGAAAACTACAGGGCAAAGAAGATTTCAAAAATTCCGGCAACATATGTTCCTGCCAGGAATATCATTTTACTCTCTCTTGCCCTTGCCTATGCCGAATCAATTGATGCAGATGCAATAGTTATTGGAGTTCACTCTATTGATTATTCAGGTTATCCTGATTGCAGACCTGAATTTATCGCAGCATTTCAAAATGTTGCTGATACTGGAGTGAAAAAATCCGTTGAAGGTGGTAAGATTACAATAAAAACCCCACTGATTTTGATGAAAAAATCAGAAATTGTCAAACTTGGCAATAAACTCGGACTTGATTTTTCTATTACATGGTCATGTTACAGGGGTGCTGAAAAAGCATGCGGTATATGTGATTCATGTAAGATAAGACGTGCAGCGTTTACTGATGCGGGTTTGAAAGATCCCATCCAGTACGAAAGGTAAAAATTAACAGGGATACGATTGTGGGCGAGAGAATAGGTCTTTTTGCTTCAAAAAAGGATTTTTCTTTCATTGCTTTTGAGCAGCTTCAGGCAATGGGCTACAGACCACTTGTATTTAGCTTTATTGAAAAAAGTTTCCCTGAATATCCTGACGAAATTGTTCTTGAATTTGGAGATATAGAAACTTTTGTGAGTGTACTGAGGGAAAATGGTATTAAGAAGATGGTTTTTGCAGGAAAAATAGAAGCATCAGATCTTTTCACAAAAAAAATCTCAATATCAGGTGCAAAACTTTTAAGCGCAACAGACAGCTTAAGTCCTGAAAATATCCTGAAAAAACTTTGTGAGTTTCTTACCAGTCAGGATATAGAAGTTTTGCCATTGACAGAAGTATTCAAAAATTATCTTGTGGAAGAAAAAATTTATACGAATGTCAAACCTGATTGTGTTCAATGGAAGGACATACTAAAGGGCTGGGACACTGCAAAGTCCATTGCTGAAATGGGTATCGGCCAGGCACTTGCAATAAAAAATGGAATGATTATCGCAGTAGAAGGAATTGAGGGAACAGATAGGATGATCGCAAGGGCAGGCCAGTTCTGTAAGGATTTTGTGGTTGTGAAAGTGATAAAAAGCGACCAGGACAATAGATTTGACCTACCAACAATAGGACCTGAAACAATGAGAATACTGGTAAATTCTGGTGGAAAAGTGATTGCACTTGAAGCAGCCAAGACAATTATGATTAAACAGGACCAGGTAGTTCAAATTGCTAACCAACACGATCTTGTTATTGTGGGATTCAGTGGAAAGGAGGCCGATGATTGTTAAGGAAAATCGAGATGAAATTTTGAGTTATCTCGAGGACTCTTCAAATTTTTCAGGAGGCAATTGTGACAGGGTTTATATTCCTGAAAATGAGCAGGAAGTAATTGAAATTGTGCAACTGGCAAATGCAAAAAAAATACCTCTGACGGTTTCTGGTGGTGGCACCGGTACTGTTGGCGGAAGAATTCCTGTAGAGGGATCAGTAATTTCTGTTGAAAAACTTAACAGAATTATTGATATTAATAAAAACAGGGCAATACTTGAAGCAGGGGTTATTATCAATAACTTTCTTATTGAAGCCAATAGCATGGGCAGATTCTATCCTCCTTTTCCTACTGAAAGGAGCGCATTTATTGGGGGAAATGTATCCACAAATGCCTCTGGTGAATATAGTTTCAGATTTGGTCCAACACGAAAATATGTGTTGAAAATTAAAATGGTAACAGGAGGTGGAAAGGTTATTGAAGTGCCCAGAGGAAAATTTTTCGCCAACGAAAAAGGAGAAATAAGAACAGATTTTTTGAGTGTGCAGATTCCTTCTTATGTGACACCACCCATTAAATGTTCTGCTGGCTATTATTCTGCGCCAAAAATGGACCTTATTGACTTGATTATTGGGTCAGAGGGTACTCTTGGAGTTATCACACGTGTTGAGGTGATGCTCATTGAGAAGTTACCAGACAGATTCATTATGATTTTTTTTCTGCCAGATGAAAGCAGGATGTTTGAGTTTCTTTCGGAAGTGAAAACCAATTTTATCAAAGATATGTATAATCTGGAGTTTTTTGACCAGGCAAGTCTCTTTTTTCTGAAGCAGGATTTTCCAGAAATACCGCCAAACACGTGTGCTTTTTATGTTGAAAGCACTGAAAATATTGAATTGATGGAACAATGGTTGCAACTTTCTGAAAAATACCAGGCAAAGGATGTGTGGGTGGGAAGTGACCCGAAAAGTTATCAGAGAATGATAGATTTCAGACATAGATTACCTGAAAATATCAATGCTTATTTCAAAAAACTGGGGATTACAAAAATTTCTCTTGACATC